>Ga0247807_10000848_pt1 | contig 18658 bp, 19 predicted proteins | sample UWRJL074202C1_FD_179931 | JGI IMG/M metagenome (GOLD analysis project Ga0247807, IMG submission 179931) | Plant litter microbial communities from Arlington Agricultural Research Station in Wisconsin, United States - UWRJ-L074-202C-1 | ecosystem: Environmental > Terrestrial > Plant litter >...
CCGTAGTGGGGGATGCGCTGGTGGTCGACACGTTGAAGGGGGATGCTCCAGTGGCCGACACATCGGAGGCCGCCACGAGCGCGCGCGTGTAGGGGTGAGTGGGGTTTCCGAGCACCTGTGCGGTTGGTCCCTCTTCCACCACAACACCCCGACGCAGCACCACAATCCGGTCGCAGAGACTGGCTGCCACCGCGAGGTCGTGGGTAACAAACAGCAGCGACGTCGCACTCTCACTCACAAGTTCGTCGATGAGCCCGATCATCTGGGCCTGCACCGTGACATCGAGCGCGGTGGTCGGTTCGTCGCACAGCAGTAGCGCGGGCTTGTTTGCCAGGGCCATCGCGAGCACCACCCGCTGGCGCTGGCCGCCCGACAACTGGTGCGGATATGACCGAGCGATCGTCTGCGGAGAGGGCAGTTCGACCCGGGCGAGCAGCGCACGTGTGGCCTCGGCGACGGCGGATCTGCTGGGCTGCGTGCGGTGCTGCCGCATCACCTCGGCGATCTGCGCGCCCACGGTCATCAGGGGGTTCAGCGCGGTCATCGGCTCCTGAAACACCATTGAGACGGCGGCGCCGCGTACCGCGCTGAGGGAGCGTTCCGACGCGCCGATGACGTCGATGGGCAGTCCATGCAGCCGGATGCTCCCGGTCGCAGTCACCCCGTCAGCGAGCAGACCCATGACTGCCAGTGCGGTGAGTGTTTTTCCGCTGCCCGATTCGCCGATGAGCCCCACGCGTTCGCCGGGATGAATGGTGAGGGAGTCAATGTGCAGGAGGTCGGCACCGTCGGCGGAGACGGTGAGGTCGCGAATCGCGAGGGTCGGATACGGCGGTGTAAGAGTGGTCATCGCTGGGCCACCCTCCGTGGATCGAATCGGTCCCGCAGCCCGTCGCCGAGCAGGTTGAGCGCGAGCACGGTCAGCGCGATGGCGAGACCGGGCCAGAGTACAAGCAGGGGATTGTTGTAGAGATAAGCCTGACCCTCTTGGAGCATCCGCCCCCATGACGGAGTCGGAGGAGCTGCGCCAAAACCGAGGTAGGAGAGGGCTGCTTCGGAGAGCACGGCCATGGAGAACGCGACCGAAGCCTGCACCACGATAAGAGACGCGATGTTGGGCAGCACGTGTCGGCGGGCGATGTAGAGACCCCCGCGGTTCGCACTGCGCGCCGCCGTGATGTAATCGCGGCTCATGACCTGCAGGGTTCCGGCGCGGGAGAGGCGGGCGAACGCGGGAGCGGCGGCGATGCCGAGCGCGATCGTCGCAGAGGTCGTGTTGGCGCCGAATGCCGCACCGAACACAATCATCAGCAGTAGGGCCGGAAAGGCGAGCACCACATCGGTCAGGCGCATCAGCACCTGGTCGACGCGGCCGCCGCGCATCCCCGAGAGCACACCGACCGGCACCCCGATCACCAGGGCGATGGCAACGGCGACGAACCCGACGGTGAGGCTGATGCGTGCGCCATACATCAGCAGGCTCACGATGTCGCGGCCGAATGAGTCGGTGCCGAGGGGATGGGATGCTCCGGGCGCGAGCATCCGTTCGCCGGCATTGACCGGGATTGGGTTGTACGGGGTCCAGACGAGGGACACGAGAGCTGCAAGTACGGGCAGAGCGAGGAGGATGGTGGCGACCAGGATCGTGCGATTGGCTCGGGGTGTGTGGCGGCGGATCATTGCGACACCCGCGTTCGCAATCGCGGATCAATTGCCGTGTACAAGACGTCGACGAGGGTGTTGATGACCAGAACCAGCAGCACCAGCACCATCACAATGCCCTGCACGGCCACCATGTCGCGGGAGCCGACCCGGTCGAGAAGCATGCTGCCGAGTCCGTTGATGACAAAGACCCGCTCGATCACCACGGCTCCGACGAGCATGGCGGCGAGCTGCACGCCGGTGACCGTGAGTACGGGAACGGCGGCATTGCGCAGACCGTGCACGACCAGTGCCTGGAGGGGACGGAGGCCCTTCGAGCGTGCGGTGCGGATGAAGTCTTCCCGCAGAATCTCGAGCACGGCCGAGCGCACATAGCGGGTCAGTACCGCCGCTTGTACTGCGCCGAGGGCGAGGGCGGGGAGGGTCACGTGGCGGAGAAACTCAAGGAAGTTGTCGGACGGTGCCACCCAGCCGCCGGCAGGAAACCAGCCGAGGCGAACGGAGAAGACCGTGACCAGGAGCATCCCGACCAAAAATCCCGGAACGGACATACCCACCTGGCTCGCCGCCGAGACGACCACACCATCGGCCGAGCGCGCGCGGATGGCGGAAAGGATGCCGACCGGGAGAGCGATCACGAGCGCGACGACCAGGGCGCAGAACACTAGGGTGAGGGTGACCTGCACTTTGTCGAGAATTTCGGGGCCAACGGGGAGTTTGCTGACGACCGAGACGCCGAAGTCGCCGCGGAAGAGCCCGCCGATCCAGTCGAGGTAACGCAGGACAAGTGGTTGGTCGAGACCCATGGCTGCGCGCTGTGCCGCAAGCGCGTCGGGGGAGGCGTTGAGCCCGAGTGCGACCTGCGCGGGGTCTCCCGGGACGACCGACAGCAGCCAGAAGACCGCCATGGAGGCGACCACGGCGGTGGCGACCAGCGTGGCGGCACGTCGAACAAAGGCGGGAAGCATGGGGATCGGCGCGGACTCAGTTGGTGCGGGTGACGCCGGTCAGGTCAATCGACTGGGAGGTGCTGTTCTCGGTGAGCCCGGTGACGCCAGACACCGCGATGTTCAGCTGGGGCAACAGATAGAGGAACTCAGCGGCCGCGTCGTCGGAGATGAGGCGGGCGTAGTCGGTCATCCCCTGGACGAACTGCTCGTTGGTGCCGGAGATCGCGGCGGCCAGGATCGCGTCGGCGTCGGGGTTCGAATACCCGAAGTAGTACCCGGGAGTGGAGAACTGCACGATGTCTCGCGGCTCGACGTGGTTGACGAGGGAGAGGTCGTAGTCGGCGCGGGTGAAGACCTGGTCGAGCCAGACGGAGGGAAACTCGAGGGTGGTGATGGTGGCGGTGATACCCACCTCGGCCAGCTGCGACTGCACCACCTGGGCGGCCGCGACGATGGGCGGCTGGTTGGGGATGGCGAACGAGACGTCGAGGGAGGTCTGGCCCGCCTCGGCAAGGAGTTCGCGTGCACGGTCGGGGTCGTAGGCGAAGTCTGCGGTGAGGTCGGTGTACCAGGGGTCCGTCGGGGGAACCATGGACCCGATGAGGGTGCCATAACCCTGCTGCACGGTGTCGAGCACAGCCTGGTTGTCAATGGCGTAGCGCACGGCCTGGCGCACGCGCACGTCGGAGAAGGGAGCGCGCGCGTTGTTCATCGACAACACCACCTCGCCGTTGGTGGTGCCCTCGGTGATCGCGAAGCGGTCGTCGCCCCCGAACTGGGTGAGCAGCTGCGGGCTACTGAGGCCCACAATGGCGTCGGCGTCGCCGCTGAGGAGGGCGTTTGACTGGGCGTTGGTGTCGGCGAAGTAGTTGATGGTGATGGCGTCGAGCCCGGGGGTGCCGCCCCAGTAGTCGGTGTTTGCCACCAGCTCGAGGCTCGATGCGGTGGCGTAGCTCTCGACCTCGTAGGGTCCGGTGCCGACGGCTGTTCCGGCGAGGTCGCTGACGGCATCGGGGCTGAAGATGGTGCCGGCGGGGCCTGCGAGGTTATACAAAAACGTATTGTCGGGCGCGCTGAGGGTGATGGTCACCTCGGTGTCGGAGACCACGTCGACAGAACTGATCGACGACAGCTGCGCGGCGCTGGCGGTCGTCCAGTCGGTCTTCAGACGATCGAGGCTGAACTTCACACTGTCGGCGGTGAGGGGTGTTCCGTTGCTGAACGTCACGTCCGGCTGCAGGGTGAAGCTGTAGGTCAGTCGGTCATCGCTGACCGTGTGCGAGACCGCGAGCAGGTCGATGATCTCCCCGGCATCGTCGAGCTTGACGAGCGGCTCGTACACGTTGTAAAGCAGGGCCTGCGGGATCGCGGCGCCGGCGCTGGTGGTGTAGTCGAGGTTGAGGGGGGATGCCTGCAATGCGACGGTCAGGGTGTTGGTCGAGCTGTCGTTGGGTGCCGATCCCGCGCACGCGGAGAGTGCGAGAGTCGCGGTGATGACAGCGACGGCGAGCGTGGTGGCGCGCCGATGCGTGCGGGTCATGGTGTTCCTTCGGGTGATTCAGACGAGAGTGGATGACGCGGCCGCACTCACGCGCCTGTCCCACTCCCCACGATACCGAGAAACCCGATGGAGCTAGTGTCCGACGGGCATCCGGGGCAGAGTGATCGCGCCGGTGCCGAGGTTCTCACGGTGGGGTTTGGACGGGAACGCGCGGTGCGCGAAGAACACCACCACCACACTGGCGGCGACGAGAACGGCGGCGACGGGCGGGAGTGCGCCCACACCGGAGAGAGCGAAGACCTGGGCGCCGAACGCGGCACCGAGACCGATACCGAGGTTGCTGGAACCGTTGACGACGGCGCCGGCGATGTCGGGGGAGACGGCACCGGTGCGGATTGCGGCGGTAACAAGGAAGGTGGGCGCGGCACCGAAGGCCATGCACCACACACCGATGCTGATGATGGTTCCCGTGAGGTCGCCTTCGACGAGGGTAAGGGCGAGAAGGCTCAGCGCCATGGCTCCGGCGGCGTAGAGCAGCCCGAGGCGGGGAGCGCGGTCGACGATCATTCCGGCGGCCCAGAGGCCCACAATCCCGGCGCCACCGAGGATCAGAAGTACGGATCCGACCGCGGACTCCTCGACTCCGGCGAGGCCGAGCAGGGCGGAGACGTAGGTGTAGGCGGTGTAGTGGCCGAGGAACAGAACGGCGTTGACCACGGCAACCGAGATCAGTCCCGACCGACGCCAGGCGCGCGCGTTTCCGTTGTGCGAGGCGGCAGACCCCGTCACGCCAGGCAGCATGCTGATGGTGAGGAGCACCAGCAGTACGGACACACCAACCAGCGCGAAGAATGCGGCGCGCCACCCGACGGAGGCGCCCAGTGAAGTAGCGAGCGGGATCCCGAGCACGTAACCCAGGGACGTACCGGCGTACACAATCGCGATGGCGCGACCGACGAGGTGCTTGGGGACGAGCTTGGAGGCGTAGGCCGACGCGACGGAGAAGAACAGAGCGTGGGCGAGACCGCCGACGGAACGTCCGATGCAGAGCACCACAAAGGTCGGGGCAAGCGCCACGATGAGGTTGCTCAGGGCATACCCGACCAGGGTGGCGATAAGCAGGCGTTTGCGGGGGAGTCGCACCGTCAGGGCGGTGAGGGGGATGGCCAGCACGGTGACAACCAGCGCGTAGACGGTCACGGCCAGGCCCATTGTGGACTCATCTACACCGAGGTCGCGGCTCATCTGCGGAAGGAGACCGACAGGAAGCAGCTCGGTCGTGATGGCAACAAACGTGGACAGGGCCAGTGCGCCCAGTCCCATGGCGGAGGACAGGCGAATAGTAGGCGTGGTCATAGAAATGCTCGTCTCATGGCAAGTGTGGGGAAAAAGGCACCACACTGCACTATTGAGGCGAGGCGCGCACTAATCGTACGGGACGACGTGCTCGACGCGTACCCACCATCGATTGCGTAACATTGCGCGGTCAGTAGTCCGGAGAGAGGATTGCCTGTACGGCGTTCACGTATCGTTTACTGCGTAGGGGGAAAGAATGAACAACGACGAAACACCCGCCGCCTTGGATGCACCGCACGACGACGTTGACAACGGTGAACTCTGGTTACCCGATGGCACCCTCTTTAATGACGAGGCTGCTGAGCGCTACGGCGACATCATTCTCGAGCGGGCGCGAGTTCAGCTCGAACAGGAACGCCTCACCTCCCACTGACGAGGCTCCGCTGACGGATTGAATAGTCCGACAACCAGGGCTACCGTGTCGGCATGACGCAGCCCTCCCAGCGCGACCTCGTTGCGCAGTACTTCGACGGATTCCGTGCCAGTGACCACCCTGCCGTTCTGGCGACACTTACCGACGACGTCGAGTGGGTCATCCACGGGGCGCGGACAACACGCGGGAAAGCGGAGTTCGATTCGGAGATCGAGAACCCCGACTTTACGGGAAGCCCCACACTCGACGTTCACCAGACCTACGAGGACGGCCCGGTGGTCATCGTTGTGGGGGAGGGTCGCGGCACCAGTGTTGCGCACGGGCCCTTTCACTTCGCCTTCAGCGACCTCTTTACCTTCCGCGACAACCTGATCGTGCGGGTCGACTCGTACTTGGTCCCGCTGCCCTGACTTTGGGCCGGTGAGCCCGCAACCCGGGCCGGGTGCTCACACGTCGGCGCCGGTCAGCTCGTCCCGTGCGCGCTGGAGGCCGTCAAGCACGATCTCGAGCCCAAAAACAAACTCGTTGCCGTAGGCGTATCCGGGCTGCAACACGTGCGTCGCCGTGAACCTCACGAGATGGGGGTACTCAGTCGTGGCCAGCTGGGCGAGCATGGTCTCCGCCATTGCGGCGGTTTCGTTCTCTGTGGTGAACGGAAGCGTTTTTTCCTGAAGCGCGAAGCCGTAAATATAGCTGTCGAGCGCGGAGATCGCGTGCGCAGTCAATTCGAGCGAAAAACCGCCGTCGAGAAGGGTGCCGAGCACCCGGTCGTGGTGCCGCAGTGTTGCAGGACCGGGGTTGGTGCCGGAACCCTTCAATGCGACGGCCCACGGGTGCCGACGTAGAACGTCCCGGAACGAGACGGATCGTTGGCGCAGTGCCGGGCGCCATGGAGTGCTTGCCGGTGGAAGCTCGATCTCGGCGAAAATTGCATCCACCATCCGATTGAGAAGATCTTCTTTGTTCGCAACGTGGCCGTAGATCGACATCGCCTCGACCCCGAGCTCGTCACCCAGCCGGCGCATGGTGAGCGCGTCCAATCCGATGCGGTCGGCTAGCTCCACTGCACAGGCGAGAACTCGGGCGCGGGTCAGTCCTGGCCGGCCGTTTGAGCGTTGTGTCCGAGATGTGGGTGTCATTGCGTTGACAACCTTACTGCGTAAAGATATCGTCCTTACAACATAAACTTACAACGTAAGGAAAGCCGTTGACCATTGCTCCGGTACCCATGACTGCGGTGGCTCCGCGCGTTTCGCTCCTGGGCCCATGGTCCCAGCGAAGTGCCAGCCTGATCTCAGGTGCCGGACTCACTGGTATGGCAATTCTGATGCCCGCCGGATACTACGGCGCAATTGTGCCGCTTGTTGTCCCCGGGGACGACGTCGCAACTGCGCACAACATTGCCGCCTCACCCATCGTGTACCTCGTCGGTCTTGTGGCGATAGCAGTGGTGATTGCGCTTGACGCGGTCGTCTCGGTGGCCTGGTACTGGCTCTTTAGGTCCGTCAACCCTCGCGTGTCCGCGGTCGCCGCGTGGCTCCGTGTGGTCTACTCCATCGTGTTTGCGGTGGCCGCCGCCCAGTTGATGGTCGCGTTTGTGCAGCGCGACGAGCCAGTACGCGCTGTTGAGGCGCTCGACGCCTTTAACGCGATGTGGCTCTCGAGTCTTGGACTATTTGGTGTCCACCTTATCGTCATCGGATACCTGGCAATCCGTGCTGCGTTTGTTGCCCCGATTTTCGGGGTCCTCCTCGTGATGTCCGGCATCGGATACATCGTGGATGCCGTCGGGGTGGTGTTCGACCTTCAGCTGCCTGTTGCCTTTGGCTCCTTCGGCTTCGTCGGGGAAGTCGCCATCATTGTGTGGTTGTTCGTTCGGGGTCGCCGACTCACAGGGTGATCGCGGCGGCCATGATCAGCGAGGTCGCGCTCAGCGCGAGAGCCTCACAACGCGACGGGGGAGATTAGCCGACGCGCTGCTTCGACGGCCGCGGCTTTCTGTGCCGCGCGGAGCTCATCGGTCGCGCCAAGCACTTGGGGGTTGGGGGACTGCGCCCACGCCAGCCCGATACCGAAGAGAATGGCGAGGAGGTCGGTAGGGTTCCAGACCTTGTCAACGAACCCGAGGCGCTGCGCTTCCCGGATTGCGTCGAGTTTTGCCTCCGGCGTGGCATGGCCGGCGGGATGCTCGAAGGCAAGCCCATCGAGACGTGCCCACGTGAGCATCCGGATATGTTCCGGATTGCTGAGGGCATGGTCGTAGATCTCGCCCACAAAACCCGCGACGTTCTCCGGCGCGAGGGAAACGGACTCGAAAAACTCGGCACTGTTCTGGTTGAGAACCGACTGGAACAGAGATGCTTTGTCGCTGTAGTACGCGTAGAGACGCTCCTTGCTGGCGTGCGCCTGCGTCGCGATGCGGTCGATGCGTGCACCCGCAAGTCCGAATTGGGCGAACTCCTGCCGGGCGGCTACAAGGATTCGGCTTTGAACGTCCTCGTGATTTGCTTTCATATCTCCACTGTACCAAACGAACTAGTTCGTTTGACAATGTCGCAGGCCCCGCTTACGGTATGACGTACCCATTTTCGAATCACCAGTTCTGGAGCCCTTCATCTCGCACCCCACCACACCCGACGTCTCCGTGACGCGCCCGGGTAACAGCGCGCCCGCTGCCACCCCTCACCCGCGTGCCCGTTGGATCGTGCTCGCCGTCGCTGCCCTCGCGCAGCTGATGGTTGTGCTCGATGGCACCATCGTCAACATTGCCCTTCCCGCCGCTCAGCTCGAGCTCGGAATGAACGACAGCGAACGCAGCTGGGTCGTCACCATCTACGCCCTCGCGTTCGGTTCCCTTCTGCTCCTGGGCGGTCGAGTCGCTGACTTCTGGGGCCGCAAGCGCTCCTTCATTGTGGGTATGGCCGGATTCGCGATCGCGTCGGCGATCGGCGGGCTTGCCACCACCAGCGAGATGCTGCTGTTCGCCCGTGGGCTGCAGGGTATATTCGCCGCCCTTCTCGCACCCGCCGCACTGGCCCTGCTCTCCGTCACTTTCCCGTCGGGACCCGACCGCGTGAAGGCGTTCGCCGTTTTCGGCACAATCGCGGGCTCCGGTGCGGCCGTTGGCCTGCTGCTGGGTGGAGTGCTCACCGAGTACCTCACCTGGCACTGGTGCCTCCTCGTGAACATCCCGATCGCCATCGTTGCCATCGTCGCGGCCATCCCACTCGTGAAGGAAAGCCGCGCAGACGGTGACACCCGCTACGACGTGCTCGGCGCGATCCTCGTCACCGCGGGACTCGGCTCCATCGTCTACGGCTTCGCTCGCGCAGAGCTCGGATGGGCCCGCACCGACACCATCGGATTCCTCGCCGCTGGCGTTGTGCTGATGGTGGCGTTTGTCTGGTGGGAAACCCGTGCCAGCAACCCGTTGCTGCCGCTCCGTGTGGTGTTCGACCGCGTCCGTGGTGGAGCCTTTATTGTCTCCGTGCTGATCGGTGCCGCGCTCCTCGGCGGACTGCTGTTCCTCACCTTCCACTTCCAGATCGTGATGGAGATGACCCCGCTGCAGTCGGGTCTCGCCTCGCTTCCCATGGCGCTGACGATCATGGTGTCGGCCGCCTTTGTTGCAAAGCTGCTGCCGGTCGTTGGCCCGCGCGTGCTGATGACCGTGGGCCCCGTGCTCGCGGCCGCCGGTCTGCTCTGGTTCAGCCGCATCACGGTGGATGGTTCCTACGTTGTGCAGGTACTGCCCGGCCAGATCGTTTTGGGTATCGGCCTCGCGATGGTGTTTGTCCCCATGCAGAACCTGGCTCTTGCGGGGATCGATGCTCGGGATGCCGGCGTCGCCGGTGCCGCACTCACTGCGACCCAGCAGGTCGGCGGGTCCATTGGTATCGCTGTTTTCACCGCGCTCTACACGGCCGCAGTCAACTCCTTCGAGATGACCGAAGCCACCAACCCGATGTCGGCTCTCGTCGATGGATACTCCACGGTGTTTGTTGCCGCGGCCATTGGGCTGCTCGTCGGCGCCGTGATCGCGTTCTTTATGATCCGCGTGAGCAAAGACACGTTCTCGGTTAACCCCGAGGCCGTGCACATGGGCTAACAGACACGCACTGCCGCTTCGGCGCACAAACCGAAGCCCGGGACAACTGTCCCGGGCTTCGCTTGTGTTTATGCGTGCGGGTCGTTGAGCGCGAGCGACTGCTGCACTCATTGAGTGCGGACCGCAACGAGTCCGTGGTGTTGCGCTGACGACTATGCGTCGATGGACATGTCGGAGGACAGGGCGCGGTGAGCATCGATCTGGGACAGCAGCAGCTGTGCTTTCTGCTCGGCACCAGCGACAACATCTGCACCGGCAACGAAGCGCAGCGGCGGCTCAACCATCGCGGCGATCGTGACGAGCGCCTTTCCGAGCTTGGCGGGGTCGCCGCCCTGCTGGCCGTTCATGCTCTTCCACGCGGTAATGGTCTGCTCCGTGCGCTCTGCGTAGTCCTCGATCGACAGCTCAGGCCAAATCGACGACGCGCCGGTGACAAGCAACTCGGTGCGGAAGAAGCCGGGCTCCACCACGGTGGTGTGGATGTCGAACGGGGCGACGTCGTACTGCAGGGACTCCATCCATCCTTCAAGGGCGAACTTCGAGGCGGCATACGCGGCGCAGAACTCCTGGCCGATGAGGCCCGCAGCAGAGGAGATAGTGATGACGTGGCCGCTGCGCTGTTTACGCATCACCGGCAGAATCGCGCGGGTGACGTTCAACGGTCCGAAGAAGTTTGTCTCCATCTGCTGACGCATCTGGTTGTCGCTGATCTCCTCGAAGAACCCGGCGTAGAAGTTGCCGGCGTTGTTGACGAGCACGTCGATGCGACCGAAACGCTCCACAGCAGCCTCGGTTGCGGCGATCGAGGCGGCTGGATCGGTGATGTCGAGCGAGACCGCGAGGAGGTTGGTGTGCTCGCCGAGAGCGGCGGTGACCTTCGCTGCGTCGCGGGCGGTGGCGACGACGGAGTGACCGGCAGCCAGGGCGGCCTTGGCCAGGTCGACGCCCATGCCGCGGGCCGCTCCAGTGATAAACCAAACGTTGTTGCTCATGAGGATGCCTTTCGAAAAACGGAGCTGGTTTCGTGAACCAGCGGATGTTTCGAGTCAAACCGGGATCGCGAGAGTTAGCGCGGCCCTGCTGTGAGGTTCCCCAGCAGGGACCCTTTACGTCGTCCAAGTCGGCGTAAGTTCGACTCCATGGACAACCACGACGCCCTCAGCGAGTTTCTGACCTCGCGTCGGGCGAAGCTCAGCCCTCAGCAGGCGGGCATCCCCGATTTCGGGGGCCGCAGGCGCGTACCGGGCCTGCGACGCGAAGAAGTGGCCCTCATCGCCGGAATGAGCTCCGAGTATTACAAACGCCTTGAGCGGGGGAGCGCGACCGGTGTTTCTGACGCGGTCATCGATGGTGTGAGCCGCGCGCTGCAGCTCGACGAAGCAGAACGATCTCACCTGTACGAACTTGTGCGTACCGCCAACTCGGGCATCCACCCGCAGCGTCGTCGTGCCACCACGCGTAAGTCGCAGCTGACCGCCGGAATGCAGCAGACCATCGATGCGATGTCGACAGTTCCCGTGTTTGTCCAGAACGGCCGCCTCGACGCAGTTGGCACCAACCGGCTCGGACGTGCCCTGTTCTCTGAAATGTTCGACGACGTCCGTCCTCCAGCCAACGCCGCGCGCTTCGTCTTTCTGGACCCGCGAGCACAGAACTTTTACCAAGACTGGGAGTACAACACCCGGCAGATCGTGGCCCTACTGCGTGTCGAGGCGGGGCGGTCTCCGTATGATCGTCAGCTCAGCGACCTGATCGGCGAGCTCTCCACCCGCAGTGATTTGTTCCGAAAACTGTGGGGTGCACACGATGTGAGAGAACACCGTACCGGCATAAAGAGCATCCACCACCCCGTTGTCGGAGACCTCGACCTCACTTTCCAGGGCATGGACCTTTCGTCCGACCATGGTCTTCAGATGCTTGTCTTCTCCGCCGAACCTGGCTCCGCTTCCCACGACGGTCTGCAGTTGCTCGCGAACTGGGCGGACACACAGAGTCCCGCTCACTTGCCCGCTGTCGGGATATCTCGAGACACCTAACTTCGAGATACTTCCGAGAGTCGCCAGCCAGTGCGAGGTGTCAGATGGCCGCCGCTGCGTGGTTCGAGTGCTGGGACCATGCCGAGCGTCAGGGGCATGGGATAGGACAGGGGTATGGATGCACATATGCGCGGGTACTCGGAGTCGTTCCTCTCGGTGGAGGTGCCCGTGCCCCGGGCGGTTGACGGCGGGGTCACGGTCGATCTCGACTACGTCCACTTTTCAGTAGTCTTTCTACCGGCCCGACGCCTCGCGAAAGCGACGGCGGTCAACATCGATGGAGCGAATCTTGTTGACGTGCCGCGCGGAGATGACTGGCACTTCGACCCGCGGCTGCCCGAGCGCGATCAAGTGGGCAACGACGTGTACTCCCGCAACGACCTCGACCGTGGCCATCTGGTACGCCGACGCGATCCCGTGTGGGGCGAACTCGCCGAGGCACGCGAGGCCAATGAGGCGACATTTGCGTTTACCAACGCAGCGCCACAGGCGGCTCCGTTCAATCAGGGGCCCATCCTCTGGTTAGGGCTCGAAGACCACGTGCTGGGGTATGCGGAGGCGCAGCAGAGCAGAATCAGTGTGTTCACCGGGCCGGTGTTGGAGGACGACGACCCCGAATACCGAGGGGTCCAGATTCCGCGGATGTTCTGGAAGATCGCTGCGTGGACCGGGGCGACTGGGGACAGCGGGGGAGCACCTACTCTGCGTGCAGCCGGGTTTGTGCTTGACCAGTCCAACGAGCTCGATGTGGTGCTCGGGAGAAAAACAGCGGCGATCGAACCTCCGCCGCTAGGTGCCTACCTGACCTACCAGGCGCCGATTGCCTCGATCGGGCGACTGGCTGGCCTTGACGTTGCCGAGCTGAGCTCCGCCGACGTTCTCGAGCCCGTGGCGCTTGAGCCCGAGGGCACAGGAGCGGCAGCCGGTGCTCGCGCTGGTGGACTAATCGGCGCAGGTGAACGGGCGGCGTGGGTTCGACTCTCGGGTGCGGACGCCATCAGACTGTAGGCGCGGCGGGTCGGTGTGATGCAGGGTGTGATGCATAGCGGTGCGACAGCTCACTCGCGGGGGAGTTAGACGGCGGAGACGTAACTCCAGGTGCCGCGGTCGCGTGTGAACGCACTGCGCTCGTGCTGGCTGCCCGCTTCGCCGTCGAAGCGGTAACTGGCGCGGAACTCCACTTCGCCCTCGGTGTCGAGAACACCGCCCCTGGTGCGACCGAGGATGTCGAGCCGGTACCAGCGGATATTCGGGTCGAGGTCGAGTGCGGCTGGTCGTGTGCTCGGATGGTGGGTGCGCAGCAGGTAGTCGGAATCGCCCACCACAAACGCGCTGTACCGCGACCGCATCAGGCGCTCCGCGGTAGGTGCCGCGCTGGTCCCACGATGGAACGGTGCGCAGCACTCTCCGTAGGGTTGCCCACTGAGACACGGGCATCGGTCTGTGCTGGTGAGCTGGGGCCAGTCGAGGTTGGTGGAGGTGGTCACCCTCCATTATTGCGGTGGAGGGGGCCGCGCGCCGGCGCGGGTGTCGGAGACGGCCACCGGGATGAGCGCGTCAGCGAATTCCTCGGGCAAGCACGCCCGAGATGAACAGCTGAACAAGAAGCTCGGGGTTGTAACGGGCGTCGCTTGCTGCACCAATGCAGAGATTCCCAATGCCTTTGAGCACGTTGTACGCATCAACCGGCGGGGCTGTGTTGCTGGGCTCGAGCGCTGCCTCGAGGAGGGACCCACACACCGGGACCAGACGGCCCACGAAATACGTATGCAGAGCGTCGGACCCGGCGCTGTCTCCGTGGAGCGCGCTTGCCAGTCCGTGCTTGGTGACTAGAAATTCCACGAACAAGGCCACCCATGCCCGCAGGGCTTCCTCGGGCGTGGCGCTCTCGTCGAGCAGACGCGGGCCAGCATCAGCGCAGGCCTCAACCTGGTGGCGATACACGGCGACGACCAGATCCGGACGCGTCGGGAAGTGGCGGTAGATCGTTCCCACTCCGACTCCGGCCTTCGCCGCGATCTCACGTACTGGAGCGTCGACCCCTGACACCACAAAGACCGCTGACGCTGCATCGAGGAGTGCCTGCTCGCTTCGTCGCGGACGGCCCGCTGGTGTCGAGCGCGCCACCTGCGACTGCTCGCTATGGGAGTCGGGCATGTGCGCCTCCTGTGGACTCATGGTAGAGATTTGCATTACGGAACCATGTTCCGTAATGTTTCGGAACAACGCTCCGATACCCAGTATTGCAGAGCGCAGGTTCAGGAAGGAACTTGTTATGAATTCATCCATCATCGACGCCCTGGACGGCGTCGTTGGCGCCGGTACTCCGGTCGTCTCTATCGCTCCCGTCGCGTTGTCTGCTCCCGGCCGTCCCGTCACGCTGGAAGTGCGAGTGTCTGCCCCGGCGACCGGCACAAACCTGCCCGTTGTGCTGTTTTCTCACGGCAACGGATGGAACCTCGATGGGTACGCGCCGCTGACGGCATTCTGGGCCTCGCGCGGGTTCGTTGTAATCCAGCCCACCCATCTGGACTCTCGCCGGAACGGGTTCGGGTTCGACAACCCGGTGTTTCCCACGATCTGGACAGAGCGGATTGCGGATCTCACCCGCATCCTCGACCAGCTCGACCTAATTGAGGCAGCCGTTCCCGGACTCGCTGGCCGCATTGACCGCGACCGCATCGCCGCAACCGGTCATTCCTGGGGAGGGCAAACCGCCCAGTCACTCCTGGGCGCGCGGATCTTCGACGAGGCGGGCCAGGTCGGCGACGACATGTCTGACAGTCGCGTAGGCGCGGGCATCCTCTTCGCGGCCACCGGTCTCGGCAGCGACGACCTGCACCCGTTCGCGCAGGCGAATTTCCCGTTTATGCGCCCGTCGTTCCACGAGATGACCGCGCCGACACTCGTCGTCGCGGGCGATAAAGACCAGTCGAAAATGTCTAGCCGCGGACCCGACTGGTTTGCGGATGCCTACACGCACAGTCCCGGTGCCACCGACCTCCTCACACTGCATAACGCCGAGCACGCGCTCGGGGGGATCGTCGGTTACGAAGTCGCCGAGACCACCGATGAAAACCCGGAGCGTGTCGCTGTCCTCCAGCGGATGAGCACCGCTTACCTGCGCACCGCGCTGCACATCGATGAACACAGCTGGCCAGCTGCCCGTGCTGCATTAAGCGACAGCGCCAATTCGATCGGCCGCATCACCAGCAAGTAGGGCACCACGGCGTGACCCCTCACGCCGGCACTAATCCCGTGAAGATCACAAAACGATAACGGTCACGTTGAGCGGCACTTATTCGGAGAAATGCTCGCGCCAACACCGGTTGGCTGTTCCTCACGCTTACAACACGGAGGACATCGTGACGGTTACCACCGCTCGCACCCGATCGCAGCGGCTCGACGCGCTGCCGTGGACCCGCAAACACAGCAAGCTCCTCGGCGGCTCCGGCATCGGCTGGGCGCTCGACGCGATGGACGTTGGCCTGATCTCCTTTGTGATCGCCCAGCTGACCGTGGTGTGGAACGTGGAGTCGTCCGAGCTGAGCTGGGTCGCCTCGGCCGGGTTCCTCGGTATGGCAATCGGAGCGAGCGTCGGCGGACTGCTCGCCGACCGGCTCGGACGCCGCCAGGTCTTCGCCCTGACGCTGCTGATCTACGGGATCGCGACCGGGGTGTCCGCCCTGTCGTGGTCGATCGGCGCGCTCGTCGCCCTGCGATTCATTGTTGGACTCGGCCTCGGCGCGGAACTGCCCATCGCCTCGACGCTCGTCAGCGAGTTTGCGCCCGCGCGTATCCGTGGGCGCATCATTGTGATCCTCGAATCGTTCTGGGCTGTGGGGTGGACCGCCGCTGCACTGATCGGCTACTTCGTGGTTCCCCAGGGCGACGACGGCTGGCGCTGGGCCCTCGCCCTCGGAGCTCTGCCGGCGGTGTGGGCGATCTTTGTGCGACTGAAGCTGCCGGAATCCGTGCGCTTCCTCGAATCCAAGGGTCGAGTGGACGAGGCTGAGCGCATCGTTGTCGAGTTTGAAGACGCTGCTCGTGCGAAGGCAGCTGCCAGCGGAGACGGTGCGGGTGGTGGGGTGGATGCCGTGGGGGCCACCACTGTGCTCGTGCCCGAGGCATCCACCCCGCACCCAACAAACGGAAGCACAGCGGACACCAGCGGTGCGGACGCCAGCGACACGTCCGAGAAGGTCAGCCCCATCGCGACCCTGTTCGGAACCGCGCTTCGGCGCCGGACGATCTCACTGTGGATCGTCTGGTTCTGCGTGAACTTCGCCTACTACGGCGCGTTCATTTGGCTGCCGTCGCTGCTGGTCGCCGCGGGATACCCGCTCGTGCGGTCGTTCGAGTACACCCTCATCATCACGCTCGCGCAGTTGCCCGGCTACGCCGTGTCGGCCTGGCTCGTCGAAAAATGGGGCCGACGCGTGACGCTCGCAGTGTTTTTGGGTGGGTCTGCTGTGTCCGCGGCGCTCTTCGCCACGGCGGGCGATGTCACGGGAATTCTCGTGTTTGGTTCGATGCTGTCGTTTTTCAACCTCGGCGCCTGGGGAGCCCTCTACGCGGTGACGCCCGAGCTGTATCCGACCAGGGTGCGCGGAACCGGTGCGGGCTGGGCTGCGGGGTTCGGCCGGCTGGCGTCGATTCTTGCTCCGCTGTGCGTTCCGCTGCTCAGTGCGGCGGGCGGAACCACCTTGCCGTTTGTGGTGTTTGCGGCGGTGTTTGTTATCGCGGCGGTCGCGGCGTTGACGCTGCCCGACCTGCGCGGGCGGGCGCTGGAGGACTAACCGATTCGGGGCTGACGGATCCGGGCACCACACGGGGCGGATTCTGAAGGCTCCACGCCGGTGTGGGCGGGACGGGCAGGGGAGCGGTGATCGCGAGCTCCGCCTGCCACGGCGGGTTCGACCCGGCGCGGGAACAGGTGATGGCCGCCGTGCGGTTCGCGTAGGCCGCGAGGTTGTGCAGGGTCTCCTCGGAGAGGCTATGTAACTGGTCCCGCGCGTCGGGGCCCAGGAGGTTGGCGGCATCGAGTCCAGATAGCAGTCCCGACATAAAGGAATCACCCGCCCCCACGGTGTCCACCACGTCGACCACCGGTGCGGGAACCTCGAGGCGAGCGCTGCGGGTCAGCACAATCGGACCCTCGGGTCCGCGGGTCACAATGACCAAGGCAGGCCCGAGACCCAGCCACGCGGCGGCGGACTCGTCCAGGGTGCGCTGGGGGTAGAGCCAGAGCAGGTCTTCGTCGCTGGCCTTGACCACGTCGCTGAGCGCAACAAAGGCTTCGGCGCGCTGCCGGGATGCGTTGACATCAGGACTGATCGCTGGGCGACAGTTGGGGTCGAAGCTGATGGTGGAGTGGGGACGCGCGGCAGTCAGTAGTTCCAGAACGGCCTCACTCCCGGGAGAGAGCGCGGTGGCAATCGATCCCGTGTGGGTGTGGTGTGTGTCGGCGAGAAGGATCTCCGCATCGGCGAGCGCCCCCGCGATGTCCCACGAGATGTCGAAGTCGTAGGTCGCGGCGCCGTTCTCGTCGAGGTGAGCGGCGGCCGTACTGGTCGTCTTCATCCCGCCGTTGACCGCAGCGACGGCGTTGGCCGCGAGATACCCACCGATCATCCGGCCGTACTCATCGTTGCCGTAAGCCGTGACCAAACGAGCATCCATTCCCAACCGCGAACAGCCGACGGCAACGTTCAACGGACTGCCGCCGGGAAAAGCAGCCGGGGCGTCTGGGGCAGGGCGGCCTGCGTCGGCGGCCAGTGCGGCAGTGTTGGCGCCCAGATCGTCGGTATCGGCGCGTGCACCGTGGATGATGTCGACCAGAGCCTCGCCGATGATTGTGAGCATCGAAATCCTTGCCTTCCTGCCGCGTTCATCTGGCACATTACTCCGCCGCGAACCGGCAACTCTAGAGCGAGGCGCCGCGCCGCATCGGTGCCGGGCGCGGTGAGTGAGAGAATTGCAGCTCAGGCTGCCAGCAACAAACAAGAGAGTGTGGGTGCCCCCATGGACGACGACAACAACTACGGCGACGGCACCTGGATCCTCGCCACCTTCGGGGTTCCTCGCGGTATCGCGCCCGCCCCCGACAGTGTGTTGCGTGCCCTGCCCGACCCGTTCTACGACATCCACCCCGGTGAGTCGATCGCCATTGTGCCCGACATCACTGCGAACGACGAAGTCAGCATTCGTGCGGATGAGTCCGGCGTGATCAGCATGTCTGGAGTTGACGACTTCCCGGGATGGGACGCGGTCACGAAGTCCGAGGTCTCCGCCACGCTCCGCCAGCTGTGGAACGTCGCTCTGGCCGGCCAACTCCTCATCGACGCGACCGAGCTGCAAGTGCGTGAAGCGATCCTGCGACGCGATCTCGCCGTGATCATCCCGGTCGACGACGCGGTCGGCGAGATCACCGTTCCCCTGCAGCTGATGACCGAGAGCGAAGGGACAACCCTGGCAAACGTGGTCGAGTCTGACCTCGAGCTGGTCGCGTCCCTCACGGCATACGACGTCGCCAAAGAGCTCGTCCCGATCCTCGGTGGCCTGCGCGTTCATCACCACGACGAGGTTGATCTCGTCGAGTAGTTGCAACGCTCGTCGTCTGAGGGCGTACGGTCGCGGTTACAGCAGGCGGCTATGCCCGGGGTGGATGCC
>Ga0247807_10000849_pt1 | contig 18648 bp, 18 predicted proteins | sample UWRJL074202C1_FD_179931 | JGI IMG/M metagenome (GOLD analysis project Ga0247807, IMG submission 179931) | Plant litter microbial communities from Arlington Agricultural Research Station in Wisconsin, United States - UWRJ-L074-202C-1 | ecosystem: Environmental > Terrestrial > Plant litter >...
GGCATCCGTAGTATTGGCGGCCGGCGTTCTGCTCGGCTCGACCGGGTGCGCATTTTTCGTCCCGCAGGCAACCCAGCTGCCCTATGAGCCGAGCGACGGTGTCAGCACCACGGTCGGCGACATCAAGGTGCGCAACGCCATGGCGATCACCGAAGACGGTACCGACGTCAACCTCGTGATGGTTGTGGTCAACTCCGGCACACAGGCGCAGTCGGTTCGGTTCGAGTACAACTTCGGCGACGACGCCGAAGGCACCGCGGGTGTTGACCACGTGGACATCGCTCCGGGAGAGACGATCTCGTTTGGCAACGGCGAGGACGCCACTCATCTCGTACTCGACGGCGCAGACGTTGCCCTCGGTAGCTTGATGCCGGTCTTTGTGCAGTACGGCGACGAGACAGGCAAGCAGATGCTGGTGCCCGTGCTCGACAACACCCTTCCCGGGTATGGCGACCTTGAGCCGACCATCACTCCGCTCGCGACCCCGACCCCGGCGGCCGCGCAGTAGCTCGCTGCAGCTACCTGTAGTTACCGGAGCGACCGTTATTGGTCGCCGGTGAGTGGATGCCGCGGCGCTGCCGCGACATCCACCCCGCAGCTATGCCTCGAAGCGGTAGCCGAGACCTCGAACGGTGACCAGCATCGTCGGCTCCGACGGCGTTGATTCGATCTTCGAGCGGATGCGCTTGATGTGCACGTCGAGCGTTTTGGTGTCACCGAAGTAGTCGGCGCCCCACACCCGATCGATCAGCTGGCCGCGTGTAAGAACACGACCGGAGTTGCGCAGCAGCAGCTCGAGCAGCTCGAACTCCTTGAGCGGCATCGGGGTGTCTTTGCCCCCGACCGTCACGGCGTGACGTTCGACGTCCATACGCACGCCGCCCGCCTCGAGGATCAGCTCGCGGTCGTCGTCGTCTTCGACCCGACGGCGCAGGATCGCACGGATACGGGCGAGCAGTTCGCGGGTGGAGTACGGCTTGGTGACATAGTCGTCGGCGCCGAGTTCGAGCCCCACCACGATGTCTACCTCGCTGTCTTTGGCCGTCAGCATAATGATCGGCACGGACGAGCGTGACCGGATCTCGCGGCAGACTTCGGTGCCCGCCATGCCCGGGAGCATCAGGTCGAGGAGGATTAGGTCGCTCCCATTGCGGTCGAACTCGGCGACTGCCGAGATACCGTCGGCGGCGATGGTGGTGTCATATCCCTCCCGACCGAGCAGGAAGGCGAGCGGCTCGCTCAGGGATGACTCGTCTTCGACGATGAGAATTCTGGTCACTGATCTACTCCTGTGCCTGGAACCGAAGCGACAGGCGCCTCCGGCAGTCGAATGGTGAACGTGGAACCCTTGCCCGGTTGTGACCAGACGCGAATATCGCCACCGTGATTCTGTACAACGTGTTTAACAATGCTGAGGCCGAGTCCGGACCCCCCGGTGTTACGACTCCGCGCCGGATCAACGCGGAAAAAACGTTCGAACACTCGCTCGCGATCGTCCTCAGCGATTCCAACACCCTGGTCGGTCACCGCGATCTCGATGACACCGTTGACATGGCTGACCCCCAGGCCGACGCGGGAACCTTCAGGCGAGTACTGGATCGCGTTGCGCACCAGGTTGTGCAGGGCGACAACCAGAAGGTTCTCGTCGCCCAGAACGGTCGCACGGGATGCTTTGCCCGTGGCGATGGCGATGTTACTGGCTTCGGCGGCGACCCTGTTCTGGTCAATCGCGTTCGACACCACCTGGTCGATGCTGACGAGCGAGGGTTTCGCGAGCGGGTCGATGGCCTGCAGGCGAGACAGTTCGATGATCTCGCGGGTGATGCGCCCGAGACGTTCTGACTCCTTGGTCAGTTGCTTCGCGAAGCGACGCACCTGCTCGGGTTCGTCGGACGCGCTGACTAGCGCTTCGGCGAGCAAACCGACCGCGCCGATGGGGGTTTTGAGTTCGTGGCTGATGTTCGCGATGAAGTCGCGGCGCACCTCGTCGAGGCGGTATCCCTCGGTGCGGTCTTCGGCGAGAAGGAGCACATAGCGGGCGCCAAGCCGGGCGACCCGCACAAAGAGGTGAATCTGCGCATCGCCGAAGGGGCCACGGGCAATGGTGAGTTCGTGGCTGACTGGCTCACCGTAGCGACGCACCCGGTCGACGAGGGTCGACAGCTCCGGATGCACCAGTGCTTGGTTCGCCACCAGCCCAAAAGCGAGGGCTCCAGGCGAGGCTTTCAGCACGGTGTTCGACGGGTCAAGAACAATTCCGGCGGACTCGAGGATGTCGATGATCTGGTCAACGCCGTCGGGGACGGCCGAGGTGACCACATCCACGGCGCGTTGTCCACGCCGGGCAGCAATCACCACGAGTATCACGAGGCCCGCGCCGACCACAACCCCAAAGGCCAGCGACAGAGGCACCAGCAGCGCGGAGTCCATAACGACTAGATTAGTAACTACTAGACGCCGGGCTGACTGTGCAGTGAGTATGGCCGGGCACTTCGGACATTGTTCAGCACCAGTCCACCGGGCGTTAACCCGGGCCGGGCAGTGTGGCCTCAACTGTGCGGGATTCGGCATACCCGCTGCGAAAGGGACTAATTACGATGCGCGAAGTATTCCAGCAGGAACTGCAGGAGGTGCAGGAACGCCTCGTCGAAATTGCTGCTCTCGTTGCCACCTCGATTGACAACGCGACACGCGCCTTCAACGAGTCGAATGTTTCTCTTGCCGAAATGGTTATCGCCGACGATCACAAGATCGACACGGCAGCACAGGAGCTTGACGAGCTCGCTATCAACATTCTCGCGCGCCAGCAGCCCGTCGCCCGCGACCTGCGCATCGTGGTGAGCGCGCTGCGTATTTCCGCGTCGCTCGAACGCATGGGGGACATGGCCGAGCACATCGCGCAGCTCGCGCGCTACCGCTTCCCCGACAAGGTTGTGCCCAAGAGCCTGCGCGGCACGTTCGCCGAGCTCGGCACCCTGGATGTCGCAATTGCCAAAAAGCTTGTTGAGCTCCTCCGCACAGAAGACACTCGACTGGCCGAAGAGATCCGCAACGACGACGACCGCATCGACGCGCTGCACCTCAGCGTGTTCGACAAGGTGCTCGGCGAGACCTGGAAGGGTGCTGCGGTCGACACCGTCGACGCCACTCTGGCGTCGCGTTACCACGAGCGCTTCGCGGACCACGCCGTCTCCATCGCCAAGAAGGTGCAGTACCTCGCGACCGGCGACTGGATCCCCTCCCCCGTCTAACGGATTCGTCGGCTAACGTGAGCGACACCTAACGTCAGCGTTACCTAACATCACCGTTACCTAACATCACCGCCCGCCACATCCGGTGATTAACTGGGCGAGAGTGCGATGCACTCTCGCCCAGTTGTGCGTTAAGCCAGCGGACGTGCGGATGCTGATAAAATGTCACGCCCAATAGGGTGTGGGTATGCGCCGAACACGTCTGATCTCCGTTGCGGTGTTCTCCCTCGCCGGAGTCGTCGGCCAAGCATTCTGGAACACCGTCGGCGCTTCTGATATCGACGCTGCGATGATCTGGATCGTCACAGGAAACGTCGCGGTCGGCATCGTAGTGGGATTGCAACACCACCCCTTCCCCACAAACCTCAGAAAGATCGCCGCCCAAAAGAAAGCGGATCGGTGGGGCGGCAGAACAACGGAGGCCTGGACCAAAAAGACCTGGGCACCGGCCGCATACTCGGTAGTTGGGCAAGCCGTACTGGGTGTGGTTTCCGCTGCCGTCCTGGCGATCGGTGCCACCGCGGCCAACGGGTTCGCTGGGCCGTTTGCTGCTGGACTTATGGTCGTTGTGTTGGCATCCCTAGTTGCTGTTTTTTCCCTTGTGCTGGGATTCGTGGGTGCCGCCATCGTGATCTGGCCCCTCCTCACCGTTGTCATCTACCTGGTGCAGCGCATTACCGGTGGCACGTCCGGTCGCACATCTCCACGGGTGGACGCGGACGGAGCGCTGCTCAACGGAATAATCCTCTCCGTCACTGCACTGGCGGGATTCGGCGGCGCCGCCGTGCCCTGGGATGCTGGCCTCAGCCGAAGCATCGCGGCCGTCCTGCGGCTGCTCTGGGCTCTACTCTTCGACTTCGACCCGAACGGCGACGTCAATCAGCCGCTGGCGTGGGTCGCCCGTGTCAGTGGTCTGGTGCTGTTCGCGCTGATCGCGACGTATGTCGCTCGAAGTGATCGCCGACGCGCGCTGAAAAATGCGAAGCGTCGCGCAGCTCGGAGAGCCGCCGCAGCAGTCAAAGCACAGCGGTCAAGTGAAGCTGCCCGAGAAGACAACGTCGACGCCCACTAGGTGTTCGTCTTATTGGCGTTGTGTACTTCGTCGATCACTGAGGGGTGCCGATGCTGGTATCAGGTCCGTGGTGATTGTCGCTGTGGGTCCACAGCTTGGCGAGATCCCGGCGGCAAGCGCCCAACTCGTCCCACCCGGGGCCACAACGCGCAGGATCTGCGATACCCGGGGCCAGTACGCGCAGTATCTGCGATACCCGGGGCAAGTACGCGCAGTATCTGCGATACCCGGGGCAAGTACGCGCAGCAGATTTTATAGCCGGGGCAAGTACACGCAGCAGCCGCTGTTTTAGTGGCCCCTGATGTGTAGCGGTGGCCCTTGGCGCGCGCGAGCGGCGACTTATTGGCCCCGGTTAGGAGTGGTTATCAGGATCTGGCGATGGCGGCGTCACGACGATCAGGGGGCAGAAGGCGTCCCGTCGGTCGGGGGTGAAGATGGCATCCCGACGGCTCGATGGCAACAGTCCGATTTCCCGCGATATCTCGGAGTGCCGCGACCTGCTAGACGCCGGATTCGGTACCGAGTCCGAGTCAAAGTCCGGCATCTGGCGCCCCTCTCTTCAGCGGACGCCACGCACACAACCTCCGCGGGAAGAACAACTAGTCCGCGCAAAAATGCCCGGCGCGGGCAACCTCCAACGAGGTCACACGCACCGGGCATCCACCACACGCACCCGGATATACCGGAACGGAGTGGGTCTTACTTCTTGGCGCCCTGCGCAGCGACGGCTGCGGCACCAGCGGCAGCGGCCTCGGGGTCGAGGTAGTACGCCGGCTTGATCGGAACGAAGTTCTCGTCGAGCTCGTAGACCAGCGGGATTCCGGTGGGAACGTTTAGCTCGGAGATGTCGGCGTCACTGATGCCATCGAGGTGCTTGATGAGGGCACGCAGCGAGTTGCCGTGGGCGGTGACGAGAACGGTTTTGCCCTCGGCGAGGTCGACCTTGATGTCGGATTCCCAGTAGGGAAGCATGCGCTCGATCACGAGAGCGAGGGACTCGGTGCGGGGCAGGTCGGCGCCGAGGTCCTTGTAACGCTCGTCGCTCACCTGGCTGTACTCGGCGTCGTCGGCCAGCACGGGCGGCGGCACGTCGAAGCTACGACGCCACTCCATAAACTTCTCGGGGCCGAACTTCGCGAGGGTCTCGGCCTTGTCGAGTCCCTGAAGTGCGCCATAGTGGCGCTCGTTGAGGCGCCAGGAGCGCTTGACGGGCAGCCAGGCACGGTCGGCGATGTCGAGCGCGATGTTTGCGGTCTGGATCGCGCGGGTCAGCACGCTCGTGTAAAGGATTTCGGGCTTGAGGCCCGACTCGGTGAGGAGTTCGCCGGCGCGTGTGGCTTCGGCGACGCCCTGGTCGCTGAGTCTCACATCCACCCATCCGGTGAAGAGATTCTTCTGGTTCCAGTCGGAGTTTCCGTGGCGCAGCAGGATAAGCGTGTAAGTCATGAGGCTAGTTTACGGCTCGCGCCGGATGCCCCGGTGGGGATAAAGGCCCTGCGGGCAGCGATAATTGACGAATGGCGGAGGGGCGCGTAACGCGGGGAACGACGGGCACGAACCGTCTGCGCCGCGTCGACCGCTGGATCGCCTCTCTTCCGGCACTCCGCCGCGCATCCGATCCGCTCGTTGTCGACCTCGGTTATGGCGGCAGCGCCACCACCCCGCTCGAATTGCACTCACGGCTTGCCCGGGTGCGGCCCGATGTCGAAGTCATCGGAATCGAGATCGAACCGGCCCGCGTTCGCCTGGCATCGCTGTCGGCGCGCCCCGGGGTCAGTTTTGTGGTCGGTGGTTTCGAGGTGCCCCTGCCGCGCGGCCGTCGTGCCACCGTGATCCGCGCCTTCAACGTGCTGCGGCAGTACAACGAGTCCGAGGTCGCCGCCGCCTGGGACATGATGGTCTCCCGCCTGCAGCCGGGTGGGGTTCTCATTGAGGGCACCTGCAATGAGGTGGGGCGTGTGGGCAGCTGGGTGGATGTCACGGAGCAAGGCCCCCAAACCTTCACAGTCAGCCTGCGCCTAGCCGACCTGGAACGCCCGTCGATCGTCGCAGAGCGTCTGCCGAAGGTGCTCATCCACCGCAATGTTCCCGGAGAACGGGTGCACGAATTTTTGCTCGCACTGGACCGCCAGTGGGCCGTTCACGCCCCGCTGTCGACCTACGGTCCGTCCCAGCGCTGGATCGCGACGGTCGAGGGGATGCGCGCGGCGGGCTGGCCCGTGCGGGGCAACCGTTCGCGCTGGCGCCTCGGCGAACTGACGGTCGACTGGGCCTCCGTCGCCCCGAACGCCGAGCTCGCGCCCGCGGCGTAAGTGTTTCCCCCCCCATTGATTTTGTGTCCACGGTCGATGGGTGAGAGGCCGCCGATGCTGGTGGGATCTGTGGCGAGTGGAGCTGTGGATCGACCCCCGGTCGGCCACTGCTCGAGCCGTCTCGGACACCCAGGGGTGAGCGTAAGACCACTCGAACCCTGGGGTGCGACGGAATCGCTTACTCTTCCCGTTTAGGTGGGGCCAGTACGTGCAGGATCTGCGATACCAGGGGTCATTGTGCGCAGGAGATTCTGCACCGAGGGCAAGTACGCGCGGGATCTGCGATACGTGGGGCCACTATGCGCACCAGATTTTATACCCGGGGCAAGTACGCGCAGTAGACACTGATTTGTGGGCCCCTGATGTGTAGGGGTGGCCCCTGGCGCGCGCGGGCGGCGACTTATTGGCCCCGGTTGCAGAAATCCGAGCACGGCGTCCCGACGCTCTACAGCAATCCCGCACGGCGTCCCGACAATCGGGCGGTAGCCGTCCACATTCCCGCGATAGCTCGGAACACCGCAATTTCGTGGACGCCGGATCAGGTTCAGAGTCCAGCCTCTGGCGCCTCACCGTTGAGCTCCCGCCACACAACCTCCGTGGAAAGAACACCTAGTCGCCCTCAGAGCGGGGGCAACAGTGCGCGCGCGTCGTCGGCGCTGCGGTCGCTCGCCTCGAGCAGGTCAACCACAAGCGGGCGGATGAGCAACACTATGACGGACTCCGTCACGGGCGCGTTCGGCAGCGCGGTAGCCGGGTTGAGTTTGCCAACGAGGTCTTCCAGGAGAGCGGCGGCGTTCTCGCGACGTTCCGGGTGCTCCACACTTTCGCCCAGCAGCATGATCGACGCGGCGATCGGGGCAAACAGGTCGGCCATCTCCGGCCGGGCCACACGATCGTGGACGAGGAACGACACACGCCGAGCGATGACCCGGAGGTGGCGCGCGGACAGGTCCATGCCGCGGAGCAGCCGCTGCTGACTGCGGAGGTCGGGAAGGTGGCGTCGCAAAAACGGGGAGATTCGCGCGATCGACGTCGCGGAGTCGAGGGACGAGGTCCAGTCGTCGAGGAGCACCTGCGTGCGGCGCAATCGTTCAACCGCGAGACTCGCCGCGGGTTCGTCGCCCTGGCGCAGGCCTGTGAGCAGGGCATCCATCGATTCCGACAGAGCCGAGGTCAACCGACGGGCATCACGGCGGGCAATACCTCGCGGATCGCGCGGGATGAGTGCAGTGACCAACAACGCCACAACACCACCGACCAGCCCGTCAACACTGCGCGTCAGCACACCACCGCCGGGGGCCGGGAGCAGCATCACCAGCATGGCCTGCACTCCGGCCGCCGCGGCAAAGGCAGCACTCGGAGAGATCAGGCGGGCGAAGAGCAGGGTCAGCAGCAGAATGACCGCGATCTGCCAGATGCCCTCGCCGAGCAGGTTGAACAGCAGCTCGCTGAAGAGGATGCCGACCAGGATTCCCACCACGGTGTCGAACACCCGGCGCGGGCGGGCGTCACGACCGAATCCGAGGGCCGCGATGACCACCGTGATCGACAGCAGCGGGCTTGTGTGACCAAGCACGTAGTGCGAAAACGCGTAGCTGGCGATCACGGCCACCACAATTTGCAGCGCGGCCGGCGCCGACGACGTCACCCGGGTGAGGGCGACTTTGACGTCGAGCCGTACGCGCATCCGCCGCTCGAAGCGTCGAAGCGCAACGCTCGGAGACGGTGTTTTCACCGCCGGAGTAGTTTCACCGTCAGCGCCTGACCGCGCCGAGGCGGGGCAGGCGGGGAATGTCGGCTTCGGCGCCGGCATCGGTGGGCACAATGATTTCTTGCGCGGCAGCGATCGCCACACCGTGTTCGGCGGCGGTGACCACGAGGTCGTCGGTCGCGTCGGTGGTGCGCTTCACAACGGCGAGGGCGATCGGCCCGAGCTCGTAGTGCAGCGCGGACGACGTGATCTGGCCTACCTCACGAGGTTCGCCAAGTTTGTCGACACCCGTCACAATGTCGCCGTGCGCAGGCAGTACCCCTTCCGACCCGTCGAGGTGCAGCAGCACCAGGCGCCGGGGCGGGTGACCGAGGTTGTGCACCTTGGCGATGGTCTCCTGGCCGCGGTAACACCCCTTATTAAGGTGAACGGCCGACCGAAGCCAGTCGAGTTCGTGCGGAATCGTGCGCTCGTCAACCTCGGTCGTGCGGCGCGGACGCCAGGCAGCGATACGTAGAGCTTCGAGCGCGAGGGTGCCAGCCGCGGGCAGCGCAGCAGCGTCGTCGAGACGGCTGCGCTCGATGAGCAGCTCCATGTATGTCCATTCGGCGGCCGGATGCTCGGCGACGCGAGCATATTGATGCCCACCCGTCACCACTGTTGTCCACGGGTCACGCCAGGCGAGCGGGACGCCGTTGGGCGCGGCGGGCTCGAGTGTGGGGGTTCCGAGGGTGCCAATGGTGGCGTAGTCGTCGGAGCGGTCAGCGATCTCGACGCGCAGCATAAAACGCATCCGGTCGAGCCAGGTATGCAGCGCCGGGGCTGCATCCGCCTCGAGAAGAATCCAGGTGCTGATGCCGTCGTCGATCAGGCGCATCACGTGTTCGAGTCGACCGGTGGGGTCGAGAAGAAGGGTCTCCGCGGACTCCCCCGGCTGCAGTCGGGCAACCGACTGCGAGGTGAGCGAGTCGATCCAGGTGAGGCGGTCGGGACCAGTGACCGTCAGCACGGAACGATCCGACAGGTCCACCACGGCGGTGCCCAGCGCGAGGGCGCGCTGTTCACCGAGCGGGTTGCCGTAGTGCTGAGGAGGCGTGCCGATCGCACCGGGCTTCGCTCCGAAGCCGCTCGGTGCGACGTCGCTCGGCACGACGTCGTTGGTGTCCGTCGACACGGGATCAGTCGACACGAGCGAGCCGTCCCGACGAGTGGGTGCGGAGGTCTTGGCCGAGCGCGGCGATGTCCCACGCCCAGAGCAGGTGACCCTCGACTAAACCGTAGATTCGGGTGGCCGCGACGTACTCTTTGGCCATGACGGTGCGCATGACGGCATCCGTTGCCAAATCGATACGTGGGCCTTTGACCTGCCCGAGGTACAGCTCATTGATACCGGTGGGATGCACCAGCGAGACCTCGATATCGAAGCCACCGTTCTCGTTGCGCAGCTTCTCCACCGCGTCGGCGTTGGGGTACGGCGAGGGTCCGGTGGCCGGCAGCATTGCGGGCCCAGGGTCGCTGTCCGCAGCCGGACGGCTGAGACGCCAGTAGCCCGTCTCGGTGACGAGGGGCGTGAGGTTGTCGTCGAGAAGCCAGGTGTACGACGTGTAGTTCAGGTACGGCAGACCGTCGTGACTGAACGACACCCGCTGGCCGAACTCGTGGTTACGGGTTTCCTCGCCGACGGTGTAGTTGACCACACCCGTGCCTTCCCAGACCCCGAGGAGCCACGAGAGTGGCACCAATTCGGGCGGAAGAGTGGTGTCGAGGTCGATCACTGCGCGATCTCGCACTGCGCGAACGCAGACCGGCGCACTAGCGCTGGCCCCGGAAGAGATTGGCCAGCACAACGATGGAAACCCATCCGATGGCAAGCGACGCCAGGCCGAGAAGGCCGATGTAAAAGAGTTCCAGGGCGAACAGCATCCTGTAATTCTATGCGCTAATGAGCGCCAACACCCCGGTTGCGATCGCAAGAATAATGAGGGACCCACCAATACTCGCCATCATGCGCGAAACGAGCCCATCTTTACTCCGCACGAACAACTGGATGCAGAAGGTGGATATGGTGGCGACGGCGAATACGATCGCCAACCACGTGTAGTACTCGTCCGATGGGGACAAAATCCCCACCAAGATGCTGCCGATGATGGCTAGCAGCCAAACCGGAACGATACTGGCTACCTTGAACGTCACATGTCCATGTTATGTCGCTTGTAGACTGTTGAGTACGCACTTTGGAGGACACCTGTGGCGCAGTTGTTGATCTTGACCTCTGCGGTCGACAATGAGGTCCTACCGTCGTTGGGGCTATTGAGCCATAAGACAAGGCAGATTCCTGCCTCGCCTGCTTCGCTCATTAGCGCGCCGACGTGCGATCTGATCTTTGTTGATGGCCGCCAGGATCTCGCGAGCGCGAAATCCCTGTGCAAAATTCTCAACACCACCGGCCTCAACGTGCCGCTGATGCTTGTTCTCACCGAGGGTGGACTCACCGCGGTCAGTGCTGACTGGGGTGTCGACGACGTCATCCTCGAGTCCGCTGGCCCGGCCGAAGTGGATGCTCGCATCCGCCTCGTCATCGGTCGAATGGTTCAAGACAAGTCCAGTTCGAAGATCCAGGCCTCCGGCGTGGTCATCGACGAGGCGAGCTATTCGGCGAAGGTGCACGGCCGCCCCCTCGACCTCACCTTCAAGGAATTCGAACTCCTCCGCTTCTTCGCCACCCACCCGTCGCGCGTCTTCACCCGCGAGCAACTGCTCAGCGAGGTGTGGGGCTACGACTACTTCGGCGGCACCCGCACGGTCGACGTGCACGTGCGTCGCCTGCGCGCCAAGCTTGGTGACCTCGAGTCACTGATCGGCACCGTCCGCAACGTCGGATACCGCTTCAACGTGTACGAAGACGACGCTGAGCGAATCAGCGCCATCGGGTAGTGCAGCAGTGACTGCAGATTCCTCCCGAACGCCCGCATGGCTGACGGGCCTCATCTCTCGCGCCCGCGCCGCCGACGGTCAACCGCCGTTCTCCGACCAGAGCCTGGTCGACCTGCGCACGGGTGAACGCCGCCTAGTGCAGATCGATGAACTCGCGGCCGCCCTGGTCTCCGACACCGAGGCAGAGCTGGTGGTGGATCCGGATGCTCGCGGCCGAGGCATCGGCACGGCGCTAGTCGACCAGATCCTCAACACCGACCGTGATGACCTCTTGATCTGGGCGCACGGGGACCACCCCGCCGCTCGCGCACTCGCGGCCAGCCATTCGCTGACGGCAGTGCGAGAGCTCCTGCACATGCGTGCCGATCTCTCGGCGACGTCGCCCGAAGCATCCACCACGGCCCCCGCCCCCGACTCGGCCGCCGCGCGCACAGCAACCGCCGCGGCCGGCATCAGCGCGTTCCGCCTCGGCCACGACGAAGACGACTGGGTTGCGCTCAACGCCCGGGCGTTTATCGACCATGCCGAACAGGGGTCGGTGACGCGCACCGACCTGGACGAACTCATCGGCGAACCCTGGTTCAACGCCGACGACTTTCTGCTGCTGCGCGACAGCGACAACAGCCTCGTGGGGTACTGCTGGCTCAAGATCGACGAGGGAACCGGCGAGTTTTACGTTGTGGGCATCGACCCGGCACGGCAGGGCGAGGGATTCGGCCGACGCCTCACCGAGGCCGGACTTACCCGATTGCGCGAGCGCGGCATCACCGACGCGCACCTCTATGTCGAAGGCGACAACGTTGCTGCCGTCAGTTTGTACGGCTCGCTGGGGTTCGTTCGCGACGCGGTTGATATCCAGTACCTCGCCCGCGCGCAAGCGTGACCCCAATACTCGCAATGGTCACGCAGACCAGGGCGATGATCTCGCGCCACCCGAGCGCCTCGCGCAGGATCACGAGTCCCGCGAGCGCGGCGACGGCAGGGCCGAGGCTCGACAGCACCCCAAATATCCGGGTGGGCAGACGCCGCAGCGCCTCGAGCTCCAGGGCGTAGGGCAACGCGCTCGAGAGCACGGCAACAGCAACAAACAGCAGCATCACCGTCGGAGAGGTGAACCCCACACTCGCGGGGCTCCACCCGAGTGGGGCGGTGAGAATCGCGGCGAACGCCAGCGCTACCGCGAGACCGTCGATACCGGGGATCGCCCGGCCGACCTGGGCGCTCGCGAGGATGTAGCTGGCCCAGAACGCGCCAGCGCATCCCGCGAAAATCAAACCAATCACGGCGATGGAGCCGCCACCCTCGAGGCCGAGCAGCAGCACCCCGGCGAGCGCGAGGAGAGCCCAGAGCGCGTCAACAATGCGCCGCGTCTGCACCAGTGCGAGCACCAGGGGTCCGAGAAACTCGATGGTGACGGCGACCCCGAGCGGCACGTGGTCGAACGCCAGGTAAATCATGGTGTTCATGCCCGCCAGGGCGATGCCGAGCACACCCGCGGCGAACCAGGACTTCGCCGGCCAGGTCCACACCCGCGGGCGGAGCACCGCGAGCAGGATGATGGCGGCGAACGCCAGGCGCAGGAACGTCGCCCCGAGCGGGCCCACCACCTCGAACTGGGTGCGCGCTATTCCCGCGCCGAACTGCAGGGACACAATCGCCACCAGCACCAGCAGTACTGCCGGCACCCGGGACAAACGGGTCACGGTCTAGAGCGTTTCAGCGGCGGGGCCGGCTGCAGCGTCGTCGACCGCCGCACCCCCAACAGCCTCGCCCATGTAGGTCAGTGCAGTCCAGCCGGTCTCGGGGGTGCCCTCGAGAATCACAATGCCGGTGTTGTGGAGCGGGTTCTCACCGATGAATTCGGCGGAAAGGTTGGTGGCCCGGCTTCCGGACCAGGTGCGGATGGCGGCACCGTGCGACACCATCGCGACGGAGGAATAACCGGCGCTGTATGCCTCGGCGACCACCTCGTCGAAGCGCGCGAGCATGTCGGCGGCGGTTTCGCCGCCCGGCAACTGGGCCTCAACATCGCCGTCGACCCACAACACCATCACCGCGAGGTACTCCTCCACACTCGCCCGGTCGCTGCGCATCTCATAGTCGCCCGACGAGATCTCGCGGATCCCCGCGCGCACCTGCACGTCGAGCGAACGGTCAGCGGCCAGCGGTGCCGCAGTGATCTGGCTGCGCACCTGCACCGACGCGAAGATCGCGTCGATGGGCACATCCGCCAGTGTCGCCGGGATCGCCTCGGCCTGTGCCTGGCCCAGCGCCGTGAGCCCGGGGCCGGGAATTCGGGTGTCGAGTGATCCGCTCACGTTGGACGGAGTCTGGCCGTGGCGGATGAGTAGCAGGCGCATAAATTTCCTCGTTAGTCGTGGCATCGAGCGTATCGGCCCCGCGGCGGTGAGCAAACACCGTGCCGTTGCGCCCGTTCGTGCCGTTACGTACGATTGTACGCATGACGGACTTTTTCCCGGGAGACACCCGCACCAACCGTGAGCGGATGCTGGCCGGCGACCTCTACATCGCCGACGATCCCGACCTGGAGGCCGCGTCGAAGCGTGCAGCCCGTCTCGCCGCGGAATACACCGCCGCGTACCCGGCCAACCCCGATGCCGCCCGTCCGCTGCTCGTCGAGTTGCTCGGTTCCATTGCTCCGGATGCTCATATCCGCGCCCCGCTCTATGTCGACTACGGCACCTACATCACCGTCGGCAGCGGCACCTTTATCAACTACGGGCTCACGGCGTTGGATGTCGCCCCGATCACCATCGGCGACGACGTGCAGATGGGGCCCAACGTGCAGCTGCTCACCCCCACGCATCCCATCGACCCCGAACAACGCCGCAACAAACTCGAAGCAGCCAAGCCCATCGTGATCGCCAACAACGTCTGGCTGGGCGGCGGGGTCATTGTGCTGCCGGGCGTCACCATCGGCGAGAACAGCATTGTGGGCGCCGGTTCCGTGGTCACCCGCGATGTGCCCGCGAACTGTGTCGTTGTCGGCAACCCCGCGCGAGTGCTGCGGAGCATCCCGCCGTCCGACACGAGCGCCTGAGTATGACCGAGGCGACCGCGGCACCGAGTCGAGCGAGACGGCACGACCCCGACCGACGCGACCGCATCATCGACGTCACCCTCGACGTGGTCGCCGAGCTCGGTGTGGCCGGTACCACCCACCGGGCCATCGCGCGCGCCGCCGACGTGCCGCTCGGGTCGATGACCTATCACTTCGCGAATATGGACGAGCTGCTGGGCCTCGCCTTCACCCGGCTGGCGAACCGCATCGCCGACCGATTCGAAGACCGCCTCGGGCAGGCTCACAATGCCCAGCAGGTTCGGGATGCCGTGGTCGAACTGATCATGGTCGATCTGGCCGATTCCCCGGCGGAGATTGTGCTCACTTACGAGCTCTACACACTCGCTGCCCGGCGACCCGCGCTGCGCTCCGTGACCCAGGCCTGGATGGCGCGGAGCCGCACCGCGCTGCAACACCACCTCGACCCACAGACCGCCCGGTACATCGACGCCCTGATGGAGGGCATTTCTGTGCACCGCGCACTCGACCCCGAACCCATGGGCATTTCCGACGTGCGGGACGCCGTTGACCGCGTTCTGCGCACCCCGCCGGCATCCACACCGCGCTGACCGTCGGTCGCCACAATAAAAACGCGCGAAACGCGCTGGGTTTACTGAACGTTCACATATACCTGGCATGCTGCGCCGGTGCGGGTGCCAATATGGACAGATGGAATCCGACACCTATTTGGGCGACGCCGCAGTCGGTGCCGACTACCTCGACGACTACGACGACGAGTCCTCGGCCGAAGACGACGGCACCCTTCCCGTTGACCGTTATCTCGACCGCGAACTGAGCTGGCTCGCCTTCAACCAGCGGGTTCTCGAGTTGGCCGAAGACGACCTGGTGCCGCTGCTCGAACGCGCGAACTTCCTCGCGATCTTCGCCAGCAACCTTGACGAATTTTTTATGGTGCGCGTCGCCGGCCTCAAGCGCCGCATCGTCACCGGCCTTGCCGTTCCGACCAACGTGGGTCGCGGACCGGCTGACGCCCTCGCCGACATCAGCGCTGCCGCACACGAACTGCAGGATCGCCACGCTGCGGCCTTCCGCGACCAGATCAAGCCCGCCCTCGACGAGGCCGGAATCCACATCGAGAGCTGGTCCGACCTCGACGAGGCCGACCGGATTCGTATCGACGAGATCTTCTCCCGCCAGATCTTCCCCGTACTGATGCCGCTCGCAGTCGACCCGGCGCACCCGTTCCCCTACATCTCGGGCCTGTCGCTCAACCTGTCGATCCGGGTGCGCAACCCGAAAACGGCCCGCGTCGAATTCGCGCGCCTCAAGGTGCCGTCGGTTCTTCCGCGCTTTGTGCAGCTGCCCAACGATGGCACTGGTCGCCTCCGGTTCATCCCGTTGGAAGACCTCATCTCCAACCACCTGCCCGACCTGTTCCCGGGTATGGAGATTCTCGAACACCACGAGTTCCGTGTCACCCGCAACGAAGACATGCAGATCGAAGAGGACGAGTCGGAGAACCTGATCCAGGCTCTCGAGAAGGAGCTGCTCAAGCGCCGCTTCGGCCCGCCCATCCGTCTCGAGATCACCGACGACATGGACCCGGTCACGCTGAGCCTTCTGATGCAGGAACTCGACATCACCGAGCAGGAGGTCTACCGGCTTCCGGCACCCCTCAACCTCGGCGGGCTCTTCGAGGTCACTCGCATCGACCGCCCGAACCTCAAGTACCCGAAGCACCTGCCGACCACCAGCGTCAGCCTGCTGCCCGGGGAACCCACCGAAGAGCCCGACATCTTCGCGTCGATCACCAAGCAAGACATCCTGCTGCACCACCCCTACGAGTCGTTCGCAACGAGTGTGCAGACGTTCCTCGAGCAGGCTGCCGCCGACCCCAACGTTCTCGCCATCAAGCAGACCCTCTACCGCACCAGTGGTGACAGCCCCATCGTTGAGGCCCTGATCGCCGCGGCCGAGTCGGGTAAGGCCGTGCTCGCCCTGGTTGAGATCAAGGCCCGTTTCGACGAGACCGCGAACATCAGCTGGGCACGCAAGCTCGAAAAGGCTGGTGTGCACGTGGTCTACGGGCTTGTTGGCCTCAAGACCCACTGCAAGCTCGCACTCGTGGTGCGCCGCGAGAAAAACGGCCAGCTCAAGAGCTACAGCCACATCGGCACGGGTAACTACAACCCGAAGACCAGCCGGATGTACGAAGACATGGGCCTGCTCACCGACAGCGACACCGTCGGAAAAGACCTCACCCGCCTCTTCAACGAGCTGTCGGGCTACGCCATCGAGAAGAAGTTCAAGCGTCTCCTCGTCGCCCCGCTTCATCTGCGCAAGGGCCTGCTCAAGCGCATTTCGACCGAAGCTGCGAACGCCCGCGCTGGTCTGCCCTCGGGCATCCGGATCAAGGTCAACGCCATTGTCGACGAAGCCATCATCGACGCGCTCTACCGGGCGAGCAATGCCGGTGTGCCGATCGACATTTTTGTGCGCAGTATGTCGTCGCTCAAGCCCGGGCAGGAACGCCTCAGCGAAAACATTCGTGTGCGCTCGGTGCTCGGCCGCTACCTCGAGCACTCCCGCCTGTTCAGCTTTGTCAACGGCGGCGACCCGCAGGTGTTTATCGGCAGCGCCGACATGATGCACCGCAACCTCGACCGTCGCGTGGAGGCTCTGGTTCGCCTGACCGAACCCGACCACATCGAGCAGATCACGGCATTGTTCGACCTCGCGATGGCCGAAACGACCTCGTCGTGGTGGCTCGATGAGACCGGCACCTGGACGCGGCATTCCCGAGACGAGTCGGGCGCCCCCCTCGATGACATGCAGAATGTACTAATGCGGGAGATTATGCTGCGCCGACGCGCGAGCGTGTTGCGATGACGGTGGCCACCACACTTCCTGTGCTGGCGGCGGGTGCCGTGTGCTGGCGGATAGTAGACGGACGTGTGCGTGTGCTTCTTGTTCACCGCACCCAGCATCGCGATGTGTCATTGCCTAAGGGCAAGCTCGATCCGGGCGAAACCCTTCCGCAGACCGCCGTGCGCGAGATCCTCGAAGAGACCGGGCTGAAGGTCTCCCTGGGAGCCCCGCTCGGCGACATCGGGTACACCCTTCCCGGCGGCCGCGACAAAAAGGTGTCGTACTGGGCCGCCGAGGTCTCCGACCAGGCCGTGGCCGAGTCGACGTTCAAAGCGAACGACGAAATCGCCGCCCTGGAGTGGGTCTCGCTCGCAAAGGCGCAGAAGAAGGTCAGCTACACCCACGACACCGAGATCCTGAACACGTTCGCCGCGCGTCTCGACGCCGGCACCGCGCGTACCTTCGCGATCATCACCCTGCGGCATGCAAAAACTGTCCCCGGTGAAATGTGGGACGGGCCGGATGCTTCGCGTCCACTGCTCCCCCGCGGCAACCAGCAGGCCGCCAGTATCGCCGCAGGCCTCGCCGCGTATGGTCCCCGCCGTATCTTCGCCAGCACCGCAGTACGCTGCGTCGCTACCGTCGGACCCGTGGCCCACACCACCGGTGTCCGCATCAAGCAGACCGAATCCCTCAGCCAGGACGCCTACGAGCTCGGCGAGGCACCGCTGCACGAAGTTGTCGACAAACGACTCCACCGTCAGCAAACCGTGATTCTCTGCACCCACGGACCCGTTCTTCCCGATCTCGTCGACGAGATCGCCCACGCCACCAGCACTCCCATCACCTCGGTGCTCCGTCGTGCCGCGATGCTGTCGCCCGGTGAGTACAGCGTTCTGCACATCGCGATCGACAACCCCTCCGCGGGCATCGTCGCCATCGAGACGCACAGCCCCTCCGCGGGCTGACCCCTTCCGCTGGCTGACCCCTTCCGCGGGCTGCCCCTTCCGCTGGCTGCCCCTTCCGCTGGCTGCCCCCTCCACGGGCGGAGAAACCGCCATTCGCGGGCGGAGAAACCCAACGACGGGCGGAGAAACTGTCGCTCGTGGCACCAGTAAGGCACTCGCGGAGGGAGAAAAGGTTGGTCGCGGCCCCCTCAAGGCTCTCGCGGACACCGTCGTTTCCGGTGCGGCGAGTGCAAATCGGTGCCCGCGAGAATATGGCGCAGGCCGGATCTGGGTAGCGCGAGTCTGTTCTGATGTCCGGGACACGGCGGCGTCTGCAACCTCACCCGGACCCCGCCACCGCGTCGCCGCTGGCACCTCGGCTTCCACCGCGTAACAGCGCGGTAACGACCGTCAAAACGCGGTGAGAATCGCGGAGAACGAGCGAACGTTGTGCGCTCGTTAACCTCCCGTTCACCTGGGAACGAGATCCTCGTTAACTCGCGCGCCTAC
>Ga0247807_10000850_pt1 | contig 18644 bp, 14 predicted proteins | sample UWRJL074202C1_FD_179931 | JGI IMG/M metagenome (GOLD analysis project Ga0247807, IMG submission 179931) | Plant litter microbial communities from Arlington Agricultural Research Station in Wisconsin, United States - UWRJ-L074-202C-1 | ecosystem: Environmental > Terrestrial > Plant litter >...
GGAAAAGAGATCTGGTAAATCTGATCAGGCATAGCCGCATGAGATGCCGTAAGGATATGTCCTTCAGCAGACACTACTATACCTGTAAATCCGTTCGCCTCTTCAATACCATCCTGAACCTTATTCTTAACCGTATCCCATTCAACAATATATACACTTGTCGCCATCGCATTTTCAACACAATTCGCAATCAGCTTCTCCAGTTTTTTAGCATCCGTCTTAATCTGGCAAAATCCATTTAATGAAACAAGGCAAAACAAGCCTGTTAAACTTAATTTTAAATATTTCATTTAGATTTACTTTTTACAGCTGATGTTTTTTCAGAAGAACGTGCTTTAGTCAGTTCGACCATCGCCTTTAATTTATAAAATTCCTTATCATCAGATCCACTATAGCCAATGCTGGTTTGATTAATATTTCCGTTAGCATCAATAACAAATTTCTGAGGTGTACCTAACGCATTTAATGCTTTAAAAATCGCTTCATTATTATCGAATAATACGTTGAGTTTATAGCCATTTTTTTCCATGTATGGCTTTACAGTCGCTGCATCCTCGCCTTCATTAAGGACAAATAACCGGAAAGGTTCTTCTTTATAAAAGTTGACTAAGCGTTGAAAGGCGGGAAATGCCGCAACACATGGTTTGCATACCGTACTCCAAAAATCGATAACAACTATCTGACCTCTGTAATCCGACAATTTAACAGCCTTACCATCAATATCAGTCAAAGTAACATCAGGTGCAGGTTTGGTAGCTTTAATCCAGGCCTTTTCTACTTCCTTGTAAATCTTTCGATAAGCCTGGTCTTGTAATGCCGTGATATACTTGTCCACATCTGCACTGTTTCCTTTGACTTTTTGATACACCTCTTTTAAGGTTGCAATCGTTTTTGGTGTGGAAATCGCATTACCCACAGCCATAGATAAGGTATCCAGCGCCCTTTGATGCTGCCCTGCAGCAGATAATATGATACCATAACGGTTAAGATAATTAGCCTTTGTGTTTCTAAAATAAGAAAAGTTTCTAAATGTGGCATTTGCACCAGATGCCTTAATGTTGTTCATAGCTATATCAACATGACCAAGTCTGGCATTGGCTACCGCATTTACTTCAAGCAAAATTCCTGTCCGTGAAAATGTGTCATCATGTATTTTCTTTCTCAGGTCATCTAAAAGTTGTTTTGAAATCTGCTCCACTTCTGCAACATTCTTATTGTCGTCAACCCAGTATTCAAGCAAATTGCTCAGCTCAAATAACTGCAGAGCTGTAAATTTTGGACGGGTATTCTTATAGAAATTATATTTATCAATATTTCCCTTAACCAGCCAGTCAACCGCTAATTGAGCGCGATATTCATTATACTGGTCTGGCTTAGCGGAACCAGCCGGACTTTTTGCTATTAAGTCATTATAAAATCGCTCTTCATCCTCTACGTTGACCAGAGCATTAAATTGTTTCGCAATCTGTTGTGGTGTACGCTGTGCATACAATGTGCCGGAAACCAGCACCAATAATAAAATTAGCTTTTTCATAGATCTGTATTAACTGCGTGCTTTAACGATTTCAACCATGGCCTTTAACTTGTAATATTCTCTGTCTGTAGAACCCGCATAGCCTGAACTATAAAATCTTATATTACCCATTGGATCAAAAATAATCTTGGTAGGGGTTCCCTGAATATCGTATGCTGCATTTGGCTCATCTCGTAATACATCCAGGTTTATGCCTTTTTTAGCGACAAAACTTTTAATCGTTTCCTGCTCTTCAAACAAGTTGATCACAAAAAGCTGGAAAGGATCCTTTTTATAATCTGCCACCACTTTTTCAAATCCTGCAAACGCGGCTACACAAGGTGTACATCCCGTGGTCCAGAAATCAATCACCAGAATTTTCCCTTGATAATCAGCAAAGTTTACCTTTTTACCACTCATATCAGGTAACGATATCTCTTTAGCATGTTTCCTGGCGGTGAAAAGAGTCAAAGTTTTATCCTTACTATCTTCATCCGGGTTAGCTATAACTCCCCGAAATGGTATTTTGCTATCTGCGATATATGATTTTTCAACTTCCTTGTAATACTTATGATAAGCTTCATCCTGCAAAGATTTGATGGTACTATCCAGTCCTTTATCGCTACCATTCACCTTTTTATAAATTTCTCTCAGGGTTGCTATCAATTTGGGATTGGAATCCGCATTTCTTACAGCTTCAGTGAGTAAATCTAAAGCCTTTTTATCCTGACCTGCAGCAGCCAAAACAATTCCGTAACGATTCAGATAATTAGACTTAGAGTCTTTGAAATACTTTGCTTCTCTCGTACCAACGATTGTAGAAGACCGATCGATATTTTTCATAGCCACATCCACATTGCCTAATTTGGCATTGGCCATTGCATTTACCTCCAGAAGGACCTGCATTCTATCCGTAGTCAGCTCATCATTTGCCTTATTTTTATCCAGCCTATCCAAATATGCTTTCGAAACTTCTTCAACAATCTTCAGATTATTGCTGTCTTCTACTAAATGTTCCAATGTGTAGCTGAACTCAAGCAAATTCGGGAAAGAAAATTCAGGATTGCCTTTGGTATAATATTTATACCGTTCCAGATTTCCTTTGGCAAGCCAACCAATTGCCAAAGAACTTCGGTAATCATTATACTGAGCAGGTTTTGCCTTATTTTCAGGCTTTTCCCTAATCATTTGATTATAGAATTTTTCTCTGCCTTCTACGTCAACAATCAAGTTAAAATTGGTATAGTTATACTTCTTAAGCGGAACCTGCTGAGCCCATGCTGAACTGGAGATCAGCAGGAATAAAATTATCTTTTTCATGAGTGAGTATATATTTATGTTTTTATAGTTATATTTTATTTGATCAGTTCAGCAAGCCTGTCATGTAAATCCTTACCTCTTAAATCTTTACCAACGATTTTACCATTCGGATCGATAAGTACATTGGCTGGAATGGATGATATATTGTATGATTGTGTTACTTCGCTCTTATCAGCTTTGAAATCACATACCTGTTTCCATGGCAATTTGTCTTCAGCAATCGCTTTTAGCCAGAGGTTCTTTTTTTCATCCAGGGAAACACCTAAAACCTGAAAGTTTTTGTCTTTGTATTTTTCATAAGCAGCCAGTACATTTGGGTTTTCTGCACGGCAAGGCACACACCAGCTGGCCCAAAAGTCTACCAATACATAACCACCTTTATAAGAGGTTAATGATACAGCTTTTCCACTTGTATCATTTAAAGTAAAATCAGGTGCAGTTTGATTACCGGAAACAGCCAGCTTTGCTTCATCCAATTTTGGTTTCCAGCGCAATACCTTTTCTGTATTTTGCATTCGTGTGCTCAGCGCATTATACATAGGCTCCACCAATTTCGGCTGAATTGCACTTTGGGTAAACAGATCCATCAGATCGACACTCATATAGTTATCCGGATAACGTTTTACCATATCCGAAACCAACACTTCGTAAAATTCCATTCCAAACGAAGCTCCGTTCAGCGCCTTACTTCTGGTTGCAGCTTCTATGGCATAAGTTTCCCACGCTTTTTGCTCCTTACCTCCACCGGCATAGGATGCCATCCCTGCAGTGTCAAATGTGATATCGATATTGCCATCCAGATAAAACAGCGCCACGTTTTTCATTCCGGCATTCGCTTCAGACTGAGCTTTGCGCCCTTTTTTGCCTGCGGTACGAGGCATAATTAGGTTCAACTCCGCCATTTGCGGTCTACCAATGGTGCCTGTAAATTCAAATTTACCAGCACTAATGCTGACAGTATCAGATTTATACTCACCACCCTTATCATCAGGTGGATAGCCCATCACGGCTTTGATAGCCTTATTCGTACTCGGAACTTTACCCCTAATACTATAATTTGTTTGAGCAATTGATAAGGCAGGCAGCAAAAAAGCAACTGCCAATGCAAGTAATTTATTCATATGTATGTAGTTAACAGCGAATTGCTCCTATGAGGACAATTCGCTCAGTTATATAATTGATTTTCTAAGGATTTTCCTGCAAGCCCTGGCTTTCGCGCAGCATACGTTCGCCAAACTTTAAAGCGAATCTTTCAGGTTTAAGTATATAGGTTTGCAACACATTTCCATCCGCATCAAAACTTTTATGCGCATATTTTATGTGGCTGGAGTAAATTGGATCCTGCGATAAGCGACGCATATCCAACCAACGCAGACCTGTAAAAGCAAACTCCCGAACACGTTCATCGAGGATAAATTTTACCAAAGCCTGCTGATCTGAACCAACATTTGCAGGTACTTTAGCAGTGTCTTCAGATAGTCTTTTTACCCTCAGTTTTTCCAGATCTTCAATCGCACCACCAAGATTACCTCCACGTGCTTTGCATTCCGCATTCATCAGGTATAAATCCGGAAGGGAAGGTCCAATCATAAAAAAGAATCCAACAGGACGCCTCATTCCTTTCGCAAGTATTTCATCTTCAAACGCGTTTCTAGGATCAAATAATTCTATACGTTTATCAGCAGGATCATATAATGATGCAGTTTCAGGATTCATTACAAATGTATTTTGAGCATCAAGCTGAAAAGAACTTGCACTAATATCATAAATCGTTTCCGTGTAATTAGCAGGGATTGGTTTCCTGCTATAGCCAAAAGGACTAAAGGGAAACCAGTTATTTTGACCTTCAGGATTCAATACTTCGTTGAAATCATATAATTTTAAGGTAATGTTAGCTCTTGATAATTCTGAAAATGCTGCATCAATTTGATTCTTTGCATCATCAAATCGCCCCATTGTTATAAAAACACGCGCCAAATAGAATTCTGCAGCCAGCTTAGACATTTTACGGCGGTGAACAAGCGGGCCAAGATGGGCTATTGCCTCTGTTAAATCCTTAATGATAAAATCATAATTTTCCTTTTGGCTCAGCCGGGTAAAACTATTTTGTGTAACGTTAGCGGTTATAATGCCTGGAATTCCCAAATCGGTGGATGCAGTGAGCGCATTATAGGGTTTTGAAAAATCACTGAGAAACATAAAATTACATACTGCCCTGCCGGCTTTTGCTTCAGCCATAATCGATTCCTTTTGTTGCACTGTTCCTCCCTCAGCATCCATAATCTCATTGATGATCTTATTGTACAGGTAAAGCCTGCGGATGTATCCTTCAGGGTTGTCAATCTCAGCAGGAACTTCATCTGCCTGATAAATTCTGTCCTCATATTTGAAAAGGCGTTGCATACGAAGTGAAGCACCACTAAAATAAGCGTTTTGAACACCAACTTCATCTCCCATATAAATGCTTGCAGTGAACGAGGATGCGATGTAACTTGCATTCAGCGCAAGTTCATAATCTTGTGTTTTAGAGGCGATAATTGAGCCCTTAGGTTCTATTTCCAGAAATTCCTTTTTACATGAAACCAGCATCAATACCCCGGTCGTCAACACCAGTCCTAAAATATATTGTTTTAAAATTTTCATTTTTTGTCTTTTTAATTTGATAATTAAAAGGTGATATGAGCACCAAGAGTTACTGTACCCTGTGCAGCACGCGTATAACCGCTCGCTTCCGGATCATAATTGATGTCATTGGCAGTCCAGAGTAATAAATTAGAAAGCTGAAAACGGAAACTAATCGCCTGAGCCTGCATCTTATTTACTAAGGCCTGGGGCAGGCTGTAGGCTAAAGTAATATCCCTGATCTTGGCATAAGATGCATCTATAACTCTATGGTTACCATTAGAATAGTAACTGGTATTACGTTGAGATGCCAGTTCAGTATCGCCAATCCATCTTGGAATATTGGTTTTGTTTTCATCGCCTGCGCTTTTGAAGCGATTCAAAAAACCAGGATCATTGGTATCCAGCGGATTTCGCGGATCTAACATCACATGACCACCATTGTAAATGATGTTTACGCCCAACTGGAAATTTCTATAGCTGAAATTATTACTTAAACCCGCATTCCATGGTGCCTGGGTAACTCCATTATAGATGATATCCGCTGGCAGGCTGATATTTGGATCTGATGACAGAGATCCGTCGGCAAGTCTGATCTGTGGATCACCTTGAGCATTTAAACCAGCATAATTGTAAGAGTGGGATACAAACATTGGGTATCCGACAAGATAATTGGTGTTAATCAATGCCGCACCTGTAGTAGCCGGATTAAGATTTAGTTTAGTGATCTTATTTTTATTGTAACCTAAAACAAGACTGGTGCCCCACTCAAAATCACGGGTCACTACATTAACTGAATTCAACTGGAGATCAATACCATGATTTTTTAAATTACCAAAGTTCCCCGTAACACTGGAATATCCGGTTAAAGGAGAGGTGGAGAGTGTACCAATCAGATCTTGTGTGTTTTTTTGGTACAGATCAATACTACCATTTAATCTTCCATTCAAAACCGAGAAATCTATACCCGCATTGTATACCTTCGTACTTTCCCATGTTAACTTAGCATTTGATGGCGTAGTCAGAATTATACCTGCACCATTCACGTAGTTTACACTTGATTCGGACTGAAAAATATCTCTGGATGCGGCCATTCCCGGAGTAGGCGCATTACCTGTTACGCCATAAGTTAATCGGAGGTCCAGCCTATCCAGCCAGTTAACCGCATCTAAGAACTGTTCGGTACCCATTGCCCATTTACCACCAATACTATATACCGGCCTGTTCTGTGCAGATTTATCGAAACCGAACAAATTACTTTTATCTATCCTCCAGCTGGAATTGAAGGTATACTTTCTTGCAAATGTGTAGCCGAGATTCGCAAAATACGAAGTAGTTCTGGCTATAGGTTGTTCGCGTCCACTCACATTATTTTCAAAACCTTCCCAGCCAGCACGGCCTGCTATTCCGTCAAACCCCTGGACGAGTCGTCTCACATTTACCGGACGTCCAACCTGCAACTGATCATCCCACCCAAAATAAGTAGCAGTATTATCCACCGTCTGCATATGAGTAGCTTCCTGACCAGCCATAACAGTTAGCTGATGGCTATTCCAGGCCCGGTCAAAAAACAACTGATTTCTAATTGTCCAACTCTTTGTGACTAAATTGTTAGTGGTCAGCCGGCCTCCGTCTTTTGGTAAATTGCGTCGCAACGGTCCATCCTCGTCCTCATCAATCTCTTCATCCTCCTGTGTAAACCGCATATAATCATCTCTCACTGTATAATTATCCTGAGACAAAACCTTTCTGCCGGTAGTAGATATGGTGTTATAACCATAGGTACCCTGAAAAGAAAGATTTTTAAGAATATCTATCTTTCCACCGGCTACCATCCTTGTACTTAAAGTATTACTTGTTTCATATTGCCTGTTTATTTCCTGAAGAGGGCTGTAATCTAAATTTATACCAGCTCTGTTCGCATAATCATTCCTGATTTCATCAGCGTAACCAATCAAAGCAACAGGCGCCAGCACATTTACAATCAAAGGACTACCATTTGTATCCTTAAAAAGTTGATAAGGTAAAAAACCAGCTCCCGGAGTTGAACTACTTATACCGTTGCTCCTGGTGATCATATTGGTGAGGTCAGCATTGATAAAAGCAGTAAATCTCTTACCAAAAATAAAATCGTTACGAAGATTAACTTTGTATTGATTGTTAGCACTGCCAGGCACATTGTCATTAGTACCGATGTGATTGATAGATCCGTAAAACGAATGTGCATTCCCGCCACCAGCAATAGACAGCGTTTGATTCAAGGTAGCGGCATTCCGGATAAAAAGATCATTAATCTGTCCCCTGTTATCCAATTTCCCTAAACTATCCAGTTTAAAATTTGCTTGTGCCTGGGTAAGTATGCCGCGTTCTGGAAGTGCATTATAAAGAATCTGTAAATGTGGTGGAAGCACGCCTTCAGCTATTTCGGAATCATAAGGATTGAACTGTGCAAATTCCGGGAAGATCTCCCGCTGCGCAGCAATAAATTGTGAAGAACCCAGTCGTGGTAAATACTCGCGGTTAGGACGACCTTGAAAAGCATAATAACCATCATAATTAATGCTAAGCTTCTCCCCTGTCTTACCTTTTTTTGTTGTAATTACAATCACTCCGTTTGTGGCTTTTGCACCCCAGATTGACGCTGAAGTTGCATCCTTAAGCACCGTGATATCCTCAACATCCTGCATATTCACAGTTTCGATGTTTGGCACTTCAATTCCATCTACAACTACCAGTGGCGTTGTAGAGAGATTAATAGATGATGATCCCCGAATAACCAGACCACCTCTTTGACCTTCTTTAACAACATCACTTCTTCCACTCGATAATCCTGGAACCAATCCTTCTAAACGATCAAGGATGTTCGGACTCGTTGACCTATTCTTCATCACATTAAGATTAGGCTTCGCAAAAGATCCGGCACTACGTTCTCTTGAAAGTTGCTGATATCCGGTATTAAATTTAATCTCAACTTCCTTAAGTTCACCAATTGACGGCAGCATTTTTATTGTTCCAAGATTAGGCGCAGCCGCTCGTTCAGCGGGTAAATATCCCATATAAGCAATAATTATAGTGGAGTTTTCATTCACATTTTGCAAATAAAACTCACCCTTCTCATTTGCAGTTGTTTTAATTTTTGAGTCTTCTATAAATACCATAGCACCAGCCAATGGTTTTCCGCTTTCATCCACTACCTTCCCCCGCACATCTATCTGCTGAAATACAGAAATAATCTTATCCATCAGCGTGGGTTCAATGCGTTTTTTAATGGTGACAATCTTACCCTCAATAGTATAAGTTAATGAAGATCCTGTCAGTACAGTTTTTAACGCTTTATTGATGTCTGCGTTTTTCACATTTACATCAGCAACCTTATTCATGGGAAGGATCTTTCCGTCATATAAAAAATCATATTGACTTTGGTTCCTTATTTCTATTAAAAGCGATTCTAATGAAGCATTTTTCCTGTTAATGGTAATCTGCTGGCCAAATGTTGATGCACTGACCTGGAGAAGCGATGCTATTAATATTACGGTGGTTAAGCGCATAATCAGCATAAATTTAGCACAGAGAGATTGGTACGTCCCCCCGTATCTGTTAGAATTTTTATACATTTGTTTGGTTTGGTTGATTCAGCAATCTTACTTTCGACGGACAGATTGCTGTGGCTGACAATTAGTTGATTCCAAGCTACTCCAGTTCCAATGTAGTTGGCACTGGAGTTTTTAGTTTTAGCGTAATTTTTTCTGCATATTTGGTTGGTTTAGGTTCATCATCAATTTATTATCTCATTTTCAGTTAAATCTTAAATAATTCAGCAAGTTTAGCTTCCAGTTCTTTTCCATGTAAATCGACTGCAACAATATTTCCTTTTTGATCAATCAGCAAATTTCTCGGAATAGCAGTGATATTGTATTTCTTACTCAAAGCAGATTCAAAACCTTTCAGGTCACTCAGATTTGTCCAGGTATATCCATCAGCCTGAATAGCTTTCTTCCATGCTTTGGGATCAGTATCCAGTGAAACGCCGATCACATCAAAACCCTGCGATTTATAATTGTTATACATAGGAATCAACTCGCGCCCCTGCGCTCTGCATGGCATGCACCAGCTTGCCCAAAAATCAATGAAGGTATATTTGTTTCTGGAGGTAATATTCCTGGAGGATATCATCTTGCCTTCCATATCTACCATCATAAAATCCTCATACTTAAGAGCATTGGTCTGTTTGGATAATTCAGAAGGATTTTCATTTTTAACCGCTACAGCATCCTTATCAATAGCACCTAAATCCAAAGTAAATTGCTTTTTAGACGGAGGAAGACACATTTGATTGGTACAGGCCATATATTTAATAGTAAATACCAATGTGGTTTTCTTTACAGATTTTAATTTAAGTGTCTGCGTGAATGTTACACCTTTCGCATAGTAAGACAGATGCTCTCCATTTTTCTGTTCCACACCTTTTTCCTCCATTTCGCTAATGAATTCTACATTGTCATTTTCATCAAACAAAAATTCAGTAGGCATTCCAAAACCACCACCTTCGCCCTGAGGGTAAATATGATAAGGCTCTTTTACTTCAGCACGAAATTTCACCTCATACGTTAAGGGTGCAGTCTCCTTGCTGCTAAAATCCCAGGAAACCGGATGGTTCTGTGCAAGAGCCGAAAAAGCTATCTGGCCCATTAGTATTAATACTATTAATCTTTTCATTTTTTTCGTTATTATTTATCGCATTACAAAAATTTTACGGCCTTCAACCCTGAAGGTGACTGATACAGCAGACTCTATTGATTTGAGTACAGTAGAAAGCTGGTTATTTCTGGAAACCCATCCTCCCAGCTGCATGTTATCAGGAACAGAAGCATCATAGATGACCTCCATATTATACCATCTTGCAATTTTCCTCATCGCTGTTTTAAATTCCACATGATTTAAGTAGAAATCGCCATTCTTCCAGTCGAGAACACTGGCTAAGTCAGTTTTTCGCACGTTGATTATACCAAGTCTATTCACTGCCTGTTCTCCGGGCCTGATAATTTTTTGTCCATTTCCAACCTTTATCTTTACTGAACCTTCCAGCAAAGTTGTTGCAATTCCAGGCTCATCTTTATAGCTATTTACGTTGAAATGAGTACCCAGTACCTCAATTTGCTGATTTTTACTGGCTACTATAAATGGGTGAAGTTTATCTTTCGCAACTTCAAAATAAGCTTCACCTTCGAGGAATACCTTACGCGTTTTGTGCTTAAAAAATTGAGTAAATGAAATCTTCGAATCTGCGTTCAGCCAGACTTTTGTACCATCGGGCAAAGTAAATATATACGTCTGCCCTTTTGTAGTCGTGGCTGTGAGTGTTTCATCTTTTAGATTGCTTCCGTCATCTGCAGTAACAGCACTTCCATCAGTATAAGCCAGACGACTGTTTCCTATTACAAGTCCACTTTGATGGTCACTCAACCTGATCACCTTACCGCTGCTAAGGGTTATAGTTGCACCACTTCTACCAGGTTTAACATATTGATATCGCTTAGCATAATCAATTTGGGAAAGGTTAGCATGACGATTCCCGCCAAAGAAATAAATGCATATAGCAAATGCAGCAGCCGTTGCGGCTAATCCTACAATGCGAGGCCATATTTTGAGGCGTCTGACCGAGACATCTGTGGTCTTTACATTCAAACTATCCTTTAATCCGGAACTTGTCAGCTGCCAGATATGATCAGTTTCGATTTGGCTAAAATTTTGAAATTCCTGCAGAAAATATTCCTTAGCTATCAAACGATTATAAAATTCAAGGTGTTCCGGAGAAGAATTCTTCCAGTTTTGCAGTTCGTCATTACCTGCAGGATCAAGCGCTCCATTAAGTTCTGAGGTGATTAGTGTGGATATATAAAATTCTTTTTCCAGCATCTTGTCCATTTTTATTCCTTTAACATTTTTCAGATGTTAATGATATAGAAACGGGGCGACTCCCTAAAGCAACCATATGAAATTGAAATATTTTTTTTATTTGGTAATAAAAAATAAAAAGGCCAGCTGCAATGCATTGGAAACACCTTTTTTAACCAGGGAATTTTTAATAAGCGCTACAGCTTTTGTTTTTTGGTTTCGGACAGTCTGTATAGACAAGCCCAGCTCTTCAGCAATTTCGGCTGTACTTTTTTCTTCAATATAAAGCATTTTAAAAACTATCTTCATTTTATCAGGTAGTTCCTCAATTTCCTTATTCACCATGTCCAGCACTTCTGTTTGAACTACATCATACAGGATAGTTTCCTCTCCACCCTGAAGATACTTAATGTAATTTTCTTGTGCAGCAGTTCTGACTTTTAAGCTGGCAAGATAATCCAGGCAGGCATTGCGACAACTGATGTAAAGAAAGGCCTTGATATTTTGTTCTGTCTTAAAATCTTTATGTTTCTGCCAAACTTTCAGAAAGCATTTAGATACAATATCATCAGCTTCTGCTTTATCTTCGAGCATGCGGGTTGTGAAATAAGCAAGTGACTTACTGTGCAGTTTAAAAAAATATGCAATGGCCTTTTCATTCCCTTCATATAATTCTTGCATCCAGTCTACTATCTCTTCGCTAGCTTTTTTCATTTATTAGTCATTATGCCCCAATAAAGTTACTGAAACCAACAGCAATAATATTGATTAAATCTGGCAATAATAAGGTCTTCAATAATTAGTTGAAAACAGAGGCTGGTTATTTAATACCTGGTGTAAATCAGTGAGGTTATCTGAAAGAAGGCGGAACCATCATTATTACTATTACCATTGTTCATCTGCATGTGGATGTAGATATAAAGCTGAAGATGTAAATAATGCTATTTTAAAAGATTTAAAAAAATTCGTTCCTAAACCGGGAATAGATGAAATATGCGCAAGGACAGTAAATGAAATGTACCATTCAGAGTTTTCTCAAAAAGGGGATAGTAAAAGAGAAATAATTAAAACACGATGCAGATGGACTTATAAAACCATTTAGATTCAATTATCTGGTAAGACAGCCTCCTGTTAAAAAATGAGGGGATTGTGATAATGTGGAGCAACAGCTCAATTAACGGTTTATATAGGAGCAGTACCGATGTTGGCGGTAGGTTTTAGTTTCCCTTTTATGATTATACTTCGTAATTTCATAAATGGTTTCTCTATTATCAAGTGTAGTAAATATGCTGCCAGTATGCAGGTTATTATACAAATTATGAGCATTATATTACTTTCTATTTTAAATTGATCTAATAATTTGTGTGTTACGTGAATTATACCTTTATGTGTCAAATAGATTGCAAACGAAAGGTTTGCAATAAACGTGGTAGTTTTTGAATTCCACTTATACAAAAAGCTTGTCGGACTAATAGAGCCTAAAACTATAAATCCAAAGCCAAGTGCGATTAATGGAAAACCAAAAATTGAAGCGCTAAAGGTTTGTTGGTCTTCACATAAAAAATACGCACTTGTCAAAGTGCATAAACTTAGTAGAATAAAATGGTTTCCATATTGTGAAATTTTAGTATAAAATTTTGGCAAGAAAACATAAATACCTGCAAGTGAAACGCCAACTAAAAGTCCGTCCAGACGACTATACGTCGGGTAATAAATATATTTGTGCCAATACATCCAACTGTAATCATCTTCAATTTTAGGTAAATACAGATAGTTATAACAATAAAGTCTAATTCCAAAACCAAATAAAAACAGCACTATTAATAGCCAATATGATTTAGCAAATAGTTTGGATCTTTTTAAGAAAAATAACACTATAGGAAAAAACAAATAAAAATGTTCTTCTACACATAGAGACCAAGCGTGAGAAAAGGTTCCAAAATCCTTTACATCAAGCCCAAGATTTTGAGTAAAAGTTAAAACCTTCCAGAGTGGTGGCAGTGCTTCTCTTTCTCTGAAAAATGGAAAGCAAAAATAAAGTCCAACTGTTACCAAAAATGCAGGAACAATCCTAAAGAATCGTTTAATAAAAAAAATTTTAAATAAAATGGGTTGTTCTTGTTTGATTTGATAAAAGATTTGAGAAGAGATTAAAAATCCACTCAACACAAAAAACAAGTCAACACCTGTCCAACCAAACGAAGCTACATCTGGCAACCATTTCGGTTGTCCACGGGTAACTATAAAATAATGATAAAAGAAAACTACTATAATCGCTAATGCTCTTAAGTGGTCAAGTCCGTATAATTTCTTATGAATGTCTAAGCGTGATTTTGTTGTCACTTTATTCTTTTGTCTGTCGTTTGTTTCTGTAAGCAGGCGGTGTTTTACCCTCTAAAGCTTCATGTGGCCTCTTTGAATTATAATCGTTTACCCATTCAGCCCGGGCTATGAAGTGAATTATATAATATAGCGATCTATTTCACTATGACTTGGCTATTTTTATCTAATAACTGTTCTTTGCCTTGTTCCAGCGATTTAAACGCTGAGTTCTCAAAATGCAAAATACTATTTATTTCATACCACCGCCCAAGAAATAGCTGCTCTTTATAATATAAGCTCTCGTGTAAATTCTGATCATTATCAATAGATGAACTTTCCTTATAAGGTTTACCATATAAAGCAATAACTGCTTCTTTTGTCATACCTGGTTTTATATGACCGTTAGTAAATTTACTTTGCCTTTGTACAGCACAGCCAAACCCAATTGTTGTCAGTATTAATAAAAATAAACAGGCGATTTTGTTCATTGTTGATATTGTAAAATAGTTAGTAATTAAACGGTTATTTTGAGCTCATCTCTATGAGCTAATATGATCAAATTTAATTAAAATATTATAAAAGCAGAATTATATTGATATATCAATTATATTTGCGTCAATGAAAAAGAAATCTTTATTATTACCCGCCTGGTTTTTGCTTGTATTTGGAATATCTACTGTTTGTTGCGCACAAAATAGTAGAATCGATAGTGCGGTAAATTCTATCATGGCAGAAAATCACGTTGCAGGCCTATCCGCTGCCGTAATTGATAGCGGTAAAATTACCTGGACCGGTTATTACGGGTATCAGGATATTGGGCAGCGGAAACGGGTAAATTCCAAAACAATGTTTGTGATTGCATCATCTTCTAAAACGGTTACAGCCGCCGCCCTGATGCAACTTTATGGTAAAGGTAAATTTAAGATGACTGATAATATTAATAAATACCTGCCCTTTAAGGTCATCAACCCTAATTATCCAAATGTACCGATCACTTTCAGCCAGTTACTTCGTCACCGTTCGGCCATACAGGATAATTTAGATTATCTGGGTCCATTTTGGAAGATAAAAAATGGCGATCCGACCATACCCCTTGGCCGCTTTTTAAAAGATTATTTAGTTGTGGGCGGGAAAAACTATGATGCTCATCAAAACTTTTTTAAAGAAAAGCCTGATAGTGCCTTTCATTACAGTAATATAGGCATTTCCTTAGTGGGCTATTTAGTAGAGTGCATATCGGGCATGTCTTTCGAACAGTATTGCAAGCAAAATATATTCCTGCCGCTGGAAATGAACACATCTGCCTGGCATCTGAAAGATCTGGATACCCTGCAACTGGCGATGCCCTACAACTATAGCGATTCTCTTAAAAATTTTGTCCCTTTAGGGTTTGGTGGTTTTCCAGATTACCCGGCAGGGACTTTACATACTACCGCCACGCAACTCGCAAACTTCTTAATTTCGTGGACACAAGAGGGCAGATTTAAAAACAAACAGGTGTTTGAGCGAGATGTCATACAGTTGTTAACCCCTAATGAAACCAATTTAGGCTATTATACCTGGTTTTTAAGAGGCACAAATAAAGGAGAACTAATTTATAGCCATAATGGTGGAGATGAAGGGGTCTTAAGTTTTATATCCTTCAATCCCAAAACAAAAAAAGGAATATTGTTTATGATGAACAGCTATTTCGAATCGCGGGAGGCGTTTATAAAGCTGGTTAATTTATTCTATTATGATACGCAATAATTGATATGATGAGTAGTCACGAAAATTTGGAAGATATATTATTTTATTCGCTCGAAAGGTCGATTAAAAGCTACCGGCAATTTGCCCAGCAGCAACTGGTTAAGCACGGGTTTGATATCACGATCGATCAATGGATGTTGTTAAAAGCCATTCATGATCATCCTGGTGAAACACAGCAGCAAATTGCCCAGACTATATTTAAAGATTTCGCTTCGGTTACCCGAATGGTAGAATTATTGGTAGAGAAGAAGTATATCGTTCGCTCTCCTCACCCAACGGATCGCAGACGATTTGAATTGAAGTTAGCGAAAACAGCTGTGGAACTAATGGCTAAAATGCAGCCCGTTATAGAAAACAACCGTAAAATAGCTTTGAAAGACATCGATAAACAGCAAATCCATTTGTTTGAAGAGGTTTTGAATCTTATCTGTAATAACTGTAAGACTTAAATTATTAATATTTTTCTAGATACCACTGCTTACCTTTTGATCAATCGTTGTCCCGATGTCAGTTTGAGTTGCTCGCTTAAGCCCGGACGACAGATATACTTTGCTTGACAATAAGAACTTGGTTTACCTTGGGTGACCAAAGTAAATCCTGCCAAAAGGACGTAGCCAAAGCCAGTGCCATAAAGCCAAGAATCTACTTTTAAAAACGAAAAAAGCCACTTCTCTTTGCAGAAAAGCGGCTTTTTAAGCAGTGGGCCATGATGGGCTCGAACCATCGACCAAAAGATTATGAGTCTTCTACTCTAACCAACTGAGCTAATGGCCCGCGTAAAATCTATTAGATTTTGCGAGTGCAATGTTACATATTTGTATCGAATTTTAAAAATACTTTATGCAAAAAATTAAAAATATAATCTTTGATTACGGAAATGTCATCTTTGAAATTGATTTCAGAATTACACAAGACTCTCTGAAACAATTAGGTATACAAAATATAGAAACTTTTTTCGGACACTCAGGACACCATAATTTATTTAGTGAATTAGAGACCGGTGCGATCACTCCCGCTCAATTCAGAGACGGAATCAGAGAAATCGCACAAAATTCAGCACTAACCGACCAGCAAATTGATGCCGCATGGAATAGTTTACTGATCGGTGTCCACCCTGATACACATCAGGTGTTATTGGAAACTAAAAAAAATTACAGAACCTTCCTTTTAAGTAATACCAATCAGATCCATTACGATTACATTATGGATTATCTTCAAAAAGAGCATAACGTACCCAACAACGATCACCTGTTTGAGAAAGCCTATTACTCTCAGCTGATGAAATTTCGTAAACCACATGTAGAAATATTTGAACAAGTGATCAAAGAAAATAATCTGAACCCAGCAGAGACGTTATTTATAGATGATACCCCAGGCCATCTGGAAGGTGCGAAAAAAGCAGGACTGCAAACTTTACTCATGACAGAAAAACCGGAGAACCTCGGAGCTTTCTTAAAAAGTAATGGTATATTAATATAGATGAACAATAATCAGCAAATGCCAGATCAGAAATACAAAACCTTAAAAGAATTTTACCCTTTTTATCTGCAGGAACATCAGAATACCACGAACAGGATATTACATTTTGCTGGTACGGCACTTATCGGCCTCTGCTTTATTACCGCTATGCTCTTCCACAACTTTATTTTCTTCGCATTAATACCAGTTGCCGGATATGGATTCGCATGGACAGGACACTTCTTTTTTGAGAAAAACAAACCTGCAACCTTTAAATATCCATTGTTTAGTCTTGCCAGTGATTTTTTATTGTTCGGTGATTTAATGATGGGCAGACAACCTTTCAAAGTTAAATAGCTGATATTGATGACAGTTATAGATTGCAATAGATAACCTCTATATCACTATAGAAATTAGGTGTTGGGATACTGTGGTCATACGGGCTACTTTTATCGGAGCAAATGAAATAACCATGGAAGAAACGAACAAACCAACGCGCAAATTAACAACTGCATCCGGCAGGCCTTACGCTGAGCATGAAAACTCTCAGTCAGTAGGTAAAAGAGGTCCTTTATTATTACAAGACTTTGTCCTGCATGAGAAAATGGCACATTTTAACCGGGAGCGTATTCCCGAAAGAGTGGTACATGCCAAAGGAACAGGCGCATATGGTACCCTCACCATCACCCATGATATATCGAAGTATACAAAGGCAAAAATCTTTAATCAAATAGGTAATACCTGTAAAATGTTCCTGCGCTTTTCTACTGTAGGCGGAGAAAAAGGAAGTGCCGATTCTGAAAGAGATCCGCGCGGCTTTGCCCTTAAATTTTATACAGAAGACGGCAACTGGGATTTAGTAGGAAACAATACACCCGTTTTCTTTATCAAAGACCCAAAAAAATTCAGTGATTTCATTCATACGCAGAAACGCGACCCAAGAACAAATCTGAAAAGCCCGACAATGATGTGGGATTTCTGGTCATTAAATCCGGAAAGTCTTCACCAGGTCATGATTTTGATGACAGACAGAGGTACACCTTTCTCTTATCGCCATATGGATGGATTTGGCAGCCATACCTACGCTATGATTAACGCTGATAATGAGCGCGTATGGGTTAAATTCCACTTTAAAACCCAGCAGGGGATTAAAAACTTTACAGGATCAGAAGCTGATGCCATGCGTACGCAGGATATGGATCACTCACAACGTGATTTAGTAGAAGCTATTGACAACAAAGAGTTCCCGAAATGGACCATGAAAATCCAGGTAATGACCGAAGAAGAAGCAAGGACTTTCAGATGGAACCCTTTTGATCTTTCTAAAATATGGCCACATGGTGAATTTCCGCTTATTGAAGTAGGTGAAATCGAGTTAAACCAGATACCCAGAAATTATTTCGCGCATGTGGAACAGGCAGCCTTCGCTCCTTCCAACCTGATTGACGGAATTGGTTTCTCTCCTGATAAGATGTTACAGGGACGTATATTATCCTATGCTGATGCACACCGTCATCGTTTAGGCGTTAACTATGAGCAGATTCCTGTAAACGCATGCCCTTTCATGGTCAGCAATTATCACCGCGACGGACAGATGCGCATAGATGATAATGGAAATGAAGAGCCAAATTACTATCCAAACAGCTTTGGTGATGTCATTCCTGACGAAAGTTATAAAGAACCGGCATGGGAATTAGAATCTAATGTGGCTGACTGGTTTGACAGGAATGAAGGTGAAGGTGATAATGACCATTATACTCAGCCA
>Ga0247807_10000851_pt1 | contig 18635 bp, 13 predicted proteins | sample UWRJL074202C1_FD_179931 | JGI IMG/M metagenome (GOLD analysis project Ga0247807, IMG submission 179931) | Plant litter microbial communities from Arlington Agricultural Research Station in Wisconsin, United States - UWRJ-L074-202C-1 | ecosystem: Environmental > Terrestrial > Plant litter >...
GTCTTTACTATTCAGTTGTCTGATAACCTGATATAAGGAAATGATCACCCCTAAAAGGCCGAGCAGTGCCGTATAAATCATTTGAGCATTATTTCTATACTGGTCAATTTTATAACCTGCGAAAGCAAATACGCCAATGGTGGCCAGCATCTGGAAACCCATCCCGGTATACTTTACAAAATTTGCTGATTTTTTTTCTTTTGGCTCGTCATTCATGAGGTTAATATATTTAGCGGCTATAAAAACAGATAGAGGTAATAAATTTATAACAGCTTCTTAAACGGGCTGTTATAAAAAAATAATAATTTGTACAGAAATATTGATGAATAAAATATTTTTGCATACATTCTAGTCTATTTTAAATGTTGACTCAAACTACTTATTTGAAGAATCTCCGACGCTCCAGTTTGAAATTGTTATTATTTTACCTGGGAAGCTCTTTATTAGTGGCTTGTAGTACGCCTAAAGATACGGCAACAAGCAGGGCTATGCAAAATTTAACTGCACGTTATAACTATATTTATAATGCGAATGTTATTCTCAATAATTACGAAGAAGAATCGTATAACAACTACACAGACAATTATAGCGACGTTTTACCGGTCTATACTGACCCCGAAAAATTCAGTTCAGAAAGCGTCCTTCATGCACCTGCCAATGACAGGGCGCTGGATGCCATCATCAAAAAATCAAGAGCCATTATTGCTGATAAAACATTCAGTAACTATATAGATGATGCTTATCTGCTTTTAGGTAAAGCCTATTATCTTAAAACCAATTATTTTGTTGCCGAAGAATACTTCGATTATACCGCCAAAACTTATACTAAAGACATGAACGTGCTAATTACGGCACAAAACTGGAAAGCGAGAAGTTTAATGCAGCTCAATAATATGGAAGATGCCGCAATTATTCTTGATACCGTTTATGATAACCTGGAACTGGTGAAGAAGAAAAGATCTGAACCTTATGCAACTATTGCACAATCTTATATTCATCAGAACAGATACGATGATGCCATCCCGATTCTGGAAAAAGCAGTGAAAGAAAGTCAGCTGCACCGTAACCATATCCGCTGGACTTATATCCTTGCGCAGTTGTATGAACGTCAAAAAAAGTACAAAGAAGCTTTAGCACTTTACACTAAAGTACAAAAAAGTAACGCTGGCTTTGAGTTATACTTCAATGCGAACCTGAACAGGATCAAAGTTACAGGTATCCTTAACGGAGAACACCTGAACCGGAAGAAAGAATTGCTGACTTTACTCAAAGATGATAAGAACCTGGACTATCATGATCAGATTTATTATCAGATCGCAGAAGACTATGCCGAAGAAAATAATGTCACTGAAGCAGAAAAGTTTTATAAGTTATCTATTCGGAACAGTACCAGGAATAACTATCAGAAAGGGTTATCTTATCTGAGAATGGCTGATCTGAATTTCAATAAACACAAAGATTTCCTGAGAGCAAAAGCCTATTATGATAGCACGGTAACTGTATTGCCTAAAAACTATCCGGGATATGCAAAAATCGTAAAAAAGAGCCAGAACCTGGAATATATCACCAACAGGTATGATGTCATTGCTTATCAGGATACCTTGCAAATGCTGGCAAAACTACCGGAAGCAAACCGAATGGCTAAAATTAAAAAGCTTACTGCTGTTCAGGCAGTACCTGTTCCGGCCAGTACCGGTACATTCAGGAATGACCTCTTCCCGGATGTACAAAGACGTAACAATAGTGCCGCAGCACAGAGCAGTTCGTTTTATTTCAGCAATCCGGCTGCACTGAGCAGGGGACTGAGTGATTTCCAGACCAGGTGGGGAAGCAGAAAATTAGAAGATAACTGGAGACAGAGTATCAGATCATCTTCACAAACTACAAGTGAGAGCATTGCTAAAATTGAAAATGATGGTTACCCGCTGGATAAAATCGGAGCAGAAAAAATAATAGCAGACAAAGATACCAGCGGAAAACACTATTTGGCAGCAATCCCGCTTACACCAGAAGCTATAACCGCTTCTAACGGCAAAATCATTGACGCGTATTATGAAATTGCCAATTTCTACCAGCAGGAGCTGGATGATCAGCCTGAGGCTATCCGGATATATCAATTGATATTAAACCGGTTTCCTGATAATAAACACCTGGGCTCTATCTATTATAGCTTATACCTGTGTGCTAAAAAATCAGATCCTGCAAATGCAGCTAAATATAAGGCACTGGTTCTGAATAAATTTCCAGCTAGTATATACGCTAAAACTATTCTGGACCCTGATTATTCAATGAAACAATCAGATCTCGAAGCAGCAGGAATTAAAAAATATAACCAGGTATTTGAGCTCTATGAAGGGAAAGCATTCCCGGCAGTAATTACCGAAGTAAATACTACAATTCAGCAATATCCGGCCGGTTCAATCAATCCTCAGTTAAGTTACCTGAGAGCGATAGCCATTGGAAGAACGCAGCAGATTGACAGTTTAACAGCAGCCTTTAAAAATATTACCAGGCTATATCCGGATGATAAATTAATCGTTCCGTTAGTTAAAGATCACCTGGCTTATATTGCTGCTCATCAGGATGAATTCCGTAAAAGAAGGGTGGCCTTACCTGATTTCGATCCTGCAGAACCTCGTTTCTTTACCTCAGCTCCGGTAGCAGAGAAAATTGTCCCTGTTTCGGATCAACCTGATCTTCAGCATGTTGTACAGCCAGTAAAGGAAAAAGAAAAACTTGCTGCCGTGGTTAAACAACCAACTGTTATTCCTGTTATCACCACTGTCATGCCGCCGGTTACAATAGCTAAACCAATAACAGCAGCACCTGTTGTAGCGGCTGTAGCTCCTGTAGCAGAAACCCCTGCTCCGGTCAAAGTAACAGAAGTTCCTGTGCCGCGTCCGGTTATCAAAGACAAAACATTCAGTACAGAAATATCGAAAGTCTACTATTTTGTGGTTGATGTGGCAGATGCCAGTCTGACTTTAAGCTCTTCGCGATTTGGAATCGGTCAATTTAACCGTGGAAGCTTCCCGGGAGCCGGTTTGAGACATCAATTAACAGAATTTGACAATGACCAACTGATATATGTTGGGAACTTTCTTAGTTTTGCAGAAGCAAAAAGTTACGCTGACGGAATAACTCCTCAATTGAAACAGATTATGAAAGTACCTGCTGGTATTTACAGCAGCTTCATCATCAGTAAGGAGAATTTCGAAAAGCTCCGGAACAGGGAGCTGGTAACTAAGTATTTAGATTTCTACAAAAACAACTACTAAAAATGACCAAAAATATTTCGGCTGCAGAGATAAAAAGCTATAACATTACGCTCTGGAAGTTATTGATAGGGGCTATGATTCTGTTTGCAATTTTTATTATTGCAATTGGTTTTGGACTATTTGGCACATTACCTTCTTTCAGAGATATTGAGCATCCTAAAAGTAATCAGGCTACTGAAATTTTAACAGAAGATAAAAGGGTGTTAGGTACTTATTTTGTACAAAACCGCTCTAATGTAACTTATCCTGAGATTTCGCAGAATGTAATCAATGCCCTGATCTCTACAGAAGACACCAGGTTTAAAGAACATTCAGGTATCGATTTCAAACGTACATTCACGATTATCTTTTACAATATAATTGGTAAAAAACAAGGTGCAAGTACTATAACACAACAATTAGCCCTAAACCTTTTCTCCGAAGAAGGCCGTCAGCGTAATTTTTTCAAACGTCTGATGCAAAAGTTCCAGGAATGGATTGTAGCTGTAAAACTGGAACGCAACTTTACCAAGGAAGAGATTATCACCATGTATCTGAATACAGTGGATTTTGGTAATCAGGCCTATGGAATTAAATCAGCAGCAAGAGTTTATTTCAATACCACTCCTGATAAGCTGACCGTAACACAGGCTGCAACCCTGGTCGGACTGCAAAAAGGAATTACCCGTTACTCCCCTACCCGTAACCCTGAAAGATCACTGGCCCGCCGTAATACCGTCATGGCTAATATGGTGAAAGAAGACCTGTTAACACAACAAGAGTTTGATGAAGAAAAAACAAAACCACTTGCCCTTAAATTTAGTGCTGCAACTGTAAATGACGGAATTGCTCCTTATTTCAGGGCGGTATTAAAAAGTGATATCAAGAAAATCTTCCAGGAACGCTCTATCTTAAAAGCTGATGGTACACCCTACGATCTGGACAGAGACGGACTGAAAATTATTACGACAATCAACTATGATATGCAGTTGTATGCGGAGGAAGCGCAAAAAGATGCCATGAAAGTTCTTCAGGCACAATTTATCAGAGGCTGGAAAGGCAAAAATCCTTTCAAAGGTAAAGAAATGCAGATTGAGCAGGGTATTAAAAGATCTGACCGCTATAAAGCTTTACAACTGGAAGGAAAATCAGAACAAGAGATCAAAACAGATTTTAATACGCCTGCCGAAATGAGCATTTTCACCTGGAAAGGAAATCTGGATACCCTGATGAAACCAATCGATTCTGTAAGATATTATAAATTGCTGTTAAGAAATGCAATGATGGCGATGGATCCAAAAACAGGATACGTAAAGGCATGGGTTGGTGGTATCAATTATGAACATTTCAAATATGACCAGGTAAAAATGGGGACAAGACAGGTTGGTTCTACGGCTAAACCTTTCACCTATTCTGTAGCGATAGAAAACGGCTATTCTCCTTGTTATCAGGTTTTAAATGAACCTGTTACAATTGAAGTTCCCGGTAGTGCCCCATGGACACCAAAATCTGGAGGTACTTTACCAGGTTATATCACTTTGCAAAAAGCACTGGCATACTCCCAGAATTATATTGCAGCTTATTTAATGAAACAGGTAGGGCCTACAGCTGTGGCGACACTGGCAAAAAACATGGGCATCACATCAAATGTACCTGCTTATCCTTCTATCGCACTGGGCTCTTTTGATGCTTCAGTATTTGATATGGTTGGCGCATACAGTGTGTTTGCTAATAAAGGGGTGTGGACACAACCTACTTATATTTTAAGGATCGAAGATAAAAACGGTGTGGTTCTGTTTTCACAAACACCACAAAAGCACCCTGCAATGAATGAAGATGTTGCATATGTAATGACCCGTATGCTGGAAGGTGTGGTTAAAAATGGTTATGGCTACGGCCTGATCAGTAAATACGGACTTAAAAACCCGATTGGTGGTAAAACCGGAACAACTCAGAACAACTCAGATGGCTGGTTTGTAGGGATTACCCCTGATCTTGTAGCTGGTGTATGGACTGGCTGTGAAGACCGTGCATTTCACTTTATCAATACCAGAGAAGGTGAAGGTTCTAAAACTGCTATGCCTGTTTTTGGTGGATTTTTAAAGAAAGTATATGCTAATTCTAAATTAAAAGTGAGCAAAGGAGACTTTGAAGCACCTAAAAGCGGGGTATCGATCACTTATGACTGTAACCAATATCAACAGCAGCAAACCGATACCACAGAACTGGACAAGAAGCTTGGGTTTTAAATGAGCATTTTTGATTACAAAAAGGCATTAGCCGATATTCCTCATAAACCCGGTGTTTATCAATACTGGGATCAGGATGATACACTTATCTATATCGGTAAGGCCAAAGATTTAAGAAACCGCGTTGGCTCTTATTTCAACAGTGATAATCAGATGAATGGTAAAACCAAAGTATTGGTTTCCAAAATCCGCAGGATTACTTTCACTATTGTGGATACTGAGATTGATGCCTGGCTGCTTGAAAACAGCCTGATTAAAAAGCATCAGCCAAAGTATAATATCATGCTGAAAGATGATAAGACCTATCCATGGATTATTATCAAAAAAGAACCCTTTCCGCGTTTGTACTGGACCAGGAAAATGGTGAAGGACGGATCTACTTATTTTGGCCCTTATGCCTCTGTAGGAATGATGCATACCATTCTTGACCTGATTAAAGAGACCTATCCTTTACGTACCTGTAACCTTCCGCTTAACGAGGAGAATATCAGTGCCGGAAAATTCAAAGTCTGTCTGGAGTATCAGATTGGCAATTGTAAAGGCCCTTGTCAGGCCTATCAGACCGATGCTGATTATGATCAGAATATAGCAGAGATCAAAGATATTCTAAATGGTAAAATCGGAAATGTGATCAGAGACGTTAAACAGATTATCAAAAAAGCAGTGGAGGAACTGAATTTTGAATATGCGCATTTGTATCAAAAGAAATTACTGGTTTTAGAAAAATATCAGAGTAAATCAACTGTGGTTAACAGTTCTATTACGAATGTCGATGTAGTTAGTATTGCTTCTGATGAACGTTATGCTTTTGTCAATTATCTAAAGATCATGAATGGCAGTATCATTCAGACGCAGACGATAGAGATCAAAAAGCGCCTGGACGAATCTGATGAAGAACTGCTTACCCTGGCTATTACAGAGTTCAGAACAAAATTCAATAGTACTTCCAGAGAAATTATCGTTCCTTTTGATATTAAACTGAAAGATGAAAATTTAAAATTTACTGTTCCCAAGCTTGGTGAAAAGAAAAACCTGCTGGAACTTTCTCATAAAAATGTATTGTTCTTCAGACGGGAGAAACTCAATCAGTATGAAAAACTAAATCCCGACTTAAGATCCGAACGCATTTTAACACAAATGCAGAAAGACCTGATGCTGACTCAGCTGCCTGTGCATATCGAGTGTTTTGATAACTCGAACTTCCAGGGTGCTTATCCTGTTTCAGCAATTGTAGTATTTAAAGATGCAAAACCTTCCAAAAAAGATTATCGTCACTTCAATGTGAAAACAGTTGAGGGGCCTAATGATTTCGCTACTATGGAAGAAGCTGTTTACAGGCGTTATAAGCGTATGTTAGAAGAAGGTAGCTCATTACCTCAACTGATCATCATTGATGGTGGTAAAGGCCAGTTATCGTCCGCAGTAAGCAGTTTAAAGAAATTAGGCATAGAACACAAAGTTACAGTAATCGGTATTGCCAAAAGACTCGAGGAATTGTATTATCCCGGCGACAGCTATCCGCTTCACCTGGATAAAAAGTCTGAGACACTAAAAGTGATCCAGCAGCTGCGCGATGAGGCCCACCGCTTTGGAATTACCTTCCACAGAAAGAAAAGAGATCAGGGTACTTTAAAAACAGAACTGGAAGATATTCCTGGTATTGGCAAGACAACGGCCGATAAACTTTTACGCCAGTTTAAATCTGTTAAAAAGATCAGAGAGGCCACAGCGGCTGAACTGGAAAAGGTATTGAACAAAGCTCAGGTTAAAACCATACTAAACCATTTTACTCCAAAAGATATCTAAAAGCCAAAATCCCCGCCATCTTTAGATAGCGGGGATTTTGGCTTTACTTTATAACAAGAGATCTAATATTCCCACAAACTCTGTTCATAGTCTGCCATCCCTTTTTTAATACGTTCAGACTCATATAATTTCCTTGGATCTTTAGGATCTGTCTGATTAAGAATCTCCACGATAGTTTTATTTGCAGGATTAGTTTCTTTCACGATATTACTTGAAAAAAGGCGTCTTACAAAGAAGTCATCAAATGTTAATACCGATGCATCATTTTCCGGGTCCTGCAATTTTTTCTTGCTCAGCAGTGTTCTCGCTTCATCATAATAAATCCAGAATACAGGCTGCCAGTTACCTTCTACCATTTTCAGTGGGGCTAAACCAACAATACGCGGTTCAAATATTGATCTTTTCGTATCAAGAATCCAATCTTCTTTGATTCTGTATTTCAAGAACTCATCAGCTCTTAAACGTTTAAGTACCGGCTCTCCTATTTTACCTTTTTCATCAGCTTCACCTTCAGAAGTCCCTCTTGCATTTCTTAATGCTTCGGCAGAAGTTAAAGCAATCTTGAAAGAGTCATTATCTTCCAGCAATTTCCCGGAAGTAGTATCCTTTGGCGAATAAGCTGTTAATTCTTCGTTTCCTACTGCTTCCAGTAATACTTCTATCAGTTTGGAGTTTTCAGTATTCAGTACTGAGTTGATCGTATCACGCAGATCAATTTCTCTCCATACACGTTTAGAATAAAAAACATCTTCTTCCCTTACATCAGCATATGGAACCATTACACTGCTATCCACATCTTTTCTGGCAAAAAAACCATCTTTTGGTGGCGTTTTTATCTTCGGTTTCTTAAGCAAAGGGGTCGTAGCTGCAGTTGCAGAAACGGGTCTGTTGACTGATGGTGTATTGACAACAGGAGCCGTAGCAGCTGCCTGGCTATTAGCTGGTATAACCGTCTCTGTAGCCACTGGTACAGCATTTTCAGTAGCTGGTGTGGCAACCGGCTCTGCAACAGGTGTTACTGATGTAGTTGTCGTTTTAACAGCCTTCGTTTTAGGACGCTGACTTACAATCGGTTTTACAGGTTTGGTCTGGGCGAAAGATCCGGTCCCCAGAAATAACAGGATAATCAGATATAAGAAATTTTTCATCTTGTTTCTATTTAGCTGTAAATGTAATACCATCTAAATTCTTTTGCCTCCCATCAGGTCCTTCAGCAATAATATCTTTAAAGATAACAGTTGCGCCCGGCTTAATCGAATTCAAAGCTCCTTTGATCTGTCCGCTGAAAGAACCACCGCTATTAGGGATGTTCACAGCGTCTGATCTTGGATTAATAAAGGTTGCGTTAAACCTGATTACTTTATATTTAATGTCAAATACAAAATCATCAAGCTCAGTTTCAATCACATTAGATCTTGATAACCATTCCAGATCTACACTTCCACCAGATTTGCCTTTAATAAAGGCTTTTGGTGTAGGCAATGCTTTTACTCTGAATTGCTGTGAACCTAAATTTACTGATTTACCAGCATTACTAGCTGTAACTGTAATATTTACGACTTTACCAATCTGGTCACCACCAACACTTACAGAATATTTACCATTTGAACCGCTCATTGAACCGCCCGAGATATTTGCTTTCACACTTTCTAAAGGGAAACCCGCAGCCGAAACAGAGAACGGATTCGGAATTCCTGCATAGATCACATTCATTTTATCAGGAGAAACAGTAGCCGATGGCTTTGCAACCTGGTATGTTTGTTCTGGTGTTCTGTATTCTTTAACCTGTCCGTCAGTTTGTTTTACGCGGATTGTTCCAACCCATTTAAATACTCCTACAGAACCTGTTCCTCCAGTATATGTTCCTTTACCATCTTTAGTAGCTAATCTGCCACCACCAACACTGATTTCAGGACTTGATTTAGAATCACTTGCAGTCAGAAACACCTGTGCAGTATAGGGTTGCCCCTGAATTACGTACGAAGTAGGTGCAACTGCTACAGCAGCAAACTGGTCAAGATTGACCAGAGACTTATCCATATTTCCGAATAATTTTTTAACAATCTCTGCTTCAGCATTTCTGGTATCGGACTGAATTTTGGTTAATACTGTATTTGCAGCTGTTAAAGGAGTACCTTCACCGAAGTTAATGTCTTCCCACTTCTTTTTACCTTCTATACTTTTCTCCGCATCCTTAGCCTCTAAAGAAAAGGAAACATGTTTGCGGTCTTCAGCTTCTAATAAAGCGATCAACTTTTCGCGGGTTTCATTGATTTTAGCTTTAAGCTTCTCGCCTTCTTTAGCATTAATCATAATTCCCTGGGCGATATCCTGATTTCCCCGTTCTTTCAAATCACCGGTTTCAGGATCTATACCACCACCTGCAGTATTGAATTGTTGTTTCAGCTGCTGAATGTAACCATTCAGTTCATCAGCATATTTTTTTGCCTGGTTGGCTTTATCCCAAATCGGCTGTGCCCTTCCTGGCTCTTCTTTAAGCTTAGTATTCTGAAATGCAGTGAACAGCTGATCGATGCTCGTACTCACATTGGTTCGCGATGAGTCAAGGCTATCATTGATATTCTTAAAGGCATTCAGTATAGTATCAGATACGTTTAGGGCAAGCATAGCTAACAATACCAAATACATGATATTGATCATCTTCTGCCTCGTTGTTTCTTTTCCTCCGGCCATTAGTTATGGTTCTCTGTGGTTAAGTAAAAATAAAATGATTACCTGATTATGGACGAGGCTGATTCATCGCTGTTAGCATGTTGCCATAAATAGCATTCAGCGAAGACAGATTTTTAGCCAGTTTACCTACTTCTTCCTTAAATTGTTTTGAATCATCCATTGACTCATTGAAATTACCCATTGTAACAGAAAGATTCTGATAGAATTTGTTCATTGATTTAAGATGCGTAGCAGAATCCTGTAATTCTAGTTCATAAACTGCATTTAAGGCAGACAGATTTTTAGAAAGGTTATTTACCTGCTCATGGTAAGCTTTTGAAGCATTACCACTTTCACCCAGTTCTACCAGTTGTGATGTTGCTTTACTAAAAGCACCATTTAACTGGTCAAAACCAGCAGAAGCTTGTTTTACTCTTCCTGTGAAGTCATTGGTAGCCGTTGCTGCATCAGCAACTGTTGACAGGTTAGCTACCTGAGCACCGAAGTTACGTAAACCACTACCCAGACTCTCAATTAATTCCGGACCAATTTTAGCATCTGCCAGCATTTTATCCAATGCTGCCGAAGATGAAAATCCTGCCGCAGCAACTGGTCTTGCAGTAGCTACAGGCAACTCACCTTTAAAATCTTCTCTTAATTCAGGATATACTTTTTCCCATGCCAATTCTGGTTCTGGCGGAAAAAATCCGGTGATAAAGAACAAAGCTGCCTCAACACCAAGACCTATACCTATTGCATAACTTCCCCAAATACCTCCAATATGAAGGATTTTACATAATGCCCCCAAAATTACGATACTCGCACCCCATGAGATTGCCGAGTGTAACCAATTAGAATTCTTTTTAGCTGCCATATTACTTCTAGATAGATGTTGTTTTTTAGTTTTTGAAATGAATGTCGGTACCTGCAAAAGAAGAAACACATCTGAATCCGATGTAAGATCTCGCCTGATCCTGGTATTCGTAAGTGCCTACTGCGTTTTGAAGAAAGAAACCAATGTCTTTCCATGATCCGCCTCTGACCACTTTACGCTTAAGGTATTTACTATCTGTAGTTTTAGCTACATAAGTGAAGTTTGGATTGAAATCCAGCAATAAAGGTGCTGCTGAATTGTTATAGGCTGTTACTGTCCATTCAGCAACATTACCAGCCATGTTATACAAACCATAATCATTAGGAAAATAAGACTTCACATTAACGGTATATAAACCGCCATCATCAGAATAATTTCCTCTTCCTACTTTAAAGTTGGCTTGCATACATCCTTTCGTATTTCTTACGTAAGGACCACCCCAGGGGTATTTTGTTTTAACGTTACCGCCTCTTGCTGCATATTCAAACTCAGCATCAGTAGGTAATCTGTATTCGGGACGCGAGCTTAAAGGGATTTTTCTTGAAGCGGCAACTGGTTCATATAAGCGTGTACGCCATACACAAAATGCATTTGCCTGTTCCCAGCTTACCCCAACTACAGGATAATTATCGTAAGAAGGGTGATTGAAATAAGATTTCACCATTGGATCGTTCTGAGAATAAGAATAATCTATTTTCCAAACCATAGTATCCGGATAAACATTTACCGACGGAAACTGATTAGGATTATTCGGATCAGGGGAATCCACATAACTTTCAATAAAGTCTTTACGTTTTTTAGTCGGATCTTTTCTGCCGGCTTCTGCCAGATCAAGATTCACGAAACTATAAGAATATCTGAATTTTCTAATATCTAAATCATTACGGCCTGGTAAAGCATCATCGCCGGAATAATACATATCCTTGAATTTGGCACTTAAACCACCTTTCTTGTCATTCCAGAGTCCAGAACCGTTACCAACTTTCTTCCAGTCGATGTTTTTCTGTCCTGAAGTAAGGCTTGCACCTCCTGCTGTCTGGGTTTTCGGGGTAATAAAGTAACCAGGCGCTCCGCCCGGGCCAACAGTGGTCAAAGCAACGGAGTCTCTTACCCAATTCACAAACTGTCTGTATTTCGCATTGGTGATCTCTGTTTCGTCCATATAAAATGCACTGAATGAGGTCATCTTGCTTGGGGAAGTCTGTGAGTTATTAATATCCTCATCAGACATGCCTATCAGCGTTTTGCCCTGAGGAATATAGACCATTCCACGCGGCATCTTCTTGTTATTGAATTTCTTATTGTAGACTCCAACGAGCTCTCCCTGCCCCCCTTTTCCACAACTAGAAAACAATAATGTAATTAATAAAAAACTCAGTGTGTAAATTTTCCTCATAAGCCCTTGAGCAATTTTACAACAATTTTATCAATTATGATTGATATAAACAATTAATATGAGATAAAAATAAGTCCTAAAAGCAAAAAAAGCAAGATGTTAACGATTTCGTAACATCTTGCTTCTCAGATTTTAAGATTATTGGCATGTGATCGCATTCCCCGATTTGGGAAATAAAATCAACAGTCCCATTATTTATTGGACTTCTTAATGTAGTTTTCAATAGCCATAATCATCGATGGAGATTCTGGTGACGGCGCTGCAATATCAACAATCAGGTTATTATCCATGACCGCTTTATGTGTATTTACCCCAAAAGCAGCAATACGAGTATTATTTTGCTGGAAGTTAGAAAAATTTGTATAAAGCGACTGAATACTGGAAGGACTGAAAAAAGCAATAATATCATAAGTCACTTCAGCAAGATCAGAAAGATCGCTTACTACTGTTTTAAATAAGACTGCCGGTGTAAGGTCATATCCGTTTTTCAACAGGAAATTCATGGTATCTTCTGTCGCTACATCAGAACATGGGTAGAGGAATTTTTCTCCTGCATGTTTTTTCAATACTTCAGATAAATCGGCAGCAGTCTGCTTTCCGAAAAATATCTTGCGTTTCCGGTACTGGATATATTTTTGAAGATACAGAGCGGTTGATTCTGAAATACAAAAATATTTCAAATCTGCAGGTACTTCGTACCGCATTTCCTCACTGATTCTAAAAAAATGATCTACCGCATTCCTGCTTGTAAATACTACAGCAGTAAAATCAGCTAATGTGATCTTGTCTTTTCTGAAGTCCCTTGCCGGAATACCTTCCACATGAATGAAGGATCTGAAATCAATTTTTAAATTGTATTTCTTAGCCAAATCAAAGTATGGGGACTTCTCTGTTTCGGGCTTTGGCAAAGTTATCAGTATACTTTTTACTTTACGCAACCTATCTTCTGTTTTTTCTTGCATTTTACCTAATTACAGCTCCAATCCTATGGCCTTGATTAATATCAAAATAGGACATATTTCGAGGGCACAAAAGTACATAAATAAATAGAACTTAGAAAACCGATAATGAGATAAAATATTTATTCCTGCTCTTATAAATTGAAACGTGAAGATAATCCCCAGCAAAATAAATGAGATAACTATATAGTATATACCATATTTCATTGGTGATAAGGCAAAAGCCACAACCAGTGGAATGAAGATTAAAGAGATGTTAAAATAACTCAAATATAATATAGAAACGTACTCGTGGACGGCTTTTTGGATGTTAAACAGATGTCCGAGTACGCGCAGTAAAAGAATTTTAGTTGCATATAATACGACAATAAGAATTGAAACGCTGACAAAAAAACGGAAACCCTGGTGAACATATGCGAGCTGATAATATTGCGCAACCAGGTAAAAAAACATTCCAATTGTGAATCCAAATTGGATAAATAAAAATAAAAACGGCCATGAACTGAACACATTATCCTCTTTATTCAGGTTATTTAATCCGCGATTGCTGTAAAAAGATTGAATAATACTCTGTAACTGCTTCGAAAAAGAGATCCTGAGTATGGCAAAAATGACTAAAAGAAGCACGATAAAACCCAGTACCCAGGTCTGTCCTTTAAGCAAAGGATTACCAGTTCTGAAACGGCTTATCTTCTTCTGTTTGCTGTATTTTTTGAACCAGGCATCCAGATCAAGTTTCTCAAAAACGTTAGCTTTTACGATACTGTCAATCAGGATGTGTTTATTGATTAATGAATCCGGCAGGATCCAGGTATGCGTCATTATAGAATCAGTAACAAACTTCTGCCGCGCCAGAAATGCGGAGTCTCTGACCACACGGGGTTTATAAACCCTTCGCTGTACGGTAGAATCTCTGACAACAGCCAAATTCTGCGCATTCGCCTTTCCAAAGCCCGCTATGCACAGCAGGAAAAAAGTCATCAAGAAGTATTTATACATCGACCTATTAAAGTAACGGGATTATTCCTTTGTGCAAATCTAAGATATTATTATTTCACATTCATGCATTGTGGCAGAATAGCTGTGAAGGTATAGAACAGGGAGGAAGTTAAGTATGGATCTACATCTGGTCTGCTTCTACTCCACAGTGAGTCCACGTATTTTTCAGGAAAAGGTGGACTCAACGTGGACTCACTGTGGACTCACCATGGACTCATACATAAGTTAACCAGGCGCGCATTACTACCTGCTCTTTACAAAAGCGGGTTAGAAATTCAAGAATTAATTAGAGAAATAATGGGGTTTTAGAAAACCGGGCAGTCAGCATCTGGCAGAATTCCTTCTTTGTCAGTTTTCAGCACTTTGTCTTTACCACTGCCGGTAATGATCCAGATCGAATCGAAATCGTTTGGATTCCAGTTTAGTTTCTGATGTTTGATTCCGAGTGCTTTAGCCAGAGCTGGAATGTTGCCATGGTTCCAGACCAATAGTACTGTTCCTTTTTGATGTTTGATTTCCCTGGCGATGCTGGCGTAATCGGCTCCATTAAAGCTGCTGTTGATACTTAGGTTATATTTAACAGCAAACGGGGTAATGGTCTGAAACATGCGGGAATGGCTGGTTTGGTTCCCATTGCCTAAAGACGGTACATAGATTGCCGTTGGAACTCCAATCTTTTTGGACAATACGTTTGCTAGCTTTAAAGACCTGTTCAGCCCTTTACAGTTCAGGTTTTCATTTTGATCTTGTTTTTCACCATGACGGATAATGACAATTCTTGTTTGTGCTTTTACGGTTAAGGGTAAGACAAAGCCGCACCATGCACATAGAATCACTAAAGCAACCTTTTTCATATAACCTAAAATACTATTTTAATTGGAAGTCATGTGACTGATACAATAATTAACCGGCTCATTTATTTAGATTAAGACAATCCATTAACATGTATACTATATAAAAATACTTATTTGCGCTTACCTTTACCGGATGGCAGGAATTTATATCCATATCCCCTTTTGTAAACAAGCTTGTAATTACTGTGATTTTCATTTCAGCACTTCTTTACAGCATGTGGACGAAATGACCGATGCGATTTGCAAAGAGATTCTCTTGAAAAAGAGCAGAATTTCTGATCAGCAGATAGGCAGTATCTATTTTGGGGGTGGCACCCCCTCCCTTCTACCGGAGAAATCACTCGCTAAAATTTTTGATACTTTAACTTCTAATTTTTCTATATCAGCCGATGCTGAAATTACGATTGAAACTAATCCTGATGATTTGGATGCGAAGAAAATCACGCAGTTGCGCCAGCTTCCCGTAAACCGCTTCAGTATAGGAGTGCAATCCTTTTTCAATGAAGATCTGGTCTGGATGAACAGGGCACATACTTCTAATGAGGCTGAGACCTGTATTAAACGCAGTCAGGATGCCGGTTTTGAGAACCTGAGTATTGATTTGATTTATGGTTTCCCATTGCTGACCGATGAAAAATGGCTGAGCAATATCAATAAAGCGATCAGTTTGCAAACACCACATATTTCAGCTTATTCCCTGACAGTTGAGCCCAAAACGGCTTTAGCCGCAGCGATCAAAAAAGGTAAGCAGATTCCAGTTAATGACGAGCAAAGTGCCGCCCAGTTTATTACCCTGACAGAAAAACTGGCTATCGCTGGCTTTGATCATTATGAGATTTCCAACTATAGTTTACCCGGCCGTCATGCGGTACACAATACAAATTACTGGAGAGGCATCCCCTATTTAGGTATCGGCCCTTCAGCACACGGGTTTAATGGCAATATCAGGTATCTGAATATCGCTAATAATGCTAAATATATGCAGCAGCTAGCTTTAGATAAATTAGCTGAAACAGTTGAAGAACTGGATATTTATGACCGGTTTAACGAATATATAATGACTTCACTGCGTACCATGTGGGGTACAGATTTACAAAAAATAGGGGATGAATACGGCAAGATATTTTTGGATGATACGATGAAAAATATTGTTCCTTTTGTACAGAGAGACTGGTTAAAAAATGAAAACAACAAATTGATACTTACACCAGATGGTAAGTTATTTGCAGATTATATCGCTTCTGAACTGTTCCTTTTAGATGAACACCCTGAAGATTAATTAGAAATGATGAAAAACAAAGTAGTCTGGATTACAGGAGCTTCTTCTGGTATCGGGGAAGCACTCGTATATGCCTGTAATCATGCAGGAGCAAAACTGATTATTTCTGCACGGAACCGGGATGAGCTTTTCCGGGTAAAAGGAAACTGCAAAAATCAGATTAATGTCCATGTTCTTTCTCTGGATCTGGAAAACACAGCTTCATTGAATGATAAAGCCAGAGATGCACAGAAAATATTCGGCCAGATAGACCTGCTGATCAACAGCGGAGGAATAAGCCAGCGTTCGTTAGCCCTGGAAACAGAACTCAGTGTAGAGCAAAAAATTATGAACGTTAATTTCTGGGGAACTGTAGCGCTAAGCAAAGCAGTATTACCCGGAATGATTGCAAAAGGTGGTGGAAAAATAGTTTGTATCAGTAGTCTGACAGGTAAATTTGGTACACCTTTACGCGCTGGTTATGCCGCATCAAAACATGCTTTACATGGCTATTTTGATTCTCTTCGTTCAGAAGTCTTTGATAAAAACATTCAGATAACGATGGTTTGCCCAGGGTATATTCATACTAATATTTCGCTGAATGCAGTAACTGCAAACGGTTCTGCACATGGCATAATGGACGAAAATCAGAAAAACGGTCTTTCACCGGCAGATTGCGCGAAACAGATCGTTAAAGCCATTCAGCTTAACAAAGAAGAAGTGTATATGGGCGGCAAAGAGGTGAAAGGTATTTTATTCAAACGCTTTTTCCCGTTGAGGTTTTCAAAATACATGAGAACAATAAATATCACCAATCAGAAAACCAAGCATTAAAATTCGCCGTATCTCCTGCTATAAAACAAAAACATGAAAAGACTCATCTTACCTGTATTTGTCATAGTAGCTATGGCATTTTCAACTTCAGTTTATGCACAAAAAAATCCAATGGTTGGTGGTGCAGCAATGTATGCCAATAAAGATATTGTTGACAATGCAGTAAACTCAAAAGACCACACTACACTGGTTGCTGCTGTTAAAGCTGCTGGTCTTGTAGAAACTTTAAAAAGCGCAGGTCCGTTCACAGTCTTCGCTCCAACAAATGAAGCTTTTGATAAACTTCCTGCTGGCACTGTGGAAACAGTTTTAAAACCTGAAAACAAAGAAACATTAACTAAAATCCTTACCTATCACGTTGTTGCCGGGAAAATGGATGCAAAAACAATCGCTAAAGCTATCAAAGCTGGTAATGGTAAGGCTGAGTTAACCACTGTATCAGGTGGCAAATTATGGGCTTCTATGGACGGTGACAAACTGATTCTAACGGACGAAAAAGGTGGAACAGCTACAGTAACTATTGCAAACGTAATGCAAAAAAATGGTGTTATCCACGTTATTGATAGTGTGTTGATGCCTAACTAATTCTTTTAATTTATTTTTTATAACAATGGAAACACAGCAACTTATGCTGTGTTTTTTTATTGTCAGAATTTTTTATTTTTCCTGAAGGCTTTGGCAGGGAAATTGAAAAATCTATAAGTTTACATGAATTAACATTATTTTAACATGAAGTTTGATTTAACCCAGATTGATTGCGTTGATGATATTTCTAGAGAAGATTTTGAAAAGAACTATCTCCATGCACGCAGACCATTAGTGATCAAAAACATGGCTAAAAACTGGCCTGCGTATCAAAAGTGGTCTATGGATTACATGAAAACTGTAGTTGGAGACAAAATAGTCCCTCTGTATGACAGTTCAAAAGCTGATCCTTCAAAGCCGATTAATGCTGCTGCAGCAGAAATGAAGTTTGCAGACTATATTGACCTGATCAAAACTACCCCTACAGATCTCCGTATATTCCTTTTTGATCCAATTAAACAAGCTCCTGACTTATTAAAAGACTATATCGCTCCAAAAGATTTAATGGGTGGTTTTCTGGATAGTTATCCAAATATGTTCTTTGGCGGAAAAGGCTCTGTAACTTTCCTTCATTACGATATTGACATGGCACATATTTTCCATACCCACTTTAATGGACGCAAACATGTGATATTATTTGAGAACAAATGGAAGGAACGTCTTTATCAGATTCCGTATGCGACTTATGCTTTAGAAGATTATGATATTGAGCACCCTGATTTTGATAAATTTCCGGCTTTAAAAGGAGTAAAAGGTATAGAAGCCTATCTGGAACATGGCGATACCCTGTTTATGCCTACCGGCTACTGGCACTGGATGAAATATCTGGACGGTTCTTTTTCTATTAGTCTGCGGGCATGGGACAAATCATGGGCAGTTAAAGCAAGGAGT
>Ga0247807_10000852_pt1 | contig 18622 bp, 21 predicted proteins | sample UWRJL074202C1_FD_179931 | JGI IMG/M metagenome (GOLD analysis project Ga0247807, IMG submission 179931) | Plant litter microbial communities from Arlington Agricultural Research Station in Wisconsin, United States - UWRJ-L074-202C-1 | ecosystem: Environmental > Terrestrial > Plant litter >...
GAGATGCTACTATTCGGGTAGAGGATGTCGAGTTCAAGTACAAGCAGCGGGAATCTTCTCGCGTTTTAAATGGGGTTACAATGATGGTAACGTGCCCCTATCTATGGCACAAGGTGTGACAACTACTGACTAGCGTAGATCGAACCAGGCCAATCAGTGGGAGTTGTAGGTAGCAGTGGCTGCGGCAAGTCAACACTCATCTCCTTGCTCGAACGCTTTTATGATCCCACTTCAGGCCGCATCTGTTTTGACGACCAAGACATTGCGGGAATGTCACCTCGTCTTTACCGAAACCATATGTCTTTGGTACAACAGGAGCCAATTCTGTACCAGTGCTCAGTCCGTGAAAATATTTGCTTAGGCCTTGATACCGGGCCAACAGATGACCAACTCCGCGAGGCATGTCGACAGGCGAACGCGCTCGATTTTGTGGATTCATTGCCCGAAGGCTTCAACACGCCATGTGGCACTCGGGGTATTCAGTTCTCTGGAGGTCAGCGCCAGCGTCTCGCAATCGCGAGGGCAATGATACGAAATCCACGCCTGTTGTTATTAGATGAAGCGACCTCTGCCCTTGATACGCAGTCGGAACGGATGGTGCAGTCAGCACTTGATGAGGCAAGCTCAACTAGAACCACCATCGCTGTTGCCCATCGCTTATCAACAATCAAAAATTCGGATATGATCTTTGTGTTCGCCAATGGACTGATAGCAGAGACGGGGACGCACCAAAAGCTGCAAAGACTTAGAGGGAGATATTATGAGATGTGTGTGGCTCAGTCACTGGATCAAACATGATTCCGAGCTTGCTTTTGTAAGTAGACTTTTGAGTTGTAAGGGAATGTTTTTTTTAGCTTCCCCGGTTGTTGAAGAAGTTTAGTTTCCCGTGGTGGGCTAACTTTTGTAGATTATTTGGATTTTCTAAGAATGATTTTGATAAACATAGACGAGCTTAAAATGTTAGATAGTTCATGTTGTTAGTGTATTAGTTCGGAAATAAAGAAGGCTAGAATAATATTTGATAATTCAGCCCGCTCTATTTTATATTAGACATGCAGTTTAATCTGTCCTTCAATCCAGTCCCAGAGCTCTCTGCCTTTCCCACTCTCCAATGCTTCGTATATGTCAGGTCTTGGGACTCGCTCAAGGATTCTACCCCAAGGAATTACATAAGCTCCCTGTGTCTTCTCTGAAATCTCGGGACTCAAACCAGCAAATAACTCTGTGTAAGCGCCCATCTTTGGAGGATATAGGATCATTCTGAAGAAGAACATCATAAGCCTGGGCTGTGTATGGTAGATGTGGGTGTCCAGGCCGCCTGGATTTTGTACCACGCTGACGATGCCGTCATTACCCCAGCGCTTTCCCATCTCGTCTGCCAAAATCCAATTGCATGCTTTTGATGTAGCGTAGTTCATAAAATGACTACTGGCACCGCCCTTTTCAATATCTGCAAGCACGTAGCCGCCCTGAGGAGCCACCGTTTCGCTCATGTGCGAGCTGGTCCAAACGACACGAACACTACCTTGCGGCGATGCAAGTGCTGCTGCCTTCAGTTGAGGATAAAGCAGCTGCGAGAAGTAGAACGGGCCGATAACGTTGATTCCCATATGGGCCTCAAACCCATGCTTGGTCTTGGAGCCGACCGGCGCCCCTCCGATTCCCGCGTTCTGCCACAATATATCGAGTCGTGTTTCTTGCTCTGCAAAGGTCTTGGCTGCGGTACGCACGATATTCAGATCGTCGAGATCGAGATGAAGGAATTTGAGACGGGAGGCTCCATTCGGGTCAGTCGCAACTATGTTTTGGATAGCTTCTTCGGCTAACTCTTTGGAGCGGCTTGCCATATAGATTTTAGCACCGGTAGGATAGAGCATTTTGATGAGCTCAAACCCCGCTCCTTGATTACCTGAGAGATCCAAAAATTAATTTTATTCCTATAAGTTTTCTGCGCATGGTCACTTACCACCGGTGATGATGAACACTCTACCATCTTGGGATGGAACATGCTCCTCTTTGAAAGTAGGCGGGGGTGGGAACCATTGTGTTTTCCAGGAAGCAAAAGCCATCTTGATTTCTGGAAGACAGGAGATAAGTAGGTGGGTACTAGGTAGCAACAAGATGTGAAGTACGGGATATCTTCTGAATTGAAGGATGGAACTGTTACTGGAGGGTTGGGTTCCCTTCTGTAACACAATTTAACTTTACCTAAATTATAGTTAAATTTAAATCATGTGAATATTGCTATAATGGTAATTACCTTCTGCTCCTACAAACAATGGAAAAGGGTGAGCGAAGCTAATCCTTTGGCGTAAGCTGAAGCGCAGCTCTTGATAGATAATGTGGGGATGGTACAAGAACGTGGAGTTGCAGAGATACTGATTTACCGCGATGGACGCAATGCTTTCCACAACCAGGATTACTGTATGATCAACAGTTATCCAGATGAATATACAGCAAACGTGAAGCTTTCAGAGATGTTAGTTTTCTTAGATGTTGGTCTTACAGATGTTGGTTTCCACATATGTTGGTTCTACAACACCATCCATTGGCTTTGCCCGAACCAGGATTTACACCAATCATTTCGGTCAAATGCACTATCATTGTGGGACCAAATTCGATCTTTCCGGCAATTAACAAGAGACTGAGCATGAATTGTGGCTCGTGACATTGAATATATCACGAACTCGTATCAGAGTGAGCTGCCATAAGTATACGAGGACTGTGAGACTTACTTTGACCAATTGCGACTAACTTCACAATTGGTGGGAACTCATTCGTAAAGTTTGGCACAAGATATACTGTGGAAGGCGGTTATACTATTTACGATTCAACAGAAGGAGCTGTATTGCCAAGTGATGAGAGAAAATAGAAAAGCTTTTTCGCGTTTCCTATCTACCACACTGGAAGAAGTACAAATTATGTTTAATCGTATGGCATGATCAGACCACGTGATATTTCAAAACTACCATTTCCTATGTTGATCTTGCAATAAATACTCTCTGTAACATTAGATTTACTCATCATTGGCTTTAATTACACTAAGACTAGTTGGTTTCATATTGCGTCGTTATAATCACTCTTTTGGGAAGCGCTGCTTCTCGCCTATTCAGGGTAAAACCAGGGTAATAGATATTTGATTCGGATATAGGTGGTACTCATCTAAATAAAACCAGTTTAGAATTACCAAGGAACCAATGACTTATGTTCAATACTGTGATAGAAAGTTTATGCATTAATCGAGTTTATATTTAAATCTACGACGTAGAGTATACAAGTACGACTTAGTGTGGTGGAATCCGACTTATCGTTCATCAGGTGTTTATCAGGTGTTACAATAGTGGCCTTCCTGATCACATTGGGATCGTGATAAGCCAGCTAGGTTGAGAAGTTTGATCTTGGAGATCCTAGGCTTTGAATGAACTCTTATGTAGCCTCGAAAAACTTTGCTCGCAGTTGCTCGATCATTGCTACTTCCTCACTTATTGCCGCTACTTTTTTATTTGATTGAAATAGAACACTCCATCGATCTACTCATATCAGCCCCGCAATGTTGACCATGAAGCTCGTACTCTGGACTTTTACATTCTCAGGTTTCGCAACTGCGGCCTATGTTCTCGACCCTTCAGATAACTATTCCGGCCCCGACTTCTTTTCTAAGTGGAACTTCCGAACCGTAACTCTCCCTCATTTTGTCTCGTTCCTGAAGCCATCGAATGCCCTAACAACGCACAGGAGAACGACCCAACTGGCGGATTTGTGGACTATCTCTCCCAATCCGCCGCCAGCTCGCGCTCCCTAATTGGATACGACTCCACTCAAAACCGCGTCTACATTGGCGTCGATAACAAGAATGTCCTCTCAACTACTCAAACTGGTTCAAATCGTGGAAGAGCGAGCGTCAGATTGGAATCTAAAAAGAGCTACACTCACGGACTATTCATTGCGGATCTAGCGCACGTTCCACAACAAGCTTGTGGAATCTGGCCTGCGTTTTGGACATTCTCGAACGAGCAGTATCCGAAATGGGGTGAGATTGATATTTATGAGAACATCAATGAGAATTCACTGAGTATGTCCCTTTGCTCCTGAACTGAGAAAAGATGAGGTAAGGTTTGAACCCATGGAAATAGCATACTGAGATGTAGATTAGGTCTGAATGTTTTGCACACAAGTCCAGGATGTACAATTGCTGGAAACCAAGGCACCACGCGGATGACGGGAAGTGTGTACTCCTACAATTGCGATGACCTGTCAACAACTGGACCCTACGGGACGACTCAGAGTATCAATCAAGGTATGTCGCACATTTGATAGTATATGACAGAATATTTTGTTTGTGTCCAAAACAATGCTGACTTGACTGCTCAGGTTGCGCATCAACTGCTCCAGGGCCCTACGGTTCTACTTTCAACTCCAATAACGGAGGTACCATAGCCATGGAATGGACCTCTTCCGCAATAAAGATCTGGAACTTCTCCCCAAGCCAAACTCCCCAAAACATCCAGAGTGGCCAGCCAGATCCCAATACCTGGGGTACAGCGCATTTCACTACAGCGGGTGGCTCGTGTAACATCGATGAGCACTTCAGAAACCATAACATCGTATTCGACATCACGTTTTGCGGAAACTATGCTGGCCAGGATTACTTCTGGCAGCAGACGAGTTGTTATAAAAACAATCCAAGCAAGTGGCCAAGATGCCTGGATTATGTAGCTGCAAACCCGGGAGTGTTTGAAAATGCTTATTGGCTAGTTAACAGTGTTAAGGTTTATCAGATGCAACAGGCATTGTAAATTCTTGAGTGGCAATTATGTCTGAGATTAAATATTAGAGTAGGATGGCGGCATCTATACGTGTAGAGGTTAAATATTTAACGCCAATGTCGTCGAGCTCACGGGTCAATTAAATTAGGGTGCACCGAAACGTCTCATTCTCCTTGAATAATTAAGATGGGTTTTAGTTGGATCTTCTTCGTTTTGGGACAACTAGATCTGGGGATGGGTGATCTGCACCCTACATTCGCTATGGTCTAAGAGTAAATTAATTATTTGTTACAAGTAACAGTAGCTTGATAATGTGTTGATTGATTTCTAACTAATGGGGATCTGTGTAAATCTATATACACGATGGAAAGTAAGAGGACCTTGCAGGGCGTAGGTGTGACCCTCCACTATTTCGACACTTTAGACTTGGTTCAGATCTGATCATTACAAGCTAATAAAAGAGGAGCAGTTCACGAAGACCAATGGGAGCAGCGCCAGAGGTTGGTTAGTCGCGGGCGTTGGAACCGACTAGACTAGAGAATGTAGATCTGGACTTAGACCTCAGGTGAAAAGGATATAGCTTTTCTACAACAACTGCGGCCTTTTCACCTTCAAATTGTGTCATAAACTGGAACAACGCACGCATCGAAACTAACTACCCACGGTTAACAATTATACAATATGGAGTACCTAGAATTCCTTAGCCAACCAGAGATATGTGCGTTGTTTATCTTCAGATTTTTCATGTTTACTCTGGTATTTCCGGTTTGCTGGCTTGTTTCACAAAATTCTGCACCCGAACGCTTTATCGCAAATCAAAGCCCTTTCATGAATTACGGCACTGAAACTCAGATTCGTGAAGCAATAAAAGAGGCAATTGAAGATGAGGTGAGAAAAGTTAAAGCATTGTGCCATCAGTGTTCCGAATAAGGGGGATGGGAGAGGGACTAGAGACAATTTGGGTAGCAAAAGAGCAACACCGATGTGGGAGATTAGTATAATGAGAATCTCTGTTAATTTGAAACAAGGAAATGGATGTTTCTGCTAAATTGTTGCGCCTATATTATAGAAATCTTTAGAGTCTTGAATTACGCCTCGCTTGATACACAACACAATGTGGAATAGCTCTGGACTTTTGTTTTTAATTTCTCTTTAAATCATTTTCTAAATCTCCTGGGGCGGAAGAGTGAGATCAAACCTGCAGGCTTCGATCAACATTGAAGATTTTGGACATACTCCTTTAGTTGGAAAATTCCTTCAAATGGAAAACTCTCCTTTACCAGCTCGCAACCTGGCTCATCCTCGGCCCCTAAGGTTTATGGCACTCCTAGCTCTTTCACTTTGTAGCCTTTTTTTCTGCATCTTCGTATGTCCAAGTAAACCTATCAAGATCCAAGCTATAAACCTTTGGAAATGGAAGTTTAGGATCGAAATGTGGGTTGGCAGCCATGTTTTCTCGCTGCATCATTTGCGAGAGATCAGTAGCAGCTCCATCTTCCTCGTCATAATTGGAACTTTCCTCTGAATCTGAATTTCTCTCCTCATACTCACCCGCTGTGTTCTCTTTCTCGATGTCTGTCTTCCCATATCCTGTATCATTTTCATCAAGGGTATCTTTCAATGTATCTTCGTCTTCAATGCTCTGCGCTATTCTTGGCGCCTCTTCGGTATCTTTCTCATCTTCGGAATCGATTATCGAACTTATAATACTCTCTTGGCTTAATACTATTCGAATCTTCCCAGTTGCACCATCTTCTGCAGGGATGTATTGAGCGGTGTGTTTGGAGAGATAAGCACGTGGTTTCTCCCCACTAGTCTTTACTTCCCTGATGCTGAAATCTCCCAAATCAAGACATTGTACCACTACCTCCCTTCTGTGTCTACCGTGCATATACCCTGTTCCACCGATGATATATATGCATTCGTAGCCAGGAACATATGTCGCTGTATGGAAATCCGTTGGCAAAAACACATCTACCGGATACCCGTATATCGTGATATCCTCCTCTTTTTCGGGCGTTGCTTTATTGAAAACAATAACATCATTATAGATGAAGAAGTCAGGATCATAGCCATCTTCGTGCTCACCAGCTATGTATACCACGCGACCGTCTGGAAGTGTGGTCTTTGTTTGTCCGAAACGCTGGAAACACCAACCTGGGGTGTGGGAGAAACTGTTGGCGAGTGTGATAGATTTGCGTGCAGACCATGCCGAGTGCAAAGTGGAGATCATCCATTTCCACACCTGGTTTTCCATGATACTGGGATTTGCGGTACCATAGATGTCCGCGATGACACCAGCTTCGAACTGCTCTTTGGTCATGTCAATTGGCAGAATGGAGGGGTGATCCATGATTGATCAGTCGACTAGAGATTCTTGGAAATATGTTTCTTTCAAAATTGTCGCAGGATATGGCTTCTATATTGTTTTCTATTATGTTGACCTTGCTGTTATGTTGGTTTGAGAATATATAGAATGGTAGATCGAATGGCAATGTTGTTCGGCGAACCTAATATGTGTGCCGGTAAACCAGTCTGCCTATTTGTTAGGCTACAGTTTTGTGTGATACATCACGTAAATACTGCCATTATGGGTGATAAGTGGTTCCATGTCAAACTTGGCAAGCGAAGTCTTGGCGTTTCAGGATAGGTAACAGAATTAACTATTCACACAATATGCTCTAGGTAATAATTGTTTTTCTAGCATTCTTCAGTTCATATAATTTAGGCTAAGGTACCTTTGCGTCAAGTGTGTATATATGTATCTATCTAGTTCACTCAAGATCCTTGCAAAAGGCATTGAATATCATAATCTTTAAACCAATCCTCGGTTTCTTCCCCTGTGTCTAGGCAGTCAAAAGAAAATGAGATCGTACGTGAATGTTCCGAGTCTGGACTCTCCTCTGCGTTGCTTGCTTGGTTGGGAGCGGAAGACGTCATTAAGGAAGGTGACATATGTGAATTGCTCGAGGTCAGAGGGTATTCAGGTGACGTTGTCTGGTTTGATTTTGATGTGCTGCCAACATAAATCCAGGACCTCTTGAATAACGAGTGGATGGGGTCAAATCCATAGATCCTCTTGAGAATTCATGTCCGAGGCTATGCATATGGAGTTGCGAGTTCCTTTCTCGACATATCCCTGCTGCTTTTTTCGCTGCTGCAAAGCCTTTCTTGTAGCCATCTCTTTGGCCTTCTAGATATCCCTCCTCATGCCCAGCACTCCATCCATCCTCGTATGAACCACAGCTATCATGACCACGCATTTCATTACCCTTTCCAGATTGTTGGGTTGATGCTGTCTCAGAGACCGGAATATGGCCTATATTACTGCTCTGTTCCGTAGCTGATACTTGGAACTCCTCGAAGGTTGGATATGGAATGATCTTCTCACCACTCGATATCTCTTCTTCAGCGGAGTTCTCTGAGTTTTTATCTTCGTTGTTAGAACTGGATCGTTTTGTTGATCCTTTCATGTATGATTTCGACTCAACATAGCGAGCCCTGATGTTTTCAGTCAAAAGACGAGCAATCTCAGGGCGTTGGGACAATATCTCGTTATATATAGGACGGACCCTTGAACCTATGTAATTTGCTATTTCCTCAGGCATAGCTTCATTTACTAACCTGCGAAACTCTTCGTCGTCCTCCATATGGCAAGAATCATCGCTGACAGGAATATACCCTGAGAGCTGTTAACGTCCCGAACGATAGGCTTAAATTCCGATGCAAATTTTGAACGGTGTTATGACTTACAAGGACTTGGAATCGGTTGCTTGCCAGGGAAAAGAAATTTAAAAACGCTTTCCCAGTTGAACTGCCTTCCGCTCCCAATGTTTTTCAATTTCTTGAGGCCTTCTATCTTGTCTCCAAAGAGTCCATCGACCTGATCGCCGTCGAAAACCCTGCATGGTGACGTTTGAAGATGTGTCTCAAGATCTAATGTACTCTGGAGTACAATTTTGCAGTTTTTACACTTCGCTGGATGGACGCGATATATGTGTTCTCTACGACATAGATTAGTTGATGTCCTAATCAATGCAGTTGTTCCTACTTCAGATGGCTCATATCCGGCCACGATCCCGTCGCACAGCTGTAGTACCTTTCGCTGCGAAGTCCATATTTGAAGGGGTCGTGTTTTCGGAATGGACATGCGAAATTATGAAAGCGGGCTTCATGATCTGGTTTTTTCTTCGGCATTCTAGGTTTTTTCCGTTCTGGACTTTCGTCATCATCGTCTTCGTGGTCATTTGGAGAGACCCCAGTTCTGCTATAAGCTTTTCGTTTTCCCAACGCTGATGATTCTCTTCCTTTTTCTGAAGCGTTGCCTTGATCACTAGCTCGTATTAGGTTAGTATACACGTACCGAGATGAATTTGTCGAGTCGTGCAGGATTTTAGAACTTCCAATACTCTGAGTTAACAAAGGGAAATTTGGACTTACGCTGGTGATATATCTGAAGACGTTGAAGAGTTTGAGTTTGTTCCTGTGTTATGGTTGTCGGCTAATCCTAAATCAGAAGATGTTAAGTCTTTGATGAGACATCTAACAAGAACTCGTCCCATGTAATTAATTGTTGTATCTATTAGGTCTTTTGGATCATCACATGAGTTTCTACCTTTCCTCGAACCCTCTTTCCTTGAGGTAGACTCTAACCGGTTGCATTCACTAGGCTGTGGTCCTAGCACATCTTCATCATAGAGATACGAAGTTGCAATGCCGTTCCATGCTGAGTTTTTTTCTCCCGTGGAGCTTGTGGAAACGTCCAATTTTTTGAATTCGCCACTACAGTCACTACGGGGAGTCTGAGGAATGCCATCGGATAGAGCGTGCTGTGCCTTATCATGCAAAGACATATCAGTGTCTAAAACTGCTGCGCGTTAAATTCATCTAGCTTTAAATTCGCGTCCCCCCCCCCAAGTCTCTGATAGTCTCTTACCTGCGGCAGGATAATTTGGATACTTTTCAGACGTGGCTGAAGTCTTTTCATTGGTATTTTCGCTTTTTTGTTCGGTAGCAAAGTTCGTGCTTTTGGTCCAAAAGGGAAACTCCTTGCCGGAATTTTTAAACTTTGCATCATTTTCACAAGTTTCACATTGGGGCCGAGCTTCGTGACTTCTGGCTATGTTTATCTTGGGAAAAAGTATGTTAGCCTTTGGTTGAAAGTTGACTATGATAGATAGGAGTAAGGCAAGTTACACTACAGGCGGAACATATAGTATGTGATAGAACATCTGTCACCTCGCGTTTGGAAGATGTTACCTGGATCTCAGAAGTTAAAGAGGTGAGATCTTTCCTCAGCATCAATGGTGCCGGCGATCGGGAGACAGGTAAAATAGGTACTAGTGGTGGTGCATTTATGGGACCATTCACCGGAAAGTTACATTCTCTTCCGAAATTCAAACACCCTAAACAAAATTAACCAATGTATTCAGTGGAGGAATTACGAGGACATGCTGGAACATGATGGCTTTCCTTTGTCACACTTGACCCTTCTAGACCTGCCGACGCGTTAGTATCTCTTTTATCACCAAATAAAAGCTACGCGTACTTGCATGTCAGGCACCCACTTTTGATCTTTGGTCTACGTGCTCTCTTTGCCGTGTACTCATTTGCAACTTGTTTACTTGTCAAGTTCTTCTTTTCTTCTAAGTTGTTAGATCGATAGAGATTTCTTTTCTCCTGGCTGATTGTATCATCTCCCATACGATAAACTCCCATTGTTTCCCGTAGACTTTGAAGATCCGTAACCTCAAAAGACATTTTGAAGAAGTTTCGAGAGAATTTGAGAGAAACTTTGGCATAAAATGTAACATAGATTCAAAGATAGGTGCAGATTTGACAAGCATTCGACATCAAATACCATCCTGTCACAGCCGTTTCCAGATGACTAGTTTTCAATGCTTGCTAGACACCCCAACACCTGCGCTCATTCGAATGGAAGATCTGAGAATTACTGGAAGCAGCTGAGTCTTGAGTCTGTACTATATCACACCAAATTTTGGGAACGGTGAGAAGTCTTTGATGTGAGGCTGAAGATGGCTTATGCATAGTCACGTGCCAACTTATCTGCGATAGTTACACAAAGCTTCTCGCAATTGCGAGAATTTCTCACTTTACACCGGATCAACTTTCATCGCAGGTACGAGAAGTTGCTGAACTACTCGAATGGAGGAACGCAGATTCGAAATAAAATTAACATAAGTATCTATATTCTCCCGGAGATATGGAGGTCTTATATCGCCCGAACCACAGTTTAGCTAGTACACAATACTTCAAAAGTCCTCTCAAGACGCCCACATCTCTACAGATCAATCGGATTGGAAGCACCCATGAGTCTCAAAGAAAACTGCAAGAGTGATGTGCAGCAATTTCAAGGCTTGGAGGACTGCACTTTGTACAAAATGTCATTCAATTTTGTCGCATATCTAATCACCAAGCTGACTTCTTTTGAGATCACTCCCAGAATCCCTAAAAAGATACCTGAGAGCGCAAATTTCCATTCACGAGCGACTAAGCATTGCTCTTAGAGATTCCCATGTTCCACTTCAGAGCAGCACCGAGCTTGCACGATATGTTGAAGAGTTGGAGGAAATCATAAATGGAGATGGTTACACAAGTTCCAAAAGATCAAAACTGTAAAGTGGTGGCGGTTTATAGTGATGTGGATGTGAGTACTCCGTAAGACTCGGTCTTATATCATATCAACTAGACTACATTTGCATACATGACAACCCGCCGCACACGTGACCCATCGCCACTGTTCTCGCTTCACATCAACCTCACTCATCCTTACTAACATTCTTCTGTGCATTCCACTGTCTCACCTATACTCGCCCTCTTGTATTCTATGAAGTCACTTGCGGTAGCACTATAGTTGATGAAATATCTCTTAGCAGGAATAATATGGGAAGATCAGCTTCTAAATTGAGGTTACACTTAAAATCAATATTTTGTTGCATATGTTGTTGTGAGGGTAGACTCAGAGATCCAATCAACAACCCAATTCAGTCTTACTTTTTCTTACTATCCTTTTCCTTAAATTCTCTTCTCTTACCTGCTTTCTTGCTGTTATCTTGATTATTCTCCTCTGCCTGTAACATCTTGACAACTCTAAATGATATCCAACGGCACCTTGACCAATTCTTTAAAGTTTGGCAGCCCTATTCTGGCCACAAGATCCAAACCGACTGTGCTATGCCACGCCACGTACTGGATAACACTTGCACCAGAAGGCTTTTGGCCAATGCAGCGTTTTGCGGTGCCTACTGTGCCATCTATTAGAGGCCCTATTTCAAACTGTAATGAATGGATTCAGCTATGCCATAGCTGGCTTCCCAGCCCGTATTTAGGTATCGTTCAGCAAAGCAACCACCACTGAAAGTACAGGTGCTAAGGCGGGGGGAGTTTAACGTAGGCGCCGGTCGTGTAGTCTTCTTTAACCTCGGGCTTGATATCCCGATAAAGATAGGTGTCGACGGCATTGAATTGATACCAGGTTTTGGGAAAAGTAGTTGTTGAAACGCCACCGCCTTTGGCCCCAACTAACTCCCGTCGCCCGGGACTGATTGCCGCCGACAGAGACAACATCTGATATGAAGGCTTAGTGAAGATCACACCAGCACATGTGGAGGTTTTGGGGCACGAGCTGCACTTACGTGGATACGAAGAGGGGAAATGCGGTGTGAATTCCGCACGGTTCTTTCCATCATTGAATGGATATGGCCCGCCTACTTGGCCGTCACCCAAGGACCACCCGAGCACAGAGACGTCTCGTAAATCAAGTCCGCCGATCGTCTGCACACATGTTCAGGAAACTTGCGAATGCTATGCAGTTACCACTGCTTGTATCCAGCGTGTAATCTTCTACACCATAAACCTGGCGGAAACCGTGAGGGGTAACAAAAGCGGAGCAGTTATCTGTCGTGTCAGTGGCCAATAGTACTATTGATATCGTTGCCTTTACTCTCTAGAGCTCTGGTGTTTCCGCCGAAGTAGGTGGTAGAGTGGATCAAGTGGGTGTAATTTGCCATCTCATCACGCCCAGAGTATTGTCTCGTTCGCAACTTCCGCACGCCTGCGAACCGTAATAGCTGAACTTGCTATCGAAAAAATCTACTTGAATTTACAGCGGTTATAGCGAAGTTGGCTGCCAATCCTTGTTGTGAGATGTTCTGGACCGATTGATTTGTAGCCAGCTGATTACAACGTTAGATAAATGAATTTAGGGGATTAACATAGCCACAGCTTCGTCCTTATCAAGATATAATTCCGTAGTCAGGTGTTCCCCGGAGTTGAGGCCGCTTTCTACCTCTCTTCAATTTGGCCCACATTGTCCAAAGTCAATCTAATAGAGAACTTAATCATCTAGTCGGCCGGAGGCGCGGTCAAAAACTTGAAATTGCTTCCGAGATTCGCATGCTTCGTCACATCATAGATAGCGCCGAAATTGCCAGCGCCATCACACAGGCCAATAGGTTGAGAATTGGTATCATCATCATTGCGGTGTGCATCCCTGAACAAATTGGCCCCGTTCTCTTCTTAGAGTGAGTAATTATTAATTAGAGCTGCCAGCGTTTGTTTATGAAGTGCATGGTTCACTACTACAAACGTGCCTATGTGTGCAAGAATAATAGTAGTTGCATGAGCTTGTATAATAATGTGGGGTATGCAGGAGTTTCATCACTGCAGAATGCAACAGATCCCCAAGTAATTGTGGCACCGAGGATGCTACCTTCCGAATTCGAAACTACCATTTTGAAATCCCGCTTTTATTTCAACCTGCAGCAAACGTCTAGTAGCCACAGAATAGATTGATACGGTTTATGACTAAAAGATTTGACGCGAGAACGTTTGCTGATCAGTTTTGGGTAACATCTTCCACTCTTGCCAATCACGTTCAGAATTCCCCGTGGTTGGTATACTATCTCTATCCATTCCGCTGGTGCTCCTTGTTTCAGACCACAATCATGTCTAATGTTGAACTTCATGCCTCTTTATTGAAGCATGGGGAAGACGAGGATGATGTTTCAATAACAGCAACGGACCTCGAGAAAAATTCACATGAATTGTCGAGATATCAGACTACCACGAAAACGACACCATATCTATGGATAATACTACCATGGTGCTTACTTCTCATTCTATCGATGTGGTTGCTCTTTGAGCAATACTATCGTGAACCAGTACAAGTCAGCGTCTCCCGCCTCCTTTACAGTAAGTTAATCGCTGTATACCTACACTTTCTCCCAAAAGTTGACAGTTTAGGTCCTGCTCAGGATGCTCTTGGTTATGAGATAAAGAAATTCCGACTCGGACTGCATGATGATATTACTGAGTACCAAGGAGACCCAACTCCAGAATTGGACGAGAGGTGGGAATCATTGTACAAAAGTAAGTCTTCACTCAACATCTATCATAATTCAACATCTAATCCTATCCTCAGTGGGAATTAGTGCCATTCCTCTGGAAATGGCTAGACAGTTGCCGAATCGCACCGCCATGATACCTCATGATACCCAGAAGCGTTACATTATTCAACTTGATGTTTTTCACCAGCTCCATTGCCTAGTTAGTTAAACCCTTAGTCTAACATAATTTCATGTTGAATGATTACTGAGCTGATTTAATGGCATCAGAACGCGATCAGGAAAGCACTACACCCCGTCTATTATAACGTTTCGTCTCAGGCCGATCCTAATAACGATGGCGGTATCCTTGAGCCTCACCACATTGATCATTGTGTTGATGCAATCCGACAATCTCTTATGTGTAACGCGGATGTTACCCCACTGACCTGGCTGTGGGACGAGGAGCGGAGGCAGACCACAGCAAAAGCCACTGTTGTCCACTCATGCCGGCGTTTTGATAAAATCCAAGAGTGGGCCGAGCGATATAACTATCCCAAGCTGATGGACAGAAGCCACAGGGCAGTAGATGATCCACTTGACCCAGAGACCTGGGTGGACGGGTTTTCAGCTTAGTTAGAAATAGAAGAAGTAATGAATTATCTCGCAAGGAATATATCTCTATATGAAAGTCCCCGGCGAAATTTGATTAAGACTTCTGCAGCTGCCGTGACTTCTCATCCGACCACATTGATAATTCAAATTGCTTTGAAGCACCATTAATTCCACTACGAACCTCATTGATAAAAGATTTCGCAATTTTTTTCTTGACGGTAAAGTTTCATGAATAGTAATGGTGCTCATCCAAAAACGAATATCGTATCGGGTTTATCTACATAGACATAATTCTTCCAAACTTATCCTTTTGACGAATGTAGATCTCAACAAGATTGCCTATAAATATCCCCACGGACTGCAACTTCCCACAATGCTTTAGGTCCCTTTCCTTGCATCCCCAGTATCATCTGAGCACAGTGGCTCTGATGGCGAAGACTCATGGCGTTGTAAGCGATGGGAACACCATCTCTCTGGTCATTGTTCCGCAGCCAAAGAAACAGACAGTGCGTAACGTGGTGAAGTCTCGTTGTATAGTACGGTGTTCCAAAAGGGAGTTGGGTGACGTTGTGGCCCAGTCCTGCGTCCAAATCTGCTCCGGCAGTTGCGTAAAACCCTGTTCCTGCCATCTCGAGAAACTCAGGCTCGTAGCTGCGCGAGCAAGCCTCTGGAAGCCAGAGCCCGCTGAGATAATCAAATTTGCAGCCGTTGGCTTGAGCCTCCTCGAGTGTGTCGCCACAGTGATGCTCGACCTTGTCCGGCTTGGTTGGCTCAAGTGTGAGTGTAGAGCAGTCGCTTGAAACTGGAGCAAGGGAGTACATGAGAAGTACTCCAAGCATGAAAGCGAAGACAAAGCCAGCTGCCATGGCAAGGTACATGAGCAGCTTTCCGTTGACATTGGGCTGTTGGTTCATAGGGAGAGACGCGCCTCCATACTCCTCTGAGTCTCCGTCAGACACACGTTCATACTTTTTCGTTCTGGGTGACTGATAACCCATACTTGAAAGACTTGAATTGAATTTGTTCGATATCTGAAAAACTGAGGCGAACTTCAACTAGCGAGTGCAAGAATGCTGAAGAACGATGGAAGCAGACTCAGCAGGCTAGATATCACTAAAACAGAATGGTGCAATGACCTCTGAGTAGAGCAGCGGCTCGCTAAAGCATTTCTTGAATGGCCATCTAGAATTTCAGTCGCCGATGATGCGATAGCATGCAGGTTGCAAGGTTGGACTAGTCGTGACCCAATGTTCATTTCCATCTTTGGAGTCCAACGCTAAGAACATGACCGTTAGACCGTTAGAAACTGAATGCCGAGTTCGCTTGTGACTTAAGCTTACCTAGCCGCGGGCCGGCGCGGTAAGGTAACAGCACTTATTTATGCATGCACTTTGTAGAACTGGAACCAACAAAATCCCTATACGTTCCAATCACAGCAAACCAAGTGTACCCTCGGCAGCTAGTCACTACCCTCGGCAGCTAGTCCTTCATAATACTGAGAAGCTGCATCACTAACATTTTTGTTAGGCCCTGTCCGATTGAAATTTTGGAGGCGGTGATTAACTGATTAGTAATTTAGAGATAACGATCTACGCTTTTTCAATTTCCTCTTTAAGACTAGATTGAAATGCTTGTGGTATGACATACATCCTCAAGTCCCAACACTAACTTATTACTTTTTACACAATTCAAAGTGCTGTAGAAGTAAGAACCTAAAGCACAATATATTCAAGCTTCAGAGGCTCTAGGAATTGTAGATATACACTATAATTTTGTTATAAGCTATAAGGGGACTAACTTTGGGTTATGAACAATATCTAATAAATAACACTGTTATATATTTTGAAATATAAATTTGTATAGATATTCTATGACAATCATTTTACCTGAGTTAGAAATGAATTTGGAATTACAGTTAGAAAGAAAATAGTAAAGTAGCCTAGGGCAAACTCTGATGCATCGGTTGCTCAAAACTAGAAGATACTGTGGGTCTACCGTTGCTGGTATAGCAAGACAGGGATAAATTAAATCTTGGTTATCTTTCAGATTCAACTTCCTACTTAAGAATATTGGCTTCTTTAGGAAACCAAATGTATGCTGTTCGATTGAAGTGGATTAAGCCAAGCACTAAACCACTTTAGGTCTTTGAATATTTGATAAATTTCTAAGCAAACGGAGGTAATATTGCCTAAACTTCACATTAATAGGAGAGCTCAACATTCCATCCTCGCCAAGACTGTATACTCCTCTCCTAGCACTAAAGCATTGTGATGCAGGAATAGAACATGATGACAGGTATTTCTGCGATAAAGAAGTTAGGACTAAGTGTTTAGGCTTAATGTTCCAGAAGACAGCGTTATGTTCCTCTAGCGGTCAGAAACCAGTGCTACATTGTGAGGTGACCATCTGATATGTTTTCAGGGATGTGAGCCATGCAAAATGTTGATATCTAGGAACTCTACATCGGTCACTGCATACAAGTTACTGTCGCCTTCCTTATACAGATTCAGGCTCGGTATATTAGACCTGCTTTCAGCCGGGATGCAATGGAACGTAGTTTCTACGTCGATGTCGTAAGATAAAGTGCTAGAACAACAAGGAATTGCAAAGCCCGCAACGGCGCAATTCCGCACTATTGCGAAATACTCTGCTGTTGAAAATGTCCTTATGAGCATCGAAACCTCCACAGTAAAGGACAGTAGCTCATCACTCCCTCATCTTCCTTTCAAAGATTACAATCATCTCTCCGAGAACATATCAGAACTCCATTGATCGCCCATCATGATGGTCCCCACTGCAAGCCTTACCCTCACTCTCCTCGTAGCGCTCGCCACCGCTATGCCTACGAATCTCAACAATAAGCGAAGCGAGATTCTGGCTGATGAGTATCTAATTGGGAGCGGCTACAAGCGAGACGTACCTTCGAAGAAAGCAAATGCCGACGCGTATGACCTTCGATCTGCATGGTCCAAGAAGGATGTCATTGAGGATGCCAATGCAAAGAAGGATGTTGTTGGCACTGCCGATGCGTACGATCTTCGTTCTGCTTGGTCCAAGAGAAATGAAGCTCTCGCTAATTAGAGGTGCGAGCTGATTGCTGGACTCAAAAAATGGCGATTGACTTAGCTCTATGATTTAAGGATATCGACGGGTGAATAATGTTGAGAATGATGTTTTCTACTTGCACGAACAGTCGCTACCTTGATATTCATTCAATCATCTATTAAGGCTATGCGTAGAGCTTATTATAGATTCGGCGACTATTATTGTGAAGCTTGGTCTCTTTTCTCTCTATGAAATTTGGTGACTAAGTCATTCATTTCTCCATAAAGAGAAAGTTCAAGTCTTGACAAGCAGAAATCTCATATAGACTTTGTAGCTTCAGAAATAGAGAGAATTTCGTTTTAAACTGAAATGACATTTTAGACATATTAAGTTGCATCCTTACCAATAACCACAAAACCCAATTTTCATTCACTTTGTCACAAAACGCCATTCGAGAACTATGTCGCGTCAATGTTTCCGATGACGTTAATTCTGGGGCTGGATTCCCTTTTTTTGAATTGCTTGTAAGAAGTAGAAAAACATGAAGCACTAGTTGCTCCATACTCAATTAGATCTTTATTGGCTTAGTAAATGAGTATCACAAACATGAACGCTTTTAGGCTGTTTACCTCAACAAAAGGTTGGTTAATAGACAACCGAATATCACCGAAGACGAACATTAACCTGGGAGCAATATGCGTCATGTAGATGTACGTGGCATGCCCGTCCGATGGATTGTCACAGATCCAATGCATGTGCTAGGTATGTTAAGCGAAAATAAATGATGAGTGAACTTATAATGACCACCATTCTATACCCATCTTCAACTTTGGTTAGTAGAAAATATCGTTT
>Ga0247807_10000853_pt1 | contig 18598 bp, 16 predicted proteins | sample UWRJL074202C1_FD_179931 | JGI IMG/M metagenome (GOLD analysis project Ga0247807, IMG submission 179931) | Plant litter microbial communities from Arlington Agricultural Research Station in Wisconsin, United States - UWRJ-L074-202C-1 | ecosystem: Environmental > Terrestrial > Plant litter >...
ATCAGAGGCCTGGTTGATGGTGGTGCTGACGTACTTTTAATTGAGACCATTTTTGATACTTTAAATGCTAAAGCAGCAATTTTTTCAATCAAAAGATATGAAGAAGTTATTGGCCGGAAAATTGAAATTATGATTTCCGGAACAATTACAGATGCATCAGGCAGAACACTGTCCGGTCAGACGGTAGAAGCTTTTCTGAATTCAATCATTCATGCAAACCCTTTAAGCATCGGTTTTAACTGCGCCCTTGGAGCAAAAGATATGAGACCCCATATTGAAGAATTAGCTTCAAAGGCCCCATGTTATGTATCTGCTTATCCAAATGCAGGATTACCAAATGAATTTGGCGCCTATGATGAAATGCCAAATGAAACAGCTTCAATGGTTGGAGACTTTATTCAGAATGGCTTTGTTAATATTGTGGGTGGTTGTTGTGGCACCACGCCAGAGCATATTGCTGCAATTGCTGCAAAAGCTAAAAATGTTATTCCAAGACAGCTACCAGAAATACCCCGTTATCTGCGTTTAAGCGGATTAGAACCCGTAACCATTACGCCCGGCAGCATGTTTGTGAATATTGGTGAAAGAACCAATATCACGGGCTCTCCAAAATTCTCTAAATTAATTTTAAGTGGTGATTACGAAGCGGCACTAGCTGTTGCCAGACAACAGGTAGAAGGCGGCGCACAGGTCATTGATGTAAATATGGACGAAGGAATGCTTGATTCTGAAGCCGCAATGACTAAATTTCTTAATCTTATTGCTTCGGAACCTGATATTTCCAAATTGCCGATCATGGTCGATTCCTCTAAATGGAGCGTCATTGAAAATGGCTTAAAATGTCTGCAGGGGAAAGGTATCGTCAACTCTATCTCTTTAAAAGAAGGAGAAGATAAATTCCGTGAAAGTGCGCGCAAGATTATGAATTACGGCGCAGCTATTGTTGTGATGGCTTTTGATGAAAACGGACAGGCAGACAACTTTGAACGCAGAAAAGAGATCTGTAAGCGCTCTTATGACATATTAGTGGACGAGATTGGCTTTCCGGCTGAAGATATCATTTTTGATCCTAATATCTTAACAGTAGCTACAGGACTTGAAGAACATAACAATTATGCTGTTGATTTTATCAATGCAGCACGCTGGATCAAAGAAAACCTGCCATATGCTAAAGTAAGTGGTGGTGTATCCAATATATCTTTCTCTTTCAGAGGAAATAATACCGTCCGTGAAGCTATGCACTCTGCCTTCCTTTTCCATGCGATTAAAGCTGGTCTGGATATGGGGATTGTCAATGCCGGGATGCTTGAAGTTTATGAAGCTATTCCAGCAGAATTGCTGGAACGTGTGGAAGATGTGTTATTAAACCGTCGTGAGGATGCTACAGAACGTCTGGTAGATTTCGCAGAAACTGTCAAGTCAAAAGGTAAAGAACTGGTTAAGGATGAAGAGTGGAGAAAAGCATCAGTAGAATCCCGTCTCTCCCACTCTTTGGTGAAAGGAATTATTGAATACCTGGATGACGACGTAGAAGAAGCCAGACAGCAATACGACCGCCCTATTCATGTAATTGAAGGCCCGCTGATGGACGGGATGAATATAGTAGGTGATTTATTCGGAGCCGGAAAAATGTTTCTTCCACAGGTTGTTAAATCTGCCAGGGTTATGAAAAAGGCAGTGGCTTACCTGCTCCCATTTATCGAACAGGAAAAACTGGATAACCCTGATGGCAATCAGAGTTCATCAGCCGGAAGAATATTACTGGCCACCGTAAAAGGTGATGTACATGATATCGGTAAAAATATTGTAGGCGTAGTTTTAGCCTGTAATAACTTTGAGATTGTTGATATGGGTGTGATGGTTCCCGCACAGGAAATCATTAAAAAAGCAAAAGAGATCAATGCAGATATTATTGGTTTAAGTGGATTAATCACTCCTTCGCTGGATGAGATGGTACATTTTGCCAAAGAAATGGAACGCGAAGGTTTTACAGTACCCCTGCTTATTGGTGGTGCAACTACTTCCAGAATTCACGCTGCTGTGAAAATAGCGCCTAATTATTCAGGTCCTGCTATTCATGTACTGGATGCTTCGAGAAGTGTAACCGTATGCAGTACACTGATGAATGAAGAAACACGCGGTGGATATATTGATACTATCAAACAGGAATATGATAAAGCCCGTGAAGCACATTTGAATAAACGTAATGATAAACGTTTTAAATCTATAGCAGAAGCGAGAAATGACAAATTTACTATCGACCCTGCACTGGTAGCTCCGGCACCTAAATTTACAGGGACTAAAACATTTGAAGATTATCCACTGGAAACCCTTGTTCCTTATATTGACTGGACCCCTTTTTTCCATACCTGGGAATTAAGAGGCAGTTATCCTAAAATATTTGATGATAAATCGGTGGGCGTGGAAGCAAAAAAACTATATAACGATGCCCGTGTCTTATTACAGAAAATCGTTGATGAGAAACTACTAACTGCAAAGGCAGTAATTGGCTTCTGGCCTGCCTATGCCAAAGGCGATGATATTATATTAGATGCAGACGGCCAGCCGGTAACGATCCATACGCTGCGTCAGCAGGCTGAGAAAGTTGCAGGAGAACCTTATTATGCTTTATCAGACTTTGTCGCAACTAAAGAAGACGGGGTTCAGGATTATTTTGGCGGTTTTGCAGTAACCACTGGTATTGGCTGTGATGAAATGGTAGCAAAATTTGAAGCCAACTATGATGATTATAACAGTATCATGGCAAAAGCATTAGCTGATAGGCTTGCTGAAGCATTTGCTGAACATTTACATGAATTAGTTCGTAAAGACTATTGGGGTTATGCAGCAGACGAACACCTGAGCAATGAAGATCTGATTAAAGAAGAATACGCTGGTATTCGTCCGGCACCAGGTTATCCTGCATGCCCTGACCATACAGAAAAAGAAACACTGTTTGATTTACTGGGCGCTGAACAAAAGATAGGACTCCGTCTGACAGAAAGTTTCGCGATGTACCCTACTGCAGCTGTAAGCGGATTCTATTTCTCACATCCTCAATCAAGGTATTTCGGCCTTGGAAAAATAACTAAAGATCAGGTAGAAGAATATGCTATCAGAAAAAAAATGTCACTTGAAGATACAGAAAGATGGCTTAGTCCGAATTTAGCTTATTAACCTCAAACAAACTTAAATGAAAATCACCGACCACATAACCAATGCCAAGGGTAAAACCTTGTTCTCTTTTGAGCTCCTGCCTCCGGTTAAAGGAAAAAGCATCACTGATATCTATGATGCCATTGATCCTTTAATGGAATTTAACCCTCCTTTTATTGATGTGACCTATCACAGGGAAGACTATATTTACAAACAACATGAGAACGGTTTGCTGGAGAAAGTTTCTTACCGCAAGCGCCCCGGGACTGTTGCGATTTGTGCTGCAATTATGAACAAATACAAAGTAGATGCTGTTCCGCATTTAATTTGTGGTGGTTTTACGAAAGAAGAAACTGAAAATGCATTGATTGATCTACAGTTTTTAGGTATAGATAATGTACTTGTTTTACGCGGGGACGCAAGACACGCAGATTCGACCTTTATTCCTACACCTGGCGGACATGCTTACGCAACAGATTTATTAGGTCAGGTAAATGATATGAATAATGGAAAGTATCTTTTTGAAGATCACTCAGCTTTCCAGACAGACTTTTGTATTGGGGTAGCGGGTTATCCGGAAAAACATTTTGAAGCGCCAAACCTTAAAACTGATTTTAAATATCTGAAACAAAAAGTAGATATGGGCGCAGAATTTATCGTCACACAGATGTTCTTCGATAATACTAAATATTGTGATTTTGTTGCCCAGTGCAGATCAAACGGGATAAATGTCCCCATTATTCCCGGGCTTAAACCGATCACGTCTTCTAAACAGCTGATCAGTTTGCCAAAAATATTCCATATCGATCTGCCCGAAGATCTGACAGAAGCGGTACAGGAATGTAAAAATGAAAAGGATGTAAAAGAGGTAGGAATAGAGTGGATGATACAGCAGTGCAAAGAGTTAATTCAGTTTGGCGCACCAGTACTTCATTTTTACACTATGAGTAATCCAGAACCGACTAAAAGAATTGCACGTTCAGTTTTCTAATTTACAGGTCAGATTACATCCCGTAAAAATATTTGGCAGATTCTTTGTATATTTCCTTCTCTACAAAGAACGATATGAGAAGGACGACATTGATAGTACTTACAGTTATTGGCACTTTAACTTCCTGTAATGCATTAAAGAATACAGTAGAAGCAAGTTCAGATTTATCCAAACTTGGAGGTACCTGGGAGCTGAATTACATTTCAGGTCCAAGGATAGCTTTTAATGGCTTATATCCGGGTAAAAAGCCAACTATGGTTTTTGATCTCGCGGATAAAAAAGTAAGCGGGAACAGCAGTTGTAATTCGTTCTCGGGAAAACTGAATGCAGATGATACTTCCATTAACTTTAATCAGCCTATAACAGTAACCAAAATGGCCTGTCCTGGTGAAGGTGAAGCCATCTTCTTCGAAACACTAAAAAAAGTGAATAAATATTCCGTTAAAGGAGACACTATCCTGAATTTTATGATGGGCGATATTGCTATCATGCGGTTCAGAAAGATTAAATAAAAAAAGCCTGTTTAATTGATTTAAACAGGCTTTTTTTATTTACGCCTGATCCTGATTTGCTGTTAACAGGAATTTCCTGAAGTCTTCAAAATTCACTTTCATCGCCGTAGCTGTTTTCTCTTTCTTTTTCAGCTCATTTACCTGCTCAGGAATATTAATCTGTGCAGCAATTGCTGCAGGGAATATATCAGGAAACTTGCAAGGATGGGCGGTAGATAAGAACACAAAAGTATCTTCAGCAGAAGAATGCTTTTTCTGATATTCCTGTACTGCCAGCCATGCAATAGCAGTATGCGGACAAGCCACATAGTGATATTGCTGCTCAATATCAGCAATTGCCTGCACGGTCTGATCATCAGAATAGCGGTAACTTTTAACCATTTCCTTCAGACTTTCACGCTGCTCATTAAATAAAGCCATAATTCTTACCCAGTTACTTGGCGCACCAACATCCATTGCATTCGCATAGGTTTGTACAGAAGGTCTTGCTTCATAAATCCCTGTTTCTAAAAACCGGGGAACAGTATCATTTGCATTCGTTGCAGCGATAAACTGTTTAACTGGCAGCCCCATTTTGTAAGCTAATAAACCTGCAGCAATATTACCAAAATTACCACTTGGCACTGCAAATATAACTTCTCTTTTTCCTGCTCTGAACAATTGCGCAAGCGCATTAAAATAATAGAAGGTTTGCGGGATTAAACGTGCAATATTAATTGAATTGGCAGAAGTGAGCCTCATTTTACTGTTTAGTTCCTCATCAGCAAATGCCTGTTTCACCAAATGCTGACAATCATCAAAAGTACCGTCAATTTCTATTGCACGAATATTCTGACCATTGCTGCATAACTGCAATTCCTGTATTTCACTAACTTTTCCCTTAGGGTATAAAATGGTTACCCTGGTATTCGGTACGCCCAAAAAGCCAAGAGCCACAGCTCCGCCGGTATCTCCGGAAGTTGCGACCAGCACATCCAGTAACTGCTCATTATCCTTCAGAAAATAAGCCATAATTCTGCTCATAAATCTTGCGCCGAAATCTTTAAAGGCTAAAGAGGGCCCATGGAACAATTCCAGCACATAGGTCTGTTCATTTAAAAGATGCAGCGGTGCTTCAAAGTTAATCGCCTCATCGATAATCGCTTTAAGATCAGCTGCAGGAATGTCATCCTGTAAAAGTGCCGAAGCTACTTTGTAAGCAATTTCAGGCAGTGTATACTGATCCAGGTGCTGAATAAAATCCTGATCAAGCACGGGAATCTCTACGGGCATATATAAACCCTTATCCTGTGGCATACTATTGAAAACAGCTGTTTGGAAATCTATTTTCAGGTCGTGGTTATTCGTACTGTATAATTTCATGTTTGCGTTTTTTAATCCAGTATAACCGGGCCTTTTTTATTCACCGGTGATACAAATGAAAGACTGTTGATCTGGATAGATTTCAATTGTTTTTGTAAAGCCTGAGTAATCCGGTGAGCAGTATCCTGATCTTTGGTCAGGGCAAAAACAGAAGGGCCGGAACCAGAAATCCCGAAACTAACCGCTCCCAATTCCATAGCGATACTTCTCATTTTATAAAAATCAGGGATCAGAATAGACCTTGTAGGCTCCACCAATACATCGACCATACTCCGGCCAATCAAATCATAGTCATTGGTAAACAGTCCTGTTACCAGGCCAGCCACATTTCCCCATTGTTTTACTGCATCTTTCAATAACACTTTAGAACGGATCATTTGTCTGGCATCTTTTGTAGGCACATCTACTTCCGGATAAACAATAGCTGCACACATATCCTGCGGAAAAGGCAAACTGATGACATCCAGAGGTTCATAACTCCTGATGAGTACAAAACCACCCATTAAAGCAGGTGCGACATTATCTGCATGGCCATAACCACAAGCCAGCTCCTCTCCTTTCATAGCAAAAGGAACAAGTTCTTTATTGCTTAGCTGGTTATCAAATAAAGTATTAATTGCAAATAAACCTGCCACAGTACTGGCCGAACTGGAGCCCAGGCCACTTCCTATCGGCATTTTTTTATGCAGTTCAATATCAATCCCGACATCAGTACGCCCAATATGTTTCAGGTAATCCTGTACACTGGCACTCACCGTATTTTTAGCCGGATTAAGAGGTAGTCTGCCATCATCACCGGTAATCTTAGAAATAATTACACCTGGCTGATCAGTAATCCGCATAATTACCTCGTCACCCGGGGCATTCACTGCAAAACCTAAAACATCAAATCCACAAACTACATTTGCTACTGTTGCCGGAGCAAAAACTTTTACTGAATCCTTCATTTTTTGCCCACGTTTATAATATCCGCAAATACACCAGCAGCAGTTACTTCAGCACCGGCACCAGGCCCTTTTATTACTAAAGGGCGATCTTTATAACGGTCAGTAGTGAAAGAAATAATATTGTCACTGCCCGACAGCATATAGAAAGGATGCGTATCATCGACCATCTGAAGATTGATTGTCACCTTTCCTTCTTCCAGTTTCCCGATATATCTCAATACTTTATTATCCGCAGCAGCCCGGTTCTTTAAATCTTCGAAATAAACTGCGTTATTCTCCAGTTCTTTATAAAAATCAGCTACACTGGTAGCAGCCATACAGGCCGGCGGCAGCATACTTTCTAAGACGACATCTGCTTCTTCTAACGGGTAACCCGCATCTCTCGCCAGGATGAGCATTTTACGCATAAAATCCTTTCCGTTTAAGTCATCACGGGGATCAGGTTCTGTATAGCCTTTATCTTGTGCTTCCTTAACGATCTCATGAAAAAGCACCTCATTTTTGAAATTATTAAAGATAAAAGAGATTGTGCCTGACAGGATTGCTTCGATGCTAAATATATTATCTCCGCTCAGCATCAGATCTTTAAGTGTCCTGATAATCGGAAGACCTGCCCCTACATTAGTCTCATAATGGAAATCTACTCCATATTTACGCGCTGCTGCTTTAAAAGCAGCATACTGTGCATATTCAGCAGAGTTTCCAATCTTATTACAAGTAACCAGCGAGATGCTTGATTCCAGTATTTCCTGATAAAAGTTTACCGGATTACCACTTGCAGTATTATCTACAAAGACACAGTTAGGCAGATTCATCGCTTTCATCTGCTTAACAAATGAGGCTAAATCTGCCTTTTCAGCATTATTATTCAATTCATTTTCCCAGTCAGCAAGGTTCATTGCGGTTTTACTCACATACATCTGGCGTGAATTACTGATCCCCATCACCTTTACTTCCAGATCATTGTTTTTAGCCAGCAGCGGACTTTGAACCAGTAACTGACGGAACAAAGTTTTACCAATATTTCCTGTACCCAGACAAAATACATGCAGTGTCTTTTTCAAATCTTCGAAAAAGGCATCATGCACTGCATTCACGGCTTTTGACAGATCCGTTTTGGAGAGGATCACTGATATATTATATTCTGAAGATCCCTGTGCAATAGCACGAACATTAACCCCGTTTCTGCCCAGGGCATGGAATAATTTACCAGACATCCCTGGTGTATGTTTCATATTCTCCCCTACGATTGCCAGTACAGCCAATCCATTTTCTACCTGAGGGTACTCTAATTTTTTAGCCTGCAGTTCCAGTTCAAATTCTTTACTGATAATTGCCAGTGCACTTAAAGCATCAGCGGGTTTAACAGCAAAAGTGATACTATGCTCAGAAGAAGACTGCGTAATCAGTACGACATTAATCTGCTCGCGCGATAAAAGAGAAAATAACCTGCCGCTAAAACCAGCTTTTCCCACCATTCCGCTTCCGGATAAGTTCAGAATACTGATCTCGTCTATTGATGAAATCCCTTTGATCGGTAAATCTGAAGTATTTACACCATGACGGATATAAGTGCCTTTGAACTCTTTGTTAAAGGTATTTTTGATTACAATAGGAATCTTTTTCAGAAAAGCCGGAGTCATCGTAGGCGGATAAATAACTTTTGCCCCAAAATAAGACAGCTCCATGGCTTCAGTATAGCTCAGTTCCGGCAAAGAGAATGCTTTTTCTACTATTCTTGGATCAGCAGTCAGCATACCATCTACATCAGTCCAGATTTCAATCTCATTTACATTTAGTGCAGAGCCCCAGATTGCAGCTGTAAAATCACTGCCACCGCGTCCCAGAGTCGTGGTTCTTCCTTCGGAATTGCTGGCTATAAATCCAGTTACAAATAATAGTTTATCTTTATTTGCCTGATAAAAATCCTGAATCAGCATTTCTGTTAAAGCCGTATTTACTTTCGCCTGTCCAAAATTACTATCAGTTTTTATCAGTTCAGTGCCGTCTACACATTGCGCATCAGGGAAATCCTGTTTCGCAATATGACTGATCATAAAAGCAGAACAACGCTCTCCGAAACTTAGAATTAAATCCCTGGTCTGAGGACTTAATTCTTTTAAATGATAAACCGATTGCAGGATATCTTCCAGCTCATTGAAGTAGATTTTCAATTTCGTAAACACTGGATTTTGTGCAGACGCAGGAAGCAGGGTTTTAATCACTTCGAAGTGTTTTTCTTCAATTTCTTTTAGCTCGGCGGCATATTCTTCTGCCACCTGTGCTTTTTCTGCCATTGCCTGCAGCAAATTGGTTACCCCACTCATTGCTGAAAGTATAACTACCGGATAATCATCCTGTTCCCTTTCTCTGAGGATGCTGATCAGGGTTCGGATACCTGATGCTGATCCTACTGAAGTACCGCCGAATTTTAAAATATTCATAGTCTTGGTTTAAAAAAAAAGCGCCTTCCGGTTTAGAGGAAGGCGCTTTTTTATGGTTTTTTATTTTTCTTATTATACCAATATACACCTGCCTCCGGCTTTCCCGGTGGTGGTAATAATAATGGATGTAAGGGTTGAATTATTTATCATATGTTTATAGCAATATTGCTTCGTTATCGCTACACCATAAAGTAAAGTTATATTTTTCTAATAAGCAAGGGAATGATGAAAAAAATTACTTAAAGTCTCTGAAAAGCTACATGACTGGCTCCTGGTAAGAGTAATATTTTTTTGCGCAGAAAGCACGCTCTTGTTTTTTACTTATCTTTGCTTTGTAAAATTATGCAGGGACTAGTAATAAAATCAACAGGGAGCTGGTATTTGGTTCATGGAGAAGATGGCCGTGATTATCAATGCAGGATTAAAGGTAAGTTCAGAATCAAAGGAATTCAGACGACCAATCCTGTTGCAGTTGGAGATCAGGTAGACTTCGAAATGGAGCCAAATTCTGAAAATGGGGTTATTTATAAACTTCATCCCCGGAAAAACTACATCATCAGGAAATCAATTAACTTATCCAAACAAGCTCAGATTATAGCAGCTAATATAGATGAGGCTTTTCTGGTAGTAACACTCGCTTCACCACGTACCTCACTGGGTTTTATAGACCGCTTTTTAGTAACTGCTGAAGCTTATAGTATTCCTTCAGTATTAATATTCAATAAACTCGACTTATACAATGAAGACGGTCTTGAAGTATTAGCAGAGTATAAAAACATATATGAACGTCTGGGCTATCCATGTTATGAGGTTTCAGCTACCGAAGGCACAAACATGCCTTTAATCGAAAGCTTATTAAAAGATAAAACAACCTTATTTTCCGGCCATTCAGGTGTAGGAAAATCCAGTCTGATCAACGTATTGCTGCCTGACAGGAATATCAAAACAGGAGAAATATCTGAATCCAGCGATAAGGGCCAGCATACCACGACCTTTGCAGAGATGCATACCCTCCCTTTTGGCGGTTACCTGATCGATAGCCCCGGAATCAGAGAGCTGGGTATCTATGATATTAAACCAGAAGAACTAAGCCACTATTTCAGAGAAATGCGTGACCTGATGCATCAATGTAAATTTCACAATTGCCGTCACATTAATGAACCTAGCTGTGCAGTTTTAGATGCCGTTAAAACCGGAGAAATCGAAAGCAGCCGTTATGAAAGTTACCTGAGTATGTATCACGGGAACGAAACCAGGGCCTAAACATCAATGAGAGCAGTTATACAGAGAGTTACACAGGCCAGTTGCAGCGTAAATGATACGATAACCGGCTCGGTTGAAAACGGATTGCTCGTTTTATTAGGTATTGAAGAAACAGACGGACAAGAAGACCTGGAATGGCTCGCCGCCAAAATATTCAATATCCGGATCTTTAGTGACGAACACGGACTGATGAACAAATCTCTTGCAGATACAGGCGGAAATATTTTACTGATCAGTCAGTTTACCTTATTTGCATCGACTAAAAAAGGCAACAGACCAGGATTTACCAGAGCAGCAAGACCAGATCAGGCAGTTCCGCTTTATGAGGCTATGATCAGACAACTCAACATCCTTATGAATAAACCTATACAAACAGGCATATTTGGTGCAGATATGAAGATCAGTCTGATCAATGATGGGCCTGTTACCCTATTAATAGATACTAAAAACAAAGAATAAATGACCATACAGGAAGCACAGGATACAGTTGACCAATGGATCAATACAACCGGAATCCGTTATTTCAATGAATTAACCAATACGGCCATTTTAATGGAAGAAGTAGGTGAAGTGGCCCGTATTATGTCACGCAAATACGGAGAACAATCTTTCAAAAAAAGTGATGAGGCAGTAGATCTTGGTGATGAAATGGCTGATGTACTATTTGTGCTGATCTGTCTGGCTAACCAGACAGGTATTAACCTGACTGAGGCGATGGAGAAAAACCTGGTTAAAAAGAGTATCAGAGATGCTGACAGGCACAAAAATAATGAAAAATTAAAATAGCACAGTTTTACAACTGTGCTTTAATTTTCTGAGCTGCTTCCTGCAGTTCTTCCTGCGTAGGATTCAGCTTCGGTTTGCTAAAGTTCATATCCCCCACAGCATTCATCGGAATCAAATGGATATGTACATGAGGTACTTCCAGCCCAATAACAGCCATTCCTACTTTTACACATGGAAAAGCTTTCTTTATTCCTGCAGCTACAATCTTGGCAAATAAAGTAAGTCCGAAATAACTCTCTTCGTCCATATCAAATATATAATCAATTTCCTTTTTAGGGATAACCAGTACATGGCCCATAGTTAAAGGACTAACATCTAAAAACGCCAGAAATTCTGTCGTTTCTGCAACTACATGTGCGGGAATTTCTCCTGCAACGATCTTGGAAAATATACTTGACATATAAAATAATTATCTGGTGATTTCTAATATTTCAAACTCGATCTTTCCTGCCGGAACTTCAATTTCAGTTTTATCACCAACCGATTTACCAAGTAAGCCTTGTGCAATAGGAGATTTAACAGAAATTTTTCCTGTTTTAAGGTCAGCTTCCGTTTCAGCAACCAGCTGATAACTCATCGTCGCACCGTTTTTAAGATTCTTTATTTTAACGATCGACAAGGCCAGTACCTTAGTCAGGTCTAATTTCGATTCATCAATTAATCTTGCAGATGCAAGCGTGGTCTTTAACTTGGATATTTTTGCTTCATGCAGACCTTGTGCTTCTTTAGCAGCATCATACTCCGCATTTTCAGATAGATCGCCTTTGTCTCTTGCTTCAGCTATAGCTTTGGAGATCAATTGTCTCCCTGTAGTAGTTAAGTAATGTACTTCTTCCTTTAGCTTATCTAATCCTTCCTGAGTGTAATATGTTACCTCTGTCATAGCTTAATTTATTATTTGTAAAACCTTTAAAATACAAACAAGACTATATTGGCAATAAGCCCACATAGTCTTGCTTCAATTAAAACGAAGATAACAGGCAATTCTTACAAAAGCAAATCTTTTGATTTGAATTGTTTATAAAGCCCCCCGGTACTGTTTAAAAATCGGCCGGTAAACTTGTTTACAGGCATAAAACAATTACTTTTGGGAGCCTCCCGGAAAGGCAATGAATGAATTTTAAATAATATTATGCAAAAACACATTTTAAAAATAGCAGCTGTATTTTTAATGGGAACCCTCACTGCACAGGCCCAGGAACTATATATGCCAAGAAATATCAAAGCAGCATACGATAAAGGCACACGTTCTGCAGATGGCAAACCAGGAAAAAATTACTGGCAGAATAAGGGGAAATATGAGATGACAATCACTGTCACCCCAAATGATAAACTCGTTAAAGGAACTGAAATAATTACTTATACGAACAATAGTCCTGATACCCTCAAAAAAGTTACGATGAGGTTTGTCAATAATGTACACAAGCCAGAATCACCAAGAGCAGGTTATGTGAGTAAAGACTATTTAACCTCTGGCCTGGACATCAGTTTGTTCACAGTAGATGGTCAGTCTTACAATATAGATACCCAGGACTGGGGCACTACTGATGATATTAATCTGAATAATGCAATAGCTCCCGGCAAAACTGCTACATTCAGGATTAACTGGAGTTATCCTTTATCAAAATTAAGCGGCAGAGAGGGTCAGATCGACAGCACTACCTTTTTTGTAGCTTATGCTTTTCCAAGGATTTCAGTTTACGATGATTACAATGGATGGGACAAAATCCCGCATACAGACCGCACTGAATTCTATAATGATTTTAATGATTACCTGTTAACTGTTAAAGCTCCTAAAAACTATGTGGTATGGGCCACCGGCGATTTGAAAAACCCAGACGAAGTCTTACAGCCAAAATTTGCGGAGAAGCTTAAAAAGTCTTATACAAGTGAAGAAGTAATTTCTATTGCCAATGCACAGGAAATGGCAAATGGTGAAGTGACTAAACAGAACGATTGGAATTCGTGGAAATTCTCTGCAGATCATATTACTGACATCACCTTTGCCATGAGTAATCACTATTTATGGGATGCAGGAAGTGTGGTTGTGGATCATAAAACTCAAAGAAGAACCAGCGTGCAATCTGCCTATGACAGTAAAGCAGAAGATTTTTCGCACGCAGCAGCATGGACTAAACTTGCCCTGGACTGGTTTTCAAATAACTGGCCTGGTGTCCCTTATCCATTTTCAAAAATGACAGCTGTACAGGGTTTTGCTGATATGGAATTCCCGATGATGGTAAATGATACCAGTACACCAGACATGGAATTCAGTCAATTTGTGCTCAATCATGAAATTGCCCATACTTATTTCCCTTTTTATATGGGGACTAATGAAACCCGTTACGCACATATGGACGAAGGCTGGGCCACGACGTTAGAATATTTAATTGGCCAGCATCAGCTTGGGAAAGACAAAGCAGATCAGAATTACAAAAAATTCAGAGTAGAAAGATGGATTAAAGACCCTTCTACTGAAGAAGATCAGCCAATTATCACTTTATCTACTCAGGTTTCGGGTGCAGGTTATGGCAACAATGCCTATGTTAAACCATCTCTGGCTTATCTTGCACTAAAGGATATGTTCGGAGATGAATTGTTCAAAAAATACCTGCATGTCTATATGGACCGCTGGAACGGAAAACATCCTGTTCCATGGGATTTCTTCCATACGATCAATGATGCCGCTAAGCAAAACCTGAACTGGTTCTGGAACAATTGGTTTTTCAGCAATAATTATATCGATCTGACGCTGGATAAAGTAACTATCAAAGGGTTGACTTATAACATTTCTATCAAAAACACTGGTGGTTTTGCCATTCCTTTTGATATCAAAGTTACTTATAGTGATGGTACTACACAGGTAATCCACGAGACTCCGCAAGTATGGAAATTCAACCAGAAAGCAATTAACATCCAGTTCAATGCAAAAAAGAATGTTTCTTCACTTGTACTGGATGGTGGTATTTATATGGATGCCAAACCTGCAGACAACAGCTGGAATAAATAAATTCAATAAAAAAATCCACTGCTTATTTAAGAAAGCAGTGGATTTTTTATTGCTCAGCGATATCAGCTGTTTAAACTTTAATTTGCGCTAATTTATCAGCGAGTACCTCAGAAATTTTCCGGTAGGAGTCAAAGGTCCATCCGCCTACATGGGGCGTCAGTATCACCTGAGGTGACTCTTTTAATTCTTCGTACCAGGGTTGTTCAGCAAGATTCGGAAACTTTTCAGCTTCCAGTACATCCAGTCCGGCCCCCAGTATTTTACCAGATTTAATTGCGGCCAGTACGGCTTTGGTACTTACAATTTCACCTCTGGCAGTATTGATAAAGAAAATATTCTTTTTGAAATGGTATAAATATTCTTCATCTACCAGCTGCCGGGTTTCAGCGGTCAGTGGAATATGCAAACTCAGCACATCACTGTGTTTAACAATTTCTTCCATACTGCATTCCTGGGCATAAGCGTCAGAAAACCCTGTTTTATATTTATCATAAGCAATTACCCTGACCTCAAAACCCGAAAGTTTTTTTGCCATGCTGCTGCCCATAAAACCATAACCAATAATGCCGACAGTTTTGCCTTTCAGCTCCCATCCACGGTTTCCCTCACGGTCCCAGATCCCGTTTCTGATCTCCATGTCAGCCTTGCGGTGATTGTTGATTAAGGAAAGAAGCATCCCCATCGCATGTTCTCCTACAGCATCCCTGTTACCTTCAGGTGCATTCAGCAATTGAATATGATGCGCTTTAGCGTAAGCCTCATCAATATTATCCAGTCCTGCTCCCGCTCTGGCAACAAATTTAAGTCCCGGAGCAGCTTCCATGAGCTCTCTGTCTATCTTAAATTTTGTCCGTACAGCGATCCCGTCATATTTTGAAATTACTGCCAGCGTCTCTGCCCTGGTAATTTCAGGAAGATCGTCAACTTCATAACCTAATTGTTCTGCCCTGCTTTTAAATACAGGATGTAAATCATCAACAATTAAAATTTTACCGTTCATCTGTTTTTATAATTATAACGCCAGCTTAGTTACTAACTGCGTAAGGGTAATAAAATCTTCTACACTTAATTGCTCTGCTCTTTTTTCAAAATAGATATTGTCATCCATTTTAACTTTAGGCAATACGCCTGATAAAGCATTTCTTAATGTCTTTCTGCGCTGATTGAAGCCAGCTTTGACAACTGTCCAGAATAATTTCTCGTCGCAATCCAAAGTCTCTCTTTCATTTCTGCTCAGACGGATTACGCCGGAGTTCACTTTAGGAGGCGGGTTAAAAGTCCCTGGCTTTACAGAAAATAAATAATCAATATTATAATAGGCCTGGATCAGCACACTTAGAATTCCGTAATCTTTTGTTCCGCTTTTAGATGCACAGCGTTCTGCAACTTCTTTTTGAAACATCCCTACCATCTCTACTACATTTTCTCTGTGTTCCAATATCTTAAATAAGATCTGTGAAGAAATATTATAAGGGAAATTACCTATGACAGCATATTTACCGGGAAATACTTTTTTCAGATCCATTTTCAAAAAATCGCCGTTAATTAACCTTTCGCCCATCTGCGGATACTTATCATTTAAGAAATGATAAGATTCCACGTCAATATCGATCATAAAGGTTTCCAGGTCTTCTCTTGCCAGCAGAATATCTGAAAGAATTCCCATACCCGGTCCTACTTCAAGCACCTGACGGTATTGATCGGTATGGACAAGACCGTCTACAATTTTAGCCGCTATTTTTTTATCGGTCAAAAAATGTTGCCCTAAATGTTTTTTCGCCCTTACCAAACTCATATGATTGCTGTTATATTTTATTAACCTGAAGAAGCCTGAACTTCTAAAAGGTGCAAAATAACTAAAGTTTTACGAGTAAAGGTTAAATTTTAGAAATCAGACTATAAGGCCCTATTAAATTATTAACAATTTTATCCGCTAAATTCCGGTCGCTTCTGCTGAAATTCTGTATTTTGCGCAAATTTTCATTTGAGCATGAGCAATAAAATCAAAATAGGTATCAGTATAGGTGATGTAAATGGCATTGGTTTAGAGGTTATTCTGAAAACTTTAGCCAATAACAGTATCCTTGATTACTGTACCCCTATCGTTTATGGACATACAAAAGTAGCTTCTTATCATAGAAAAGCATTGGGTTTAGGCGATTTCAGCTTTAACGTAATCAATGACGCTGAAGCAGCTAATCCTAAAAAAGCAAATATGATTAATTGCTGGGAAGAGGATGTAAAAATTGAACTCGGTGTAGCTAACGAGACTGGCGGAAAGTATGCACTTTTATCATTGGAAAGAGCAACGGAAGATCTGGTTAAGGGAAATATTGACGCTTTAGTCACCGCTCCGATCAATAAACACACCATACAGTCAGAGAATTTCAAATTTCCCGGACATACAGAATACTTGCAGGAACGCACCGGAAGCACTGATGTACTCATGTTTTTATTAAGTGAAGATATTCGTGTGGGTGTGGTTACCGGTCATATTCCGGTAGCAAAGGTTGCTGAAAGCATTACTAAAGAAAGTATCGTTAAAAAACTTTTACTGATCAATAAAAGCTTAAAAAGAGACTTCTGGATTGAGAAACCAAAAATTGCTGTATTAGGTTTGAACCCTCATGCCGGTGATCATGGCTTACTGGGAAGTGAAGAACAGGATATTATCATGCCTGCCATTCAGGAAGCATTTGATTCAGGGGTAATCTGTTTTGGACCTTATCCTGCAGATGGTTTTTTCGGTAAAGGTGCTTATAAACAATTCGACGCCGTATTAGCGATGTACCATGACCAGGGTTTAATTCCTTTCAAAACCATCGCTTTTGGAACTGGCGTAAACTTTACTGCCGGAATGAAATATGTACGTACCTCACCAGATCATGGTACAGGGTTCGACATAGCAGGAAAAGACCTTGCAGATCCTTCTTCTTTTATAGAGGCAGTTTTTGCAGCCACGCATATTGTAAAACACAGACGTGAGCAGGACGATCTGTTAAGCAACCAGTTAAGAAGCGGTGGAAAAATTATAGAAACTGCAGCAGATGTGAAGGATGATGCAAATTAACGACAATAATATTTCTAAAACATTTCAGAAATATCAAATTAATTCATACATTTGCGGGCTAAAATTTTGTTACAATTGAAACCTTTAAAACAATTTTCAATCCCGTTTACCGGCTTAAAGATTGGCAAGCATCAATTTGATTTTGAGATTGATAACAGCTTTTTTGATGCATTTGAGTATTCTTTGGTAAAAAAAGGAGACCTGAAGGTAACTGTAGAACTGGACAAGCAGGAGACAATGCTGATTTTGAAAATCCGCATTGCCGGAACGATAAAACTTGATTGTGATAAATGTTTAGCCGAATTTGATGCCCCTCTGGATATATCAGAAAGGCAGATTGTAAAATTCGCTGAAGATGAGCTGGAGAGTGATGATTTAGAGATCATCGTATTGAATAAAAAAGAAAGTAGTATCGATATTGCTGAGATTCTTTATGAATTTATCACTGTATCGGTTCCCTATATAAAAATTTGTGAGCAGAACGGCAATGGTGCCAAATGCGACAAAGAGATGATTGAAAGACTTGAAAGTCTGGCTAATCCTTCTCAACAAGAAGAAAATACAACAGGTGCAGACCCACGCTGGGAAGCATTAAAAAAATTAAAATAATAATTAAATAAATCAGCAATGGCACATCCAAAACGTAAGATCTCTAAAAGTAGAAGAGATAAAAGAAGAACACACTATAAAGCGGTAGCTCCTTCTTTATCTACTTGTCAAACTACTGGTGCAATCCACATTCCTCACCATGCATACAATGTTGACGGTAATTTGTACTATAATGGTAAACTGGTTATTGAAAATACCTCTATAGGTTAATTTTCCTGAGAAATTGTTTGTGTTTTCAGCCTCATTAAGTTTAACTTAGGCGCTTGAAAAAAAGGCAATAATGCTTTACTCACAAACTGATTTTTTACTATGAAAATAGGTCTCGATATAATGGGCGGAGACTATGCTCCCAAAGCAAACGTTTTGGGAGCAATAGCTGCCCATGAATTACTAGCGCCAAACGAGCATTTAGTGCTAATCGGCGATATTCAGCAAATTAAGCCTTTGC
>Ga0247807_10000855_pt1 | contig 18587 bp, 17 predicted proteins | sample UWRJL074202C1_FD_179931 | JGI IMG/M metagenome (GOLD analysis project Ga0247807, IMG submission 179931) | Plant litter microbial communities from Arlington Agricultural Research Station in Wisconsin, United States - UWRJ-L074-202C-1 | ecosystem: Environmental > Terrestrial > Plant litter >...
ATCTTCAATACGTTGTTCAGGAGTGAGTTCGCTTGGGCCATAGCCATTTAGTGGACTCATGTTTCCATTTACCGGTACACGCTTTTCTTTTAATTTCTCAATGACTTCTGGGTCGTCTGTATTTTCAATTTTTTTAGAGAGGACGTCTCGTGGTTCACCAATACTATGAAGCGATTGAAGTACTTGTAGCGAACTGCCTTCATTCACTAAAAATGATTTTTTATTGTTCTCGTCAATTTGTTCGTATCGTTTTGGGTTTAATTCAGTCTTATCTGCTTCAGCGTAGCCGTAGGATTCCATGTAGTTTGACTCCGTTATAAGTTGAACATATTATATCATATTTTAGCGGAAAAGTTGTTGGATCGCCTCGAAGTGTTCCAAGATATTTATTACTATCACCAAAATAATAGTGATGATAACGGTTGCAGATATCCCCCGTTTTAGTCGGCGACCACCGGTGGCCACTGCACCAGATACATCACTGCGTGAATCGCGGTAATTGCCCGTTTGCTTCAATGCCTTCAAACCAACAGTATCCAAAATAGCAAATAAGCGTTCAAACGTTTCCGGTTTGTCCAAGAAAAACGGGCGTAAACTATAGATATATAAATTATTATCGATAATTTCAGCATTGAACGTGTTGGCGTTATCAATGAAATAAGCCATTAAGTCAGGGGTGAAAACATACAGTGCATCGGTTTCATACTCCTTCGGCGCGTATAGTGTGAAGTGATCGTTGAAATCACCTTCGAGTGTTAACACTTGGTCTTTAGCAAACGCGGCGCCAAGTCGCGATAGTCGCAGGCCGCCAATTTTAACATCATCATCGGTCGCATCGAGTACCATGTGCGGCAAAAACTTATCCAGCTTAATACGCATAAAACCGTACAAGTGAGATTTAGAAGGTTGCCGATACGAGGAACGAGTTTGAAAATAATAGTTACCTATTTCAAATGGTCGCTCGCCTTCTCGCGAAATCGAGTCGTAAATAAAACTTTGTTTCGTGCCCGGGTTCGAAAAGATAAGGCCATTTCGGATTGGGTTATTGACCTTAAAATCATACGTTAACCCATTTGCCACACTGAAGCGGTAAATCTTCACCGAGCGGTTTATTTTTTTACGAAACGTTAGTACGGTAAAAAGCAGCGCAACTAATGGTACACAACCGAAAAATATTAATACTGCTCCAGCTCGATGTTGGGTTTGCGATTGGTCATAATTGTAGGTTGAAATTCCCCATAGTATAAGTAGCAGCGCCACACCAAGGAACAAGAACCAAGAAACATAGTTCAAACCGAACGGCGTATGTTTTGGATAAAAGCGTTGCTTAAACGCCACCCGCTCTTGCTGGCTTACCGGCTTTGTAAACAGTGATGCATCAATAATCATTGAATTTATTCAGTTCGAAGCGCTTCAATTGGGTCAAGTTTTGAAGCTTTACGCGCTGGTAAAATACCTGATGCAACCGCTACAAGCATCAGTCCGATAACTACACCAGCAACTGCGAGCGGGTTAAATGAAAGTAGTGAAATATCGCCAAGGTCGAGTGCTTCGCTAATGAATGGGTTGGCAATTGTACCAGCAATTACAGCTAGGCCAGCACCGATTGCGCCACCCAAGAAACCAATCCAGGCAGCTTCCAGTTTGAACAAACGGCCAACGTCACGACGGCGCATACCAAGGGCTTTCATCAAACCAATTTGTTGGGTGCGTTCGAGCACTGAAATGTACTGAGTGTTAATAATACCGAAGACGGATGTTAGTACCGCTAAGGCACCGAACCCAATGACAATACCAAGTAATACATTAATGAAGGTATTAACAGTACCAAGGAGGTCTTCAGCGGTCTGAGCCTCAAAGCCCTTGGCTTCAAGTGCGGTCTTTACATCATTTGCCTTGCTTGCGTCGTCAATTTCAACGGCAGCGAGCAAGAAGTTTCCATATGCCCGAGTTCCTTCGTTGATGTATGTATATAACTCGCGGCTTGCATCGGCAGATAGCTGAATTGAGGTTTGGGTACGGAACGCGAGTCCAGATTTGCTACTTACCGCCTTAACAGTGTATTCAAATGCCTTACTTTGCGGCGCTGTTACTGGTGATGAAAGTTTGTCAGCTTGGAGGGAAACAGTCTTTCCAATAGCATCGCTTGGGTTAGTAAAGCCGAGTGCCTTTGAATATTCTTCCGGGATGATGATTTCAGTATCAGACAATCCGCCGTCAATCGAACCAGCCGCGTACTCGCCGGTAACACTTGAGCTATAGGCAGCAATCGAATCAACAACAAACTTCTTATCAGCTTCGCTGGTAATATAGCGCACGCTTGGGCTATAGTTTGGCGTGACCGATTTTACGTGATCTAACTTTTTAATAGTATCGAGGTTAGCTTGGCTTAAAAAGGCAATTTGAGCTGAAGAACCAGCACCAGCTGCACCACTCACCGCTTGCGGATTATATTCTTGGGGGCCTTGTGATGTTTCAGGTTGCTTTTGCGTAACCAGCAGCTCCGTACGGCTAGTGTTGGCATTTACAATTGAATCAGTGTAGCTTTTGCCACCTTCACCGGCCGCTAAGCTAAGGGTAATAGTAAAAGCACCAACACCAATTGCGAGGCTTGTTAGTAACGTTCGAGCTTTAGCGTTTTTTAAACTGCGCCCGGCACGTTTGATAGTATCGATATATTTCATATTAGTTACTTTCCTCTGGCTCGGTTACGGTTGCGACAATGGTCTGGCCAGTATTAGTATCGCGAATTGATTCAACTCGGCCGTCTTTAATGTTAATTTGCATGTCGCATTTAGCGGCAAGGTCAGGGTCGTGCGTCACAATAATAAGCGTTACACCATTTTCTTTATTATAGCCAAATAGCATATCTTCAACTTTTTCACCGGTTACACTATCGAGGTTTCCGGTTGGTTCGTCAGCGAAAATAATTTGCGGTTCGTTGACAATTGCGCGAGCAACAGCCAAACGCTGTTTTTGTCCACCGGAAAGGTTTTTGGCTTTGTTGCTAATCTTATCAATAAGGTCAACGCTTTCTAGCGCGGCCTGAATTTTCTGCTTGCGTTCACTCCAAGGTGTATCAGCAATTTCGAGTGGTAAGCTGACATTGTCGCTGACCGTTTCATTGGCTTGCACGAAGAAGCTTTGGAAAATAAATCCAATTTTGTTGGCACGGAATTTATCAATTTGTTTTTCTTTAAGTGTAAGGATGTCTTGGCCGTCGATAATTACTTGGCCTTGTTCCGGGCGATCGAGTCCGCTCATGGCATGCATAAGCGTTGACTTACCGCTTCCCGACTTTCCAAGAATAGCTACACTGGCGCCATCTGGAATCGTAAAGTTAATATCATCAAGCGCTACGAAAGCATTCTGCTTCTTACCATATGTCATTTTGACATTTTTAACTTCAATCACCGGTTACCCCTTATTTACTTCTTTAATCTTACCATAAACTTTATTCATGTAATGCCCTGGGTTGGCTAGCTTACCAGCCCCCACCGCCACCGCCTCCGCCTCCGCCGCCAGAACCACCGCCTCCATCAGAACCACCCGAAGAACTATAACCTCCAGATGTCGCTGCGGCGCTTGAAAAACTATTCACGGCCGAACTAAATATCACTGCATTAAAGGCGCTATTACCGGAATACCAATCGGGTGTTGAATTTTGATTTTCGTACATCTCTCCCAACTGTTTTGACCATTGTTTTTGATAGCCAAACAAGATCGCAAATGGCAACACGCGCTCGTATAATTTTACGAGTTGGCCCGGGTTATTCACATCGACAGACTCGCCAACTTTCTGGGCTGTATCGGGGCCCTGTAAAAAGGTTAGTCGCTCAACTTCAGCCGCTTTAATATACTTATCAAGCCCCAGCAAGTAGCGGCGAAGTTCGAGGCCTTTATCAGTGAGCGGACGAATATACCTTCCCTGGTAACCAATAACAAGGGCGAATAGCAACAGTACCGGTGAAAGCGTAAGCAAACCAATAATCAAAAATACTGTCCCCCATTTGTAAAAATACTTTGATACAGAATCAGATTTTGCCCGCAGTGAATACTTTTCTTCAATTAGCTTCACTAACTTTTTATCATTATCGATTGTTCTTGAATAATACTTTGTATCTTTTTGAAGTTTAGATAGCGACAATCGGTCACCCACTTTTGGTAAGTGTCCAAACATGTCAGATAAAATTTCTTGCTCTTCTTCTAATAACCGAGTCGGATCGGAAATAATTTTAATGTCATATTTAGCTGGAAACCATATCGATTTTGCCGGTTTGGTTTCAATTATTTCAATATAATGACGAACGGCAAAATCAATCAGCTGGGCAGCAAACACCGAACCTTTTGGTGTTGTTACCTCGGCAGAAACTGTCACGCTGGTACCTTTTGGTGGAATAAACTCTGTCACGAGTGTGGTAATTTCACTCACTCGATTTAAACGCCGCTTATATTCGCGAACGAGCAATACAAACGCAATAAAACCAACACCGCTCGTAACAGCAAGTATTTTAGCCCATATCATGACCGCCTTCTCAAAAGTTGTTGGTTCGTACGGTGCGAATGTTCCCTTTTGGAACCCTAGCACAATGGTAATATTTTCTCCGGCCGATAAATTCGTTGCGTTTGCGACATATCTTAGCCCGGTTTCATCGGTAGTCAACGCACATTTGTTTGTAGAGCCTAATACTCCCTGATAACAAGCAGGCGTACCGTCCCTATTGGTGAGCAATTGATTACTTATTGTTGCCGTAATGTTTAATTGGTCGATAGGTACTTTCCAGTCAGTTCCATTAACATCCCAATACCATTCTTCCCGACCCGTATCGGCATAAAAATGGGTAACGTCGCGTTGTGTGTAAGTAATTTTATATACTTGAGTTCCGTAGACATATACATCCGGGTCGCCAATACGTAGCACCGTTGCATCGCTCGACGCATCGGTTGAATATTGTAGCTTGTTACCATTGCCATCAGTGACCGAATTAATCTCTAAACTTACCGAATGATTCTGATATCGTAACGGCAAGACGCGCTCAAGCCCGTGGTTTTGATTAGCTTCTGAAAACTGAGCAGTAATAAGCTCTGTGGTTTTTAATACTGAACGGCTATTGTCGTCTTTAGACAAATTATAATCTGTAGCAAAGGATGTAATGCGGAAATTATTGACATTATTCTCTTTAGCACTGGCGTCGCTCGCTATAGGAACGATAGCCAGTGTGAGTGCGATTAATAGCCCAAAGAGAAATTTCATACTCTTATAATACAGCACTAGAGTTAGTTGTAGTCGTTGTAGTCTTTATCACCAATCACAACCGATGCACAGTTTGAACGATAGGTTTCAGCTTGAATTTGCTTACCGTTATAGGTCATAGTGCCTGAAGTCACACCGGATACCGATACGCTGGTCGAGCCGCTATAGTTTTGGTTGCCACACACATCAGATTGCGTAACGATCAGCTCGCGTACAGTACCTGCCGACACGCTGAGTTCTTGTGTTGAGTTTACGGTCAGTGTTTGGACGGCAGCCGAACTTACGTCAACTGAACCTTTACCGCTTGCAACGACCGATTTATAGGCACCGCTGAGGGTTACATTGCCAAAGTTTTTTGACAGTGTCACGTTCATGGCATCTTGTGAACTGGTGTTTGAATAATTTACTTGTACACCATTTGTTTCAACGTTTGTAAGTGCTGGACCGTAGACGATTAAGCTTGGTCGTACAAAGTTATTACGATAGTCTTTCGGAATTTCAAGCGTAATGCGTGTCGTCGTACCTTCGGTTTTAACAACTACCTTGGTTTTTGGAAGGGCCGATAATTCGTAGCGTGGCGCACCTTCGTCAACAATGTATTGAATAGAGCTTACAGCTGCATAGTAGCTGGCTGCTTCCGATTGGTTTGGGTTTTCAAATATAACTGAGTTAGTTGCCCCAAATTCTTTAGGAAGGTTCAGCTTTGTCGTTTGAACTGCAGATTGAGCTTCGGTAGAAACGCGCCATGTTTGGGTAGCTGCCGTTCCAATTGAGACTGCTGCTGCCGACAAGCCAAGGACAATAATAACAATACTCGTAACAATCATGCGCTTCGTTAGCTTTTTAGCTAAGAAGGCGTAGGCGATAATTGAGAACAGTGCTGTTAAAAGTAGCGCCCCAGCGATCGCGACCCAGAATACCAGCCAACCAAGCCAAGCATCTTCGTTACCAGGGCCAATTAAGCTTTCTGATATACGTGACATGCCGCCCCGGGCTACGACGGCAATGACAGCGGCAATAGTGGTTACAAATGTAACGAGGGCTGCAAATATACTGGTAATACCTAGTGCAATACCGAGCACACGCTTTAAGACGGGCGCAACAGAACGAGCCTGGTTGGTGTCTGCATCAATGTTTAATTCACGAATCGATTCAAGAGTCACCGGTTTACCTGCCAGCTGTAGTTTTTCAGCTGCAGTTCGGGCTGGTGGAAGAATCACCCAAAGTACTGCATACAAAGGTAACGCCAAACCGAATGATATAAATGCAACTAGGATAAAGATAAGTCGAGTCCATAGTGGGTTCACCTTGAAATAGGCAGCGATACCGCTCAGTACTCCACCAAGCACTGCATCGTCGAGGCTGCGATATAAGTGTCGACTGTCGTCTTTGTCGTCGATTGCCCCAACGGCAATATCACCATCTTCGTTCGCGAATTCATACGGCTCGCCCAGTTGGGTGCGAATAGCTGCTACATCTTCGGTACCAATGACACCACCGGCCATAACATTACGTTCGGCGAGAAGTTCGGTAATACGGATTTCAATATCAGTAAGTACTTCAGCATCTTGAGTGTAGGTTTCAAGGCTTTTAATATATTTTTCTAATTGCTTCTTGGCAGTAACTTCTATGTCATAGGCTACTTTTGCAATGTGGATGCGGGTAATTTCGTTCATAGCAATCTCCTTATAATTTCTTTAATGTATTATTTAAATCGGTAATCTTTTTTCCTACTCGGACAACTACTTCATCGCCAAAGTCGGTCGTTTTGTAGTACTTACGAGGTGGGCCTTGCTCGCTTTCTTGCCACTCGTGCGACAGTAAGCCGTCTTTTTGCAGGCGACTCAGTAGCGGGTAGATTGTCCCCTCTACTACTACCAACTCGGCATCGCGTAATTGGGTAATAATATCGCTGGTGTACTTTGGGTTAGTAGAGCAAGTTTTTAGCACACAATACGCTAAGAAACCTTTCCGTAGCTGAGTAGCTAACTGCTCTGCATATGCTTCACTATTATTTTCTTTCATAGTTCTATGTTATACATAGTACTATATTTTGTCAAACACGAAATGCACTATTGTGCATTCAACCGATACGAGACCCTTTTAACAACTATGTAAATGTGAATAAAAATGGTATAATATATTTATTCAACACCCAATTGCATCCCCTATTTAAGGAAGTGAAGCTTGGTTACGAAGAATCCAGACAAAAAGCTTAAAAACCAGAGATGCTCCTCAAGTGGAAGTTTCTCATCCTCGAGTCGCACGCCGCCAGTGAAGCTCAGAAAGCAAAGCTTCAGTAGTCAGATGACAAACGGGGCGCCCTTCTCTTTCGAGATAGGCGCCCCATTTAATTTACAAAATGATTATTCTTCAGTAACTTCAGGCTCTTCTTCAAACTTAACTTGAGGATACAGCGCCTTAGTCGTCTCGTCGTACTCTTGGCGAAGTTGTGGGAATGGTACCCCTTCCCGAGCAGTCACGCCTTCGAATATCCAAAAGACGCGTTCGCTAAAGCCCCAGCCACATGCTGGTGGCATGCCGTATTCGAGCATTTCAACGTAATCAATATCAAGCATCATTGCTTCGTCGTCACCGGCATCACGCATTTGTTGTTGTTCAACAAAGCGGTTTAATTGGTCGACTGGGTCGTTGAGCTCACTGAAACCGTTACCGAGTTCAGAGCCAGCAATAACTGGTTGGAAGCGCTGTACGACTCGAGGGTCATTAGGATCTGCCTTTGAAAGCGGTGAAATGAACGCCGGAGTGTTAATGAGCCAGACAGGGCCTGCAACATCTTTACGAATGTTCTTCCAAAGCTTATCGATACCGCGAGCACGGTTTTCAGTTTGCTCTACTTCGAGCTTATTGTCACTTAGCGCCTGCTTTACCTCTTCAAGTGAACTTTCGTAGACATCAATACCGTAGCGTTCTTTAATAATGGTCGCGTAGTCCCAAATTTCCCACTCACCTGCCATGTTGATATGCTTGCCATTGAGGTCGAATTCCAAAGTACCAAACGTTGCTTGAAGAATATTTTTATACATTTCTTCCATAAACTTCATACCGTCTTGCCAGTTGGCGTATGCCCAGTACCATTCCATTGCGACGTGTTCTGGAAGGTGTTCATCAGAGAAGTTCTCGTTACGGAATCGTGGTCCAATATCGTACACCTTTTCAAAACCAGCACCAAGCAAACGCTTCAGTGGAAGTTCGTGTGAGATACGAAGGTAGAAATCATGGTTCAAGGCATCCATGTGGGTCACAAATGGATTAGCGTCAGCCCCACCGGTAGTGTGCTCGAGCACAGGAATGTTTACTTCAAGGAAGCCATTGTCGTTCAAGAAGTTTCGAGTCGCTTGCCAGAACTTGCTGCGGCGTACAAAGCGTTCACGAACATCTAGGTTAACGTTCATATCAACGTAGCGGCGACGCATACGTTCTTCTTTGTTCGTAAAGCCTTCTTGCTGAGATGGCATTGGGCGAAGTGCTTTGGTAAGTAGACGGAATTCTTTTACTTCAACCGTTGGTTCGCCCGTTTTTGAACGAATAACCACACCTGTTGCTTCCACAAAATCACCGGTATCAAGTAACGGTAGTTCTGCGATAGTTAAAAGCCCTGGAGCAGTTTCAAGAATTTCCGGCACTGGCATTTCATCACCTTCGTGCGGTTGCGGCTGAGCTACTTGGCTCAAGAAAAGTTGGATGGATGCAGTTTGGTCGCGAATAACCACGAAAGCAATTTTTCCAAACTTACGAATACTCATAATACGGCCAACAACTGAGACAGTCTGGCCTTCGAGGGCATCAAAATCAGTTAAAACTTGTTGGTTTGTATGGCTCCGAACAGCCTCTGCAGGGTATGGGTTAACACCGAGTTCTTTTAACTCAGCGAGCTTGCGTAAACGCTCATCACGGAAATCTTTTAAAGTCGACATATTAGATAAATTATACCATAGAAATTACAGAGGAGAGACTGTTACCGAGGGGGTCAGGCTTTCACCCGACCCCCGTCGATACATGATTACGTAAGTACCCAGTACATCTTGATGTCGTTAGTCACAAGTTTGACCGATACACGGTGCATCTGCAAGTGCTTGTTGAAATCAAGAAGGAACAACTCCAAAGGACTGCGTGGTAACTGAGAATGTGAGTACAACACCTCTAGGTAGTCCTGTTCACTGAGACCCTTTTCGCGTCCAGTAAAATGTGCCCACGGACTATGGTCATCACCCGGCAAACGGCCTTTTGATTTAAGCCCCAAGAGCATGTTAGTCAAACCATCAGGTGTATACGCTTCCTCGGTTACCTCTTCGTAGAAACTTTTTAGGTACTCAAAACGAATTCGGATAAACGGAATACGCAAACGTTCTACTTCGGCAACGGCACGGCCAAAGTTCTGGTTGAACGTTTGAATCCGTCGCCGCTCTTCCATGTTATAAACTCTGGCAACCACGACCCTCTCCTCTGTAAAGAACTCCAAAACTCAACACCGCAGATCGGTGTCATGCGGTGGAATATGGATTTACTTGTTATATCATTTTCAGAAACCTAAGCAAACCATAAGCTCCGTTTTGCGAGTATACTTTGTAAAAACAAAAGAACCTCAAGCTAGAGGTTCTTTTTAATTATCGCCTTCCCGACTATTTAGCCGATAGAAACAATAGTATAAGAAATGTCGCCACGTGGTGTTGAGATGGTAACAGTGTCACCTTCCTTCTTGCCATAAAGCGCCATACCGATTGGAGATTCATTTGAAATCTTACCTTCAATTGGGTTTGCTTCAACTGGGCCAACAATAACGTATTCAACTTTGACTTTATCATTTTTAAGCGCAACGCGACTACCGAGCCCGATAGTGCTTTTGCTGCTTGCTTTGATAATTTCGGCGTTGTTAACAATTTCTTCAATTTCGGCGATTCGTGTTTCAAGAAGACCTTGTTCTTCACGAGCTGCATCGTATTCAGCGTTTTCGCTAAGGTCTCCGAAGTCACGCGCTTCTGAGATTTTGTCAGCTACCTCACCGCGGCGTGCTTTTAGGCCGAATAGTTCGGCTTCGAGCTCTTTTTTACCCTCAGCGGTAATTTGGTACTGCTTTTTCATTATATTCTTTACTTTCTTAGTATTTAATTTCGAGAGACACGCTATATGTAGCGTGTGCTAGTAGTCTCATATCTCTAGTCAGCTTATTTTAGCAAGCAGTTCATCGAGTGTCAATAACTCGGTCTCACTAGTGTTACGGTACGTTAATTCCAGCTTACCCTGTTCTATAAGCCGTTCGCTAATAGTTATACGGTACGGAAGGCCCATTAGTTCGGCATCTGCGAACTTCGCCCCTGGTCGTTCTGCACGGTCGTCAAATAAAACAGTCAGGCCGGTCGCAAGCAATTCTTCATAAAGCTCGTTTGCTTTATCGGTAATATCACCAATGCTTACCAAGTATACCTTATACGGCGCTACATTTGCTGGCCATACCAAGCCCTTATCATCGGCAAAGTGTTCAGCAATTAAGCCCATTAAGCGGCTTGGCCCGATGCCATAGCTTCCCATAATGACTGGCTTAGACACACCGTCTTCATCGGTAAAGTTCAGCTCAAGCGGGTCGCTAAACTTAGTACTAAGATTAAAAGTATTTCCTACCTCTACCGCTTTCACTTCTTCAAGTGTATCTTTGTTAAGCCCTAGTTCGGCCAGCACTTCATCGGTATACACTTCTTCATTCACTGCAATACCGCTCGCACGGTCAAGGTAAATAATATCCTCCCCTACTGGGCTGATGGTTTGGTATTCATGACTGAACTTCGCAAAGCTACCGCCGCTGGCAAATGTTTTGAAAGTACTATCACCCAAACCGAGACGGTCAAAGACGCGTACATAGGCTGCGGAAACTTCTTCGTAAAAAGTGTCGTGCTCTGCTTGGCTACGGCTAAAGCTATAAAGGTCTTTCATCCAGAATTCACGACCACGCATAAGGCCACTCTTCGAACGGAGTTCGTTGCGGAATTTAATTTGGAACTGGTATGGATACACTGGCAGGTCTTTGTAGCTATGAATGTAGTTCTTCATAAGCTTCGTCAGCGCTTCTTCGTGGGTTGGCGCAAGGCCAAGCTCGGTACCGTTCGCTAGTTTGGTTTTAAACCAAACATCAAGTACTTCGTCGTCCCAACGACCAGTCGCCTTCCAAGCGTCGCTTGATTGTAGTGCTGTCAGGCTAATTTCATTGCCGCCAATGCCATCCATTTCTTCGCGGATAACCTGGATGATGTTTTCAAGCACCTTTTTACCAAGTGGTAAATACGCATACACGCCTGCCATTTCTTTGTAAACAAAGCCGGCTCGAATTAATAATTGCGCATTCTTCGCCACTTCATCGGCTGGTGCGTCTTTTAGGGTTTTGGTAAATAGGTGGGAAACTCTCATAATTATCCTCCCAGTGTACTAAGAACTGTCGGATTGATAAAGAGGAAGTAAAAGGCCACACCGTTTTTGAGCATGTGAAGCATGATAGATGGCCACAAACTGCCTGTAATAACGCGCAGCAAACACAGCACAATACTAAGGGCAAATACATCAAGCCCTACGTTCCAAGCAAAGTGGACAATGGCAAATAACAAACTGGTAATGAAGGTAGAAATCCAAAGTGGTGCATATTTGCGTAATTTGCCAAATAAGTACCCACGGAATAACAATTCTTCAGCCACCGGCGCAATGATTACCAGCATAATGAATGCAAGAATATATTCATGTTGTTGGCTAATATTCGTAAAACCGGTTTCTTGCGGCTGGTCGTAATTCACAAAGGTTAAGAAGCTCATAGCCACCGAAGTAACCACCGCGGTCAGTACGAGGTACACCACTGCACCAGCTGGTACCCAAAGGAAATCCGTTAAAATTGGTAATCGCTGCATTCCCAGTTCTTCTTTAGTTGTGCGAGCTTTTTTGACCAAATACGGTATACCAATGACAATTAGGAGTGTAAGCGCGTAGATTACGCCGCCGGCAATAACCTGGAAAAGTGAGGCGTTAATCATATCAAGGCGCACACCAAGCTTTTGAAGCACTTCAATGGCAACAATAATAAGCGCCTGCGCCAGCATAAACCCAAGGAAGGCCCATACTGGTAAGCCTATACAAAGAAGGATTCGACGCCGCAAAGAAACCGGCGGCTTCACAGGCTGCGAGGGAGGTGTAGCCTCACCTTCAACAGCCGGTTGTGGCACGATGGGGTTAAAAGAGTTTGAGAACATCAGCAATCGTTACCAATAAAATTAACCCGAGCAGTACCATAAACCCAGTACCGTTAATGCGCTCTTCGATATCTTTTGTAAGTGGTTTTTTCATTACCCGGAAAAGTGCCGTTACAAACCAGCGGCCACCATCGAGTGATGGAATTGGCAAGGTATTCATAACAGCGAGCGTTAGTGAAATAATCGCCGCCAAGAACACAACTCGTGAAGGACCAACTTCGCTGGCAGCTGGGAAAATAACCCCAAGGATACCAACTGGGCCAGCCACACTTGCGCCGGCTTCGTTTAACTTATCGGTCGCCTGTTGGCGGCCTTCTTCACTGGTACTAAGTTGCCCAGCGAGGCCACCAAAGAAGTTACTGACTAAATTGCCAAGGCCTTGCACCGTTAGCCAAGTATATTGGCCGGTTGAGACAACGCCAACAATTGGAGCCGACCACGTCGATTTCGTTTTTTGGTTTTGACCTAAGGCCGCACCAAAGGTTGCTGAATCGGCGTCTCGTAACGTAATATCTTTAGAAACTTTTTCGTTATTACGTTCATACACTACTTTGACGGTCTCGCCACGGTTTGCTTTGCTGACATCAATAAGTTCAGCAGTCGTATCAATTGGCTCGCCTGCAAGGCTAATAATTTTGTCACCTTTTTGAAGGCCAGCTTTTTCCGCTGGGTAGCCAGCAGTTAATGAGCCAATTTTAACCGGTTCGCTTATAACCGTCGTGTCCGAAGGAACAGTAAATTGGTTTGGAATACCACTTGGTAGCCCAGTTAGCGCCAAAATAGTTAGTAGTACTACAGCAATAAGCCAGTTAACCACCACACCGGCGAATAAGATTTTCGTTTTCTGCCAGAAAGTAGCGTTGCCGTAATCACCTTTTTTATCGGCATCATCACTTTCGCCTTGTAGCCGTACAAAACCACCTAAAGGCAACCAGTTAACGGTAAACAAGACGCCATTTTTGAGCTTCTTAGCCCATGCACGAGGTGGAAACCCAATACCGAACTCTTCAACCACTACCCCATTTCGCTTCGCAACAATAGCGTGGCCAAGCTCGTGGGCAGCCACCAAGAACACCAAAACAATAAGCCCAATAATAATACCGATAATTAACATCTATCCTCCAAAACGGCGCTGTCGGCGCGTATATTCTTTCATTATAGCTGTCACATCTTCTTTTGTCATGTCTGGCCAAGGTTTATCTAAGAACAGCAATTCACTGTATGCTGAACGCCATAACATAAAGTTACTGAGACGCTGTTCACCACTAGTGCGAACGATTAAATCGATAGCCGGCACTTCAGGGGCATAAATGTTATCAGCAATAAGCTGAGTAGTTACTTCGTCGGCTGATACGCCAGATTGAACAATTTTTTTAACCGCTTCAGTAATTTCTAATTGGCCGCCGTAATTAAAGCAAAGCGCAAATTCCCCGGCGGTGTTGCCAGCGGTAGCAGCTTCAGCTTTTTCAATAGCTTTAATAATTTTAGGACTAATCCCCTCGCGTGAGCCAAGCACCTTCAAACGAATATTATATTCGTTAAACATCGGAATGTCTGAAGTTAATAGCCGCAGTACGAGGCCAAGTAGTTTCTTGACTTCATCAGCACTGCGTTGCCAGTTTTCGGTCGAGAAAACATATGCCGACATATAAGTAACGCCACTTTCAATCGTAGCGATTGCTACGTCCTTTAGCGCGTTATACCCCGCCAGGTGGCCTTCATACGCAGGTAAGCCATGCTTAGTTGCCCAACGACGGTTACCATCAACAATATAGCCCACATGCTTCGGTATCACCGGTGCAGCATCAGCCATTACAGGGTCAAAATCTCTTTTTCTTTTTCTCGGAAGGCAGCATCGAGTTGGTTGTTTGAAGTTGCCACTAAATCATCGATCGCCTTTTCAGCTCGCTTTTGGTCATCTTCTGACATTTCTTTCGAGTCTTTTAGGCGTTTAGTTTCCTTGAGCGCTTCTTGGCGAATATTTCGAAGGGCAATGCGCGCTTCTTCAACTTTTTCAGAAGTTTGCTTCACAATTTGCTTGCGGCGCTCTTCGGTAAGTGGTGGAATTGGTACACGAATAATACGGCCATCATCACTTGGGTTAAGCCCCAGTGATTGGTCGTTACGGATAGCCGACACAACTGCTTGAATGTTAGTTGGGTCAAATGGCGTAATAGTAATAAGTTGCGCTTCAGGAACGGTCACGTTAGCTACTTGGTTAAGTGGCATGCGTTGGCCATAGGCTTCGACGGTAATGCTATCGAGCATTGTTGGGTGAGCACGGCCAGTACGAACCTTTCGTAATTCATCGCCGAAGTGTGAAATGGTTGAAGTAAAACGATCTTCGTATTGTTTTTGGTTAAACATGGGTCCTCTTTCTTAATATGTCTATTATAACACTGTACTCAACACCTTGAGACTATTGCTTTTTATAAATATAAGTGGTATAATATAGGTATATGAAAAAGAGTGTGTCACCAGAGTCTATTGAACCCTCTGTTTACGTTAGCTTCAAGAATCGCAGCGACACTCAAGCTACCTTAGCAATGGCACAAGAGCGGCTTGATGCGTTGAATGATGACTACCACTACCTTAGCGCCGACATGAACCCGCATTCCGAAAGTCACCCGTATGAAGAAGCAACTCTTTTTACGATTGATACGCGCCCAACCGACCGTGCTTCAGCAGTTGCTCAATCACATTCGTACGATTTAATACGCGACCCTCGGCTGGAATTTAGTAAAGACAATATTAAGAATCGTCGTATTATTTTAAGCCAAACCGCCCTTGGTGTCGCCCTAAAAGAAAACAAGCCACAATTCATGGCAAGCTACATGAACAAGAACCACGCCGTGTGGACACATCCTCTTTTTACTGATGGTAAACAAACCGCCGCAATCCAACTTGCCTTCACGATGAATCAAAACCCAAACTGGAATTACCCTGGAAACGATGAAGTTGAGAAAGTGTTTAAACAGCACCAAGAACCGTTAAACGAAGCGGCCCAGGCACTCGCAGACTTATCGCTTAAAACCAGCTCCCTCTCAAAAAGTTTAGAAATCCAGCCACCTACCACCCCTGATGCTTTCATTGTTTCATGGGACGTTATAAATTCTTCCTACAATGTACTTAGCGATCGCTATGCAACCCATGAAGCTTATCTCGAAGCTTGGAAAGCTGAACGTGAGAAAATCACTCAACCCTATAACGCCACTATTCTCGACCGTGGTGACGGCGAACATATTGTGGTTCCTATTAAAGCCGACTTGAACAACTTGAGAAGTGTAAAAGAGTTTGGTAAGCAAAATATTCATTCGCTTATTGAAGAGTTGCAACTCGCTCACGCGGCGGTAGCGAAGGCCTATACCCCTACTATATTCCCTAAAATAGCCGTTCGGGTTGGTGTTGGTAATTTTGAAAATAATCAAAGCAACTTGCCTACTAGCCAAGCTATTACCGAAACCGTTAAACTTGCTCAATATGAGCCTGAAACCTTCACCGCCTACACCCCACAAGCGCGTGAAATTCTTTTACCGGAATAAAAAAATCCCTCGTTGTAACACGAGGGATTTTTTATATAACCACTAGGAATTAGTCGTTAACGCCAAGCTCAATACGAGTAAATCGGCGAATTACAAGGTTCTCACCTGTTTTAGCAACGTTTTCTTTTAAGAATTCGCCAACAGTTTGAGAATCGTTCATAATGTAGGCTTGGTTCAAAAGAACTTTGTCAGCAAAGTGCTTCTTAACCTGACCATCAACAATTTTTTCGGCCATTTCAGCAGGCTTACTTTTTAAAGTATCGCTAGCAAGTGCTTCGTTACGAACACGTTCGATTTCTTCAGCAGGAATATCTGCTTCAGAAACGTAAACTGGGTTCATTGAGGCCACTTGTAGTGCAATCATGTGTGCAAATTCTTTGAAGCCGTCAGTACGAGCAACGAAGTCAGTCTCACAGTTAACTTCCACAAGAACACCAATGCGTCCGCCGTGTACATAGCTGTCGATAATACCTTCGAGGGCTTCGCGGTCAGCTTTTTTCTCAGCCTTAGTTAGGCCTTTTTTGCGCATTTCTTCAAGCGCTTTGTCGAAATCACCATCAGCAGCAACAAGTGCAACCTTAGCGTCGGTTAAACCAACACCGGTAAGTTCTTTTAGTTTACGAATGTCATCAATAGATACAGCCATAATTATTAAGCCTCCTTTTCGCTAGTTTCTTGTGTCCCCTTGTCTGCAGCGGATACACCCTTACCTTCGACAACAGCTTCAGCAACGTAGTCAAGAATTGTTTGGATTCCCTTAATTGCGTCGTCGTTACCAGGAATAACGTAGTCAACGATGCTTGGATTAGCATTTGTGTCTACCACAGCGATAACTGGTACACCGATAGTCTTTGCTTCTTTAATAGCGTTGTCGTCACCGATAACGTCAATAAGGAACAATGCACCTGGCTTGCCGTTAAGGTTCTTGATACCGCTGTACTTAGCGTTAAGGGCATCAATTTCCTCTTGGAATCGTTGCACTTCAAGCTTGTTGTATCGCTTTTCAAGGTCACCAGCAGCCATGTTCTTTTCAAGGTCTTTTAGCTTCTTGATTTGAGCACCAATAGTCTGGATGTTTGTAAGTGTTCCACCAAGCCATCGTTCGGTCATGTATGGTTGACCAAGCGCTTCAGCAGTTTGCTTTACGATATCTTTAGTTTGCTTTTTAGTTGCTACAAACAAAATAGTCTTACCGCTGGCGATAGTCTTAGTAATGAATGGTAGTGCAGCTTCAAGGCCTTCAACGGTCTTTGTAAGATCGATGATGTGGCTATCTTGACGCTTGCTGTGAATGTATGGCGCCATTTTCGGGTGCCAACGGCTCGTCTTGTGTCCAAAGTGGAGACCAGATTCGAGCAATTTCTTAATATCAACCTGTACGGTCATATGATTTACTCCTTGTTATCCTCACCCTCAGCCCTGAAGTGTTTCAGGAGTATTGCGGAGGGTTGTGTCGTTTATAAAATGTTACCTAGTTACTTTAACAGATGTCAGCGGCTTTGTCTAGAAGTGTTAAGGCTGTTAAGAAACATTACCCTCGCCCGCTCTGCAGGTATTAGTGTAAAATAGTAAACATATGTTTTTTAAAATTTTCCGCTGGTCATTAATTGTTACCGTTTTATCACTCATCACCGCTTATTTCTATGGCGGCTGGACTGCCCTATTCCTCTGTTTCATGTTGGCAATCCTCGAAGTTTCGCTATCCTTCGATAACGCTGTTTTAAACGCGACTATCTTGAAGCGAATGAGCGAATTCTGGCAGAAAATATTCTTAACAATCGGTATCTTTATTGCCGTATTCGGTATGCGCCTTTTATTTCCACTACTTATTGTGGGTATTACCGCGCACCTTAACCCAGTTGAAGCCATTAACCTAGCACTACAGAAAGGCTCAATTGAAGACCCGGGTACGTACGCCTACATTCTTAACGAAGCTAAGCCGCGCATTGCTGCCTTTGGTGGAATGTTCTTATTAATGCTTTTCTTAACTTTTGTGTTCGAAGACCGCAAGCTCAAATGGCTGCGCTGGCTTGAGATTCCTCTGGCAAAAATTGGTAAGCTCAGCCAAATGGCAATTGTTGTTGCGCTAGTCGCCTTGGTATTTGTAGCTGAATTTCTGGCTAAGGAATCTGAAGTGGTGCTGCTTGCCGGTATTCTAGGTATCGTCACCTACGTGGTTATTAATGGCCTTGGGAAGTTGTTTGAAAATGGCATGGAACACAAACTTGAACATGACGATAAGGTTGCTAAGAAATCTGGTGGCGCGAGTGGTTTAGTACTTGCGACCGGTAAAGCTGGCTTCTTCTTATTCCTTTACCTTGAAGTGCTCGACGCCTCATTTAGCTTCGATGGAGTTATCGGTGCTTTCGCTATCACTTCCGACCCTATCATCATCGCCCTTGGCCTTGGGTTGATTGGTGCGATGTTTGTGCGTTCTATTACTGTGTACCTCGTCCGTAAGGGCTCATTGGGTAAATATGTATACCTTGAGCACGGTGCCCACTGGGCAATTGGCGCCTTGGCGATCATCTTGCTGTTAAGTAT
>Ga0247807_10000858_pt1 | contig 18565 bp, 19 predicted proteins | sample UWRJL074202C1_FD_179931 | JGI IMG/M metagenome (GOLD analysis project Ga0247807, IMG submission 179931) | Plant litter microbial communities from Arlington Agricultural Research Station in Wisconsin, United States - UWRJ-L074-202C-1 | ecosystem: Environmental > Terrestrial > Plant litter >...
ACGGAGCAATATATACAGGCTGGTGTTGCGGCACTTCACCTTGAAGATCAAGTGATAACCAAAAGATGTGGTCACTTGTTAAATAAGGAGATTGTCGACGAAAATACCTTCTTATCCCGGATCCGGGCAGCAGTAAATGCGCGTACTCAAGCACATGGTGATATCATCATCATAGCTCGTAGCGATGCACTTCAGTCGCTTGGGTATGACATGGCCGTATCTAGATTGAAAGCAGCTGTTGCGGTTGGCGCAGATGTCGCGTTTCTAGAAGGCTTCAGTACCATCGAGGAAGGTAGGCGAGTGTGCAAAGAATTGGCACCAACGCCCGTCTTGTTGAACATGGTCCCTGGTGGTGTCACCCCACAGATATCTGTTCGAGAGGCAGAGAAGTTGGGATTCAAACTCATTATATATCCCGGGTTCGCTCTTACACCTGTATACAGTACAGTTTTGGCAGCGGCAAAAGAGTTGAGATCAACGGGGGATTACAAAGTTTTAGAAGGCGGAAATCCTAAAGAGATATTCAATTTGTGTGGATTGAGGGAAGCAATGGCTTTTGACTTGGGTGCTGGCGGGAATCTGTACTCAAAAGGAGTTTGAGAACAACGTTAGACTTTTCTTTATCTTCTGAATATCATTGACAATACTACATTATTAAATTAAATTATTAGATCAACCCCTACAGACAAGAAAAATTGCTCGAAATTGGTGTTTGATTGCATTAAGTTTATGAACTTAAAGCCTCATTCACAAGGCCTTTAAATGCTCAACGACCAATTGTGCCGTAGAGTGGTAATAGGCTGAGACTTTTCATCCGGACAACTTCAAAGATTCTATGGAGCTTTGAGTTCAATCACTTCCGTATCACCGGCTACGTTATATTTCCTGTTTGAGACGAATCTGGCAGCAGCTGAAAAGAATCAAGCAACGATGGGTATGTTGCATCCCAATCCCAGTCCAAATTTGACATATCTCCAACCAAACTGTTCATGTAAAAATAATTTCGAGATGCAGGGAAAAGCTGATTATACTGCTGTTCAAGCTGTGTTGTAGTACCTGTGAGATCCACCCCATTGTCTGAGCCAGTGTTTGCCGGGCCTATTTGAAGTGGAGTAGGCACTGGAGCGGCTTGTGAGAGGTCTTTCGTTGAACAGTCCTCTGTTCTTGATCCTTGCCCTCCGAACTTTTCTCGCCATGTCCAAAGTTCATCATGAAGTACATTAGCCCCAAGCCGACTTGTGACATTTAGGCTAGGTTCTTTCCTGTGATCTCTATGAACTGTCCACAATTGAGCCAGAATTTTGGTTGCCCGTCCACTTGTGTCGTTATCTTCAAGAACAGTTCTTCGAAGTAATCCTAAAACACTATTAAATGCCCGCTTTCCACCCTCGCAATCGATGTAGCGGTCGTAAGTTGAATGAACAATTTTCATGACTAACATGCTCGCAGTCACTAGCATCAGGTAGACATAACTCGGCGCGTATATCATATAGTTTGATGTAGTATCTGCTTCAGCAATTTGTGAAATGAGAGTGAGCGCGGTAGTGTAGGTTTTGATGAGGCCTTCCTTGCGACTCTGTGGCAGACATAACTCAAGGAGGTAGTATGTTCGTAACTGAAGACGTGCCATCGTGAGAGCAATTCTGTGGATTTCTACATCAAGAGTGAGATGAAGGGGCATTTATGAAGGTTTTAAGGAGAACAAACCAGTAACTTGCGCTCCAAATTTCTGTTCGATTTCTTCCAATTCGCATTCAAAGAGCCGCATCAATCCATCCCCTTCCTTTTCACGTCGACGACTGTCAGTAGGACGCGCGTCTCTCGCCATTGTGACGTTGACTCGTCTTAGAAATCTTTGTATAACCAAGTCATATCGAAGATTCCGAGGCAGAGAGTATTTATTTCCCTCTTCAGATGCCCGATCAATGACCCAGTCCTCTGAAAAGAGGGACGGCTGTCCGGCAGTGGTTGTGATGCTATGATGAGTTAGTTTCAATTTATCAGATAAATGACATGCACACAGCTCTTACCACTCCCCTACAATAAAGCAACCGGCCCAAAGTCTGACCGCCTCTTGAAAGTCGTTGGGTGCCAGTTTTGCTTTTACTCTAAGAAAATCTTGAATAATTTCGGGTCTATGGAGTCCATTTTGCATAGCAGCACTTTTTGCAATAGTTACGTATAACAATGAAGGGTCTTTCCATTGAGAATCTGTCGGAGAATGCCAGGTGGCGAGTAAAAGTAACGCCTGTGTCGTGTACAGCGATAATGGCACCTGTATTGCGGCGCTCCATACCAAATTTGCGACAAGGGGAACCAGATTTCCCAGCAAAGAAATGTCTTCATCGTATCTGCGTGCTGCAATGATAATAATTGTCCAATAAAGCGCAGGCGACCTCGAGTAGCACACGTCCGGTTCTGTTGAAGGATCAAGAATCTCAAGGAAGTGGTGGTAACGTTGGAAAAAGCTTCCAGGTCATTAGTGATCATGACAGACATGCAATAGGGGAATACATACATTGCAAACAGTTCATTAATCTGTCCTCCATTAAGCGCTACATGCTCTAAATATCGTGGAGCAGTCTCGCTGGAAGTCAGTGAAGCCGAAATTTGTGCCAACTCAGGTAATGACCTGGCAAGTAAAGAGCTATTGTTAACTGCCGTTGCCGGGCTGTCAGCTTCATGGGGACGTTGAACTTGTTGTTCATTCGTTATCGCTGCTACAATGCTTGCTGGAGAGGATGAGGTGCTAGCTAAAGACGTCTGTTGCTGTTGCTGTTGCAGTTGCAGTGGTGCTGGTGAACGAAACTGGTTTGGGTTCTGTTCTGAGCTCGAAAGATTTTTCTCTTTGAGAACCGTGCGGAGGTGCTCTAATTCGTCGACCAGTTCATTGATCTTGCTACTTACGTCGGCATTCGACATCTTGAAGGGAATGGTGCCATGGCCACTCACGGTCTCTTGTTAACTCGTTTGTAGCCAGTATCAACTTGGCATGCCAGCGCAAGACGTGTGCAGCGAAGACATCGCCCTCGGGCATCATTTCGAGCTTCGCACCGTAACTAACGAATCAATCATGAGCACAGTATATTTTAGACCTGGCCGTAGAAACATAGGGGAACAACCAGACTACATACCTTAGCCTGCCGGCACTGCTTGCACGCGACCCTTTTCGGCGGTTGATGCGGTTGAGAGCTTCCACCACTCCGTCGAACTTGCCGCGCATCTTCCCTGGAGTCACTGTTTCTGGGACGGTCATGCGGGGTGAATCTTTGCGACACTTCTTGCGGCCAGTCTTCGGTCATTGACCATGCGTTTTGACCGGCGTCCATGCTGTCGCTACCGGCGCCGTTGTCAATGTGCTCAACCCGATTCATCCTGATACGACCGGCTGTACTGTATGACGGTCAGATGGTTGTGTTGAGCCCTGGAGGTATCAAGCATTACCTTCAGATTGACCGGTGGTTGCAAGATCAGTGAGATCAAGAATCGGTGCGCTGCGGCGCGCTAGCGGTCTTAATATCATAATTCCGAGTATCCGCAGCCGTAGCGGAGGCTAACTGCCAAGTCAACATTCGTGCATAACAGTTGACGTCTGACTAACATAGAAGAGCTGACAATACTACGACCCCACTGTTTCGTCCTAATTCAAAGCCATAAATTCATGATAGGTTATGCCAGAGATCTTGACTTATTCTTCTATTCTTGCTTTTTTAAATCTTATATCTTCATTTCTATCCCTAAAAATAAAAGGACCAAAATTGAAGCTATCTATTAAGAACCGCTTTATTAGACTCAAAGAGATTAAAGACATAAAAGAGCTGCTTTGCGAAGTTCATATAAATAGGTGCTCATTTAACAAACTGTAAAATTCCCAACTCTATCTTGCACACTTTAAGTCGCCCGCTTTAGCAGAGTGTCACGAATCCAGATCTCGAAGCCAGGGTCTTCGGGAAACACACTGCTTCTAGAAGAGAGTCGAGGCTATGAAAGATCGGTCCCGGAGGCGGTCGCTACTAGAAGAAGTCTTCTAGTAACGAGCCGACTCTATAACATTTGGATTCGTTCTGTAATTCAAGTAATAAAGTTCTGACTTTTAGAACCAGAGGTCAGAGAAATTACATAATAGACTCTGGAATCTTCTCGGTCTATAGATCTTATATCTATAGAGCCTTGAGCTTTCTAGGTTCTGGCACAACGGGTTCTATATAAATAGAGTAGTTTTCTAGATAGAAGCTTTATATTCAATTCAAATGCAGTATTCAGCTTATATTAAGTAATCAAGTTCAATTATTACAAATGATTTTTAATATATCTATCTCTTTCCGAACTACCGAGTAGTTTACCCTTAACAGTTATACTACTAGCAGCGGCTATAGTCGAACTGTTACACTATCAACTATTTAAAAAAGAACAATTAAAAACAGAATAATATAATATAAGTAGAAAGATATCTAAAGAATATCTAGGAGAAAAGGTGAGATTATAAAAAAGCAGATATTTAAGAAAAAGATATAGTAACATATTCTACTTAAAAAAAGTTAAAGGTATTATATTTTTTATTAGAAGGAAGGAAGAGGGGAGAAAGGCGGGTGAGAGGAGGGGTGTTGTTTAAGATCCTAAGGGAGCCGAATTCATCTCCTTGAATATAATTATGTAAAGTTGACAACTTACATGACGACCGAGATTTAGATAGATTATAATTAGTATGAGCGGCGATATTAACTAATCGCATTCAAAGCGAAAAATGAAGAATTGTCGTCTGAGACTTCCCCCGAAGTAAAGCTAACCCAACGGATATTCCACTACGTCCTGGCTTTTCACAATCAACAAATAGTGGCTGTCGACTGCTATCATTTTCCATATCATGTCTAAATATTCTTGTATTTATCGTTTGATAAATGAAATCCAGATTCGCGTTGACGTTATTTCCAGCAAGACGAGTCACTGAGTTGCTGTAGCGAAAGCTAGGTAGTGGCGCAATGGTCGCGTGTTAAGGTTGAAGCTAAGGTTGATCGCCGACCTTGACATCCCCGCCTCTTCGGCGACATGCTTTGACAACAGATCAGAAAACCCTGGAGCCCAGCTGGGCGTCTGTTCCCGTTCTGTGGCGCCAGACTTTCGCATTACATGTCTCATTCAAACACCAATACAAATTTGCACGATCTTAGCTTCGTCTTTGTAGAAGTTTAAGTCGTTGAGCATTTCTTGTTGCCCTTTCGTTGAGTAAGCTATAGAATAATGCTGGCCAGGTATTTCTTTGTCAATTGTCATCAACGGGTCGCAGCTTTATGAAACTAAGGGAATGGCGTGTTATTGGTGAACAGCCCATTCTGTTGGCGTATCAGGGGTAGTATCACGCTTATCTACACTACTTACTAAACTCCATAATCTCAAGTACGAAGAGGGTTGTTTGTGGTTCTGATGAGATAGCTTCTTGATTAATGAGAATGTCCTCGTACAGACAGAGAGGGGTGAAACTACAGGAATGTCGCAGTGGTGAAATTCCAGTTGAGATCTTCCATTCCCCTTTCTGGGTATTTTATTGCAAGAGCAAGGATTCTCTTACACATAAGTTGCATACACAACGACAAGAAACTGAGATGTCGGGGCCTAATGATCATGAATACCCAAGTCAATGCTCACACAAGTCAGAGAGCTATCGGAATCTCGTGGCTCACCTTACATTATCACCTCTACGTGTTAGTGGAGTAACAGTTTCAAGCTTAACCTACCTCAAGTTACAACTCCTTGCATAAGGACCATCTTGTATGTTCGGCACATCAAAATGAAGCCTCGTTGACAGTCAACCGATTCTGGAATAGTGTTCGGAATTAAGCTAAGTTGGCTAGGTTAAAGATTGGATTAGCTAGTAATAGAATAATATATATAGCCCCCTTATTCCCATCCATCAAACAAGCTAGCTCGCTTTGTAAACAAGATTTGCGGTACTATGATTTTCCAACACGAAGCCCACGGGCTGAAGATATCGATGGTCCGCAATCCGATTTGGCATGACCTTCTCCCCACACCACTATGAAAGTTGACTTGATTGATATGGATCATTCGAATTGTTCTTTAACAATGACCAAAAGGCTTTCATAGCACGCGCTGGTGTGGGGGATCCTACTCGCCGTATCGCTTCACAAAGGGTTTGGGGACCACGTGTGGCTTTGCAGCCGCGGGGCTTGTCAGATGTTGATAGATGGGAGGATTTCGGAGTTTTGGATGTTCAAAAAAGTACAGTCTCCAGCCAATTTCAGACTCGTACTAGAAAGCAGAAACACACGTTAGAGGTAAGATACATAGATGTATTGCCAAGTCGATCATATTCAACCTACTGAGAACTGATTTAGGAAGCAAATTGCAGCTCCGTCCAAACTTGAAGTTGAATTTGTCGTGAAATCGAAAAGATCGTTGGATCTTAGGAACAAGCTAGGACCAGGAGCCATAGGAAGAGATTCGTGAATGCAGACAGCAGGCGTGTTAATTAAAACTGTGACCGGGTACCAAACGAATAAACGATCCATTTTGGGACTTGTTTTAGTAATAAAGAAATGCACACAACCTAAAAGGAAACGATAAACAAATGCATACAATCGACTCTCTAGAGAGTACAGCAAGCTCATTAGCAAATATGACAAAGCCATACTCAAGAATGTTTGGCTTTACAATGGCGCTGGAGATTATACTTTAGCGTAAAAGTAACTTGACAACCAGTGTGAGGGCACGCCAAAATCGTATCGAAAGTGAATCTATGCGCTGTACTGAGGTGTCTGCGTAGGTCTCTACTAGTTGCAAACCCACGTACTTGGAATAGGCAGTCGGCATGCGTACACTTATACTTCCGGGTATGGGTTCGTCGATGTTGGCTTGTGTAGAATTAGTAGAGTTCCTGACGTATTTTTTGGGATTTGTTTTTACCTAAGATCGCAATCACGCATAAAAGAGCGGAAACAGGTATCGCAATTGTAATGCAGCGGAGGGTTTGAGGCACTTGCAAGAGAAGCGTTATACTCCACAGGCGAAGAATTTTGAGAGCTGAGGTGATAACACTCTCTCTGAATACTTTCTGAACTGGTGCTGCTCGAATTATCCGGCTGGGCTGTACGGTCAAGTGTTTTTGTATTGGATGTAAGCAAGTACTGATGGAAATGTTCAGTTCCCTTGGCGAACGGTTCATTGGACTCCCGTTCGTGCGATGGCTCACGATAAACAAACTCTTTACGGAGCCCGGAAGCTTGAACTTCTGCAGGAAAAAATTGTTCTAGAAGAGGATCTTGATTCGTCTCAAAGCTCTCACTTGACAACAAGGGATTAGATGCTCCAAGTCGAAATGGACCGTGAGCTACAGTTTGAACTTCCGGCGAAGAGAGTGTACAGTAAGAACGTAGAGGAAAGAGGTTCCTGATATTTGATAAGCAATTGCTAGGTTAGAGGGCAAGTTCTTACCCTGGTGATGAGCGAAAGCTATATTCTGCACGATGGTCCCCACCCTCGGTCGATATAGCAGTCTAGCGGAGACCTTACCGGTCTCCGCTACCAGGTTAAATATGTGTAGTTGAGCTCAAGTAAGAGTAATCCGATGCGTTGTAAGCACACCGAGTTTCGCGGTTGCGTAGCAGAACTTCGTTTGTTATTGGGGCTCGAGGAGATATCCCCAGCCCCGTGGTCGATTCCAGAGATTGTAATTAAATGGAAAAGAAAATGGATACCAGAAATGTGGGTGATGCTATTGAAGAAGAGTCAACAATGCAAGAGCCGGACTGCCCCCTCTCAAAAACAGGGCTTTTAAGTTCTACAAGAGTCCTGGCGAGACGAGAGGCCACTAACCATGTGATACTGCAACGTGACAGCATCTGCGGTGTATAGAGATTTCTTTTTTCCCTGTCAAATTTCAGAATGAGGCTGACTTCAGCCACCCCGGTGAGGAGACTACTCTGGTAATAATTATTCAATGGCCCTCGAGATGTTAGCACACGATTCGATTGCGGAAAATATCATGTCATGGTTGATTCGGGTTACGACTCCGCGATAATAGGTGCTGGTTGCCTTGGTCGATACTAGAGTCAGAGTAGCAAGCCTTAATGGCAGCAGCTTGATAACAATAGGAAAAATTGGGAACTATTAAGCCATAATCAACTCTAGCGCTTCTCAGCAGGATGGTATTAGAATTTGAATTGATAAAGAAGACGAAGCCGGAATTGTTCTCTACTGTATATATTATTGAATCATAAACTACATAGCATATATACCGAACTTTACTTCTATACGATGAGTAATTCACTGTGGCATTTCAGATCTACTTTGAGCACCTCTCTACTCATTGGGTTAAAGTTTAAATACTGTGCAACAGGTCGAAAAAGACTCGATTGGTTATTATGTTTACAAGTGATCAATAATGGCTTACTGTATCAGCTGTATTTGGAAGTGCGGTAAAACTGCAACAAATGACGCCATATTAAGCAAATCATGGCCAACAGAGTAGTAGTATTTGCATATACTTATCTCTTTTCCCGAAACTAACCATCCGTAGGAAATGTGACGCATGACGAGTGTGCACTTCATGTTCGCCTAAGCTTGTAAAAACTGGCACCGGTACTAGCTCCCCTCGCGGTGAAGATGCTTTAGCATAATGAATGCTATTCAAATCAACATACCACTCTACATAACGTATAGTAGGATACGCGATCTATAAGTTTATTCTTAGTCTTCCCGGGGAGTTCGGGGACCTATCTCGCGCTAACGAGCAGATCCTCCCGAGGACCTGGCTAGTAATGGAGCCCGAACGGGCCGTGCTTTAATTATTGCACATTCCTCACCCGACAAATCTTCTGAATCGCCCCCAGTGACGCTTCTTTTACGATGAAAAGGTAAGTTCTAGGCTTAATCCGGTAAGCTCATGTCAATTTTCGTTCTTTATTATCGCCGTATTGACTTGAAAGAAATTAAACCCAGTTTCTTTGAAATATAGAAACTAATTCTTAGATACAGCATATGTAAATAGTGACCATTTCACATCGATTCCATATTATCGAGCTACTTCCCAAGAACACCATTACCATATACCAGCGAATAGCTATCTTTTCACCTCTGATCGCAAAGATGTCACCCAACCCGGTGTCCATAGCTTTGTCTGGCTCTTTGTTTGGATCCGCCCTCCTCGTGTCAGGAGTATATTCCCCCATTGTCATCATGGATCAACTTCTCCTGCGCGATTTTCACATGCTGAAAGTCTTTCTAACAGCTAGTGCGAGCAGTGCGTAAGTATTTCGAGGCCTTTCATGATTCACCAACTTGAAATTACCAAATTCAAATCTTTCATTTCTAACTTCACGTTAGAATATGTATATTCATCGCTAGGAAATCTGAAATCGCTCCATGCATATCCCGGAAGCCTTCCAACCTAAATCGTTTCCACCAATATGACGGAAATATTATAGGTGGTGGTCTCCTTGGAGGTGGGATGGGTCTCACAGGAGCTTGTCCAGGTACAATACTTGTACAAATTGCGACAGGTGCTTCATCGGGTCTCTATGTTCTTGGAGGCGCTGTCCTCGGTGGAATTGTATGGACTCGATTCCAGCACCTTGCGAGACTTAAGGCTCCAGCAGCTTCTGTGGTCAGTAAGGACGATGGTCCCAATACGGAGAAAGGATACACCGTTTATGAGGCTGCCCGTATGACGGAAACACAAGGGGTCCTGATCTACGGACTACTATGTAGCGCTATGATTGCATTCACTTCCTACTTGACGCCGCATCCTTTTGGCTCTCCACGCTTGAACCCCATTATTGGCGGTCTCGCCATCGGGTCTGCACAAGCAGCATCTCTTATTCTTACCGGGTCTGCAATCGGTGTATCGGGTGCATATGAAAGTATCGGCAAATATTGCAATCGCATCCTAGGATTTTCGCCGAGTAATAAGGATCCATGGCCTTCCACGGGTCCCATAATTTTTGTTCTTGGAATATTGGGTGGGAGTTGGAGTTTAGGTAACATTTTGGACTTGAAAATCGTTCCAGAAGCAGTGCCTATTTCCAGGATAAGAGCTATAATTGGAGGAGTGGCTCTCGTTGTTGGAGCGAGGATAGCAGGGGGTTGTACGTCTGGGCATGGAATTAGTGGGATGGCTACGTTGTCGAAATCGAGCTTTGTGACAGTGGCTGCCATGTTTGCAGGAGGCATTGCGATCTCCGGGCTTCTTGGGTATTTCTAATTCATCGACAAATTAAAAACCTTTGAATACGACAACTGATAGTTCTGGTCCTTTTACGTGAGCTGTCGACTAGTTCTCAGGTTAAAGATATTTGGTGGTCTATTCATTATCATTCAACATGAGAAACACATGAGCAGCTACAGGAATCAAACTTCTTTTCTCAAAATGAGTACCACATTTTGGTCAGGTTTAGGTGAACTCGCTCCTGTGCACGAAATTGTGAGCCGCACACAAAGCCTTCAAACTCTATAGAGTTAATGATTGAACCAGCTCTAAAGTGTGGTAATCTGTTTCTGTGGAAGAGACACGCCCCATACCGGAACGAATTTGTTTATTCATGGTCTTCAATTTTTCTCTCGCAGATATGCAAAATTGTGGCTAGTTTGTTGTTGCAGAACATTAATATTCTATGAGCACACCATTATTTTTGGACCCCAAATCGACGTCATGTGTTATTAGGCATCTATCCAAATGACCACTGATTATCAAGATCAACAACGTAACCTGCGTTGCTCATCCTCCGAATGTCACTCACATAACTTCTAGCGCTTTGAATCTTTCTTGAGAATTATTATACTGTCCAGTCATAATGCAACCTACTAAAACCTTTTCACTATTTCCCAACCTTCCCTTAGAGCTTCGTGACCAAATATGGCTTCATACCATCGACTGGCGATCCCACGTCCTACCTCGCCCCCCTATCGCTGAGCTCGCAGTCTGCCGTGAGGCAAGAAAAGTGTTGCTGAAAATATACAGGCCGTGCTTTCGTCCAGTTTCAGCACGGGTGAAAGATGACATTGGATTTGGTTATGGCACAAGTCCAGGCGAAAGATGGGTTATAATTCAAGGCATGGGAAACAGTTCCCCAAGATCGCCATATGCGAACTACGAGACAGATGTCCTTCATCTCTACTGGGCCATTTATGGTGGAGTCCATCGTGGGGAGCCATTGCAAAGGTTCCTTTTCCAGGATGCTATAGATAACATACAGCATGTGCTCATATTATTCAACGCTTGGGCGCCTAGAAGACGTGGCCCGTTTATGCGTCCAGGAGCTCAGCCGCCTTTACCACAACCAGGTCCAAGATTAGTGCTCACGTATTTCGGCGCATTGAAAACCCTCAGTATCGCTGATAAGCCGAAACTGAAGGTTAGTATCACTCCTCTCGACGAAGAACAGATGCATAAGCAAAGAGAGCTTCTCCGAACAGGAAGATGGATTGATGACGAAGTTCTAAAACGCGAAAAATTGGCCTTGAGATCAAGTTTCGCGGAGGGCAAGATATTGATCGCAGTAGATGACCCTACTGACATTGCAAATCCTTATTTCAGTTTCGATTTAGCGCAGGGATGGGTCGATTCTAAAGCCAAAGAGTTGCCAGGTTGGAGCGCGCCTAAGGTACAATATGCAACGATAATTCCCGATCCTCAAGATTGATGATATGTTACAATGCGAAATTATAATGGGATCAGGGGTGGAGTGCTTAACGGAACAAATTACGCTGCAGTTTGAAATCCGGCTTTATTCTATTTATTAGCATTATTTTTTAGAGAGGCAGAGTTATTCGCACTACGAGTAAGCAAGAATAGCCAGTCACTTCTACTAGAAGAACCAAAGGGTACCAACAGTACAGGAATGAATCTGCGCAACACAGCAGCCACAGATTCGTGAGGACTTATTTGTTGTCCGGAAAGTCTTGGGTGTGTATATTGTGAAGGTTTATAAATCATGAAATCCTTATAAGCATGCTGTAGGTGGTATGGAGGAGTTCCGTTGAGCTATGTATTAAGGATCTCCGCCAACCAGACGTAGCGCAGATAAAACGAACAGTCTAGCTGGGAATCTTCAGGAATAGGCATAACAGTTACCCTGATACAAAATTTAGGAGGTTTAGCTCTCAATATAGAATCTAAAGTGTCTGAAGTCGAGGTATCGATTCGTCTTCTCATCAGGAAGTGTTACTTGATACGCAAAGGCAGTCAACGTAGTTTTTCACGCTTGAAACGGTGTCGAGCCCTGTTTTGCGACGACTCTAAATTGATACGGTATTGCACGTTTCAAGAACGGACCACATAAGAACTGTTGATCTGGGTCGAAGACGAAGAAAGATACAGGCCACGTGCTAGCTATGTATCTTCGAACCCATCTGATAATACTGGACTTGGCTATCGCTGATTCCACGTCATCCAGGCCTGGCCCCAGAGATCTCATTGCTTGGATGTCTTGTTAAAAAAAACAGTGGAGGCTTTCAGCAAATCAGCCAACGTCCAAGACTGCCGAGACCATCCACCCAAGAGAAAGTTTAACGTATGACATGTAAATGCGAGCCAAGACGACTCTCCGCTCAAAAGTGGCGATGAAAGTCGGAGCAGCATATTGGCAGCCAAGGTATTCTTGAATTCCGCCCGCTTGGCGCGGGGCGGAAGCATGAGAATCATTGATTAGTGGCGTCCAGCTACAATGCTATTGGAACAGCTGCCAGTGCCCAGCCAGCGCCAAATCTTTTCCATACCAATGATATTCTTGGCGGAGGTTTGGCAATCGTTGAAAGAGGCTATGGGCATATTCTGGGTATATAACATCACCATAAAGCATCATGTGAATCCTTTACATATTTTCGCTTGGTTTTCATCAACTGTCGACATTTTTGTACTATCTAATTGTCCGAAAGCCATACATAACCTTTAGCAGATCCACAACCATAGCAGAACTTGGATTGGGGAATAACAGAACCTGTTCTTGATATTACTCACCACAATAAACTTATGCCTCTTTTGCCCATTGTCCAGAGGGGCTTAAAGGTCGCCCGAATGTCTGATTACCGGGTTGGAACACAAAACCAAACCAGATCCCCCGTCATATTCGTTGGAGTGATTATTGGACTCTCAATACTCCTCGTAGTGCTGTTAGTATTTTACCATAGCGATTTTTTAGATTATATTGGCTAACGAAAATCGCAGAGTATTCCTAACACGGCGGCGTCGACATAGACACCGTACAAATGAAAGAAGTCGCATAATTAGCTCTCAATGCCCATGCGCTTCTCAGATACAGCATGTGGAACCACCAGTAGTCAAGACAAATTACTCAGTGTGGAAAAAAGAAAACCGAGGAGATGAAGAGAAGGGTTTAGAGGGTTCTGGCTGGGAAAAAGAGATTTGGTGAGTTTTAAACGCTGACTCGGTAGACTATTATTAATATGTTTATTAGTGCGATATGCTTGGACGAAATACAAGATGATGAACTTGTTCGCGGCTTACAATGTCAGCATCTATTTCACTCTACGTGTGCTGATCGATGGTATTCTCATAGCAATCGGACCTGTCCAGTGTGTAGGGGATAGCTGTAGTGACTAAACTGTATCAAGACATAATATAATTACAAAAATACTTGCACTCAAAATCGCTTTCTATAACAAAAGCAACGAACTTTGAAATGTTGTTCTCATATCAAATTACTAATCCTACATTTGGCTCAGAACTACAAAGATTTATGGACATCCGATATGAAAGCCCATTCACCTATTACAATTTAGTTGCTAAAGTTATTAACATAGTACTAGACAAATATCCAATGCAACGCACAATCTCATCTATGAACAAACGTATCCATAACACGCTAAACACAATACGCCACAACTCCGGGTATCGAGTCTCTTATGTCATAATGCCTTCTCCTATAGCTCCTTCTTGGAATCGGCTAGTCTTTCCTTTCTCTCAGCTTCGTCCAGTTCCTTTTTCTCGTTCGCAAACATCTCCTCGGTCCATGGATGCTTGATAGTCAAACACCAGATGTCCATATAATCACAAATAGAGACAATAACATCAACCTAGGTCACGATTAGGTTTGGGCAATCTTAGGGAAGTAATGGAACTTACCACGAAGCTTCCATAAACTCCAATCGCGGCACCGAGCATCAAAAATAGGTAGGCGACCTGGTAATCACCAGCACCGAGCGCACTAGGCCATCCGATACCAATGTGGGCCTGCAAAAACGGTCCCAAAGAATCAAATACCCCATATGCCAGGAATAGAACAAGCACATTGTAATAGGGAAATTCGAGCTTCACAAGATGTGCAGTAATCATCTGGCCAACAGAATATGCGTTGACAATTCCGGCGAAGAACACAAACGGTACAAGATGGTTGTGGAGAATATCAGGGTTGAGCAGGAGATATACGGGAATTAAAGTCCAGGTAACGAAGAATGGAACGAGACCGAGTAAGGCTCCTCGAGATTTGTCGCCGCGCTCCCTGCGAACCTTGATGACATTCAGGGCACTGCACTAAAAGTTAGTAGATAATAGAGGTTTCCGCGGGGGTGACATACGATTGGACAGTGTTGAGAACCAATACGATACCACCTTGAACCATAAACCATTCGTTGAAAGCCAACTCATAGACATACTCAGGGATGAGTGCTGATTTTGGGATACCAAAGGTGCGGAACAGAGACTGCGACCAGAAGCTTGCGCCACCATTATAAGCAGTAAATGCATAGACGAAAACCATTATTATGATGCCCTCGACTGGCCCAGAGATTATACCAAGCGTGAGAGTCTTAGTGTGGTATTCGTCCCAAGTTTGTACGTAGAAAGTAAGTAGAGCTACATCTTGTTAGCATATTGACTTTGACAATGCTAGAAGAACATGCCTCCGAAAACCACTAATACCGTCTTCCATCCCTGCCCCAAGTTCTGTGATGCCGCGAAGATAAGACATTCTAACGAAGTGTTCACAGCGTCAACACCGTGGTCAAATAACTCTCCCAAGGGTCCACTTTGCCGAGTTCGTCGCCTACCAATAAGTCAGTATAATTCTTGAGTCTGCCAAGTAGCTTCAAGGGAACATACGCTTGCGATCCATCAACTGCATCGAATGTCTGATATAGGAAGAGCCCCACTGCCCAAGACGCGTACACCCAGGGAGGACAATCCTGATCTAGCGTTGGGTTGTACCATAGCAAAGTCAAGAGGTTAACAATGACAAAACTGAAGCCGGACAGGGTAATCAGGTTTGGTGCCATCCACATAGGAAAGCATTTGATGACGAAGTTTGTATAGAATGGCTTGAGCACATAACGCGACAGGAGCGAGTGGTCAACACCACTATACTTGTATTGCTTGAGATTGGGCAGCTGATCTTGCCGTACGTAAACCATTTTGGCGGTTTGTAATATCTTGAGGTGATAGGAAGAATGAGATGAATGAAGATTTTCTGTGAGCGTTCTATTTTCTTGATTCCTCGAAAAACGCTGGCCTCAAAACGCGCCAAGGAACAACGTCATTGTAAATGGTTAGCGTAACTTGGCTGATCTGGATCCCGTAGACCCACTATCGCTTATTAGAAAGGAGACACAGGAGCGCGCTGAAGCCTGGCTTCACCGAGGTTTCTATTCGGTATGAAAACTATTTAGCGTTCCTATATTAATGCGAGCTCTTCTAACATGAAAATCAAATTACTGAATTTTTTAAATTTCATTCCGCTTTGGTTTTCCCAACCTCTTGCTTCGATATTGCGTACTAAAAGAAACTATTCTGAAGAACCTTAATATCTCACATGTCGTTACAGAGTAACTCCACAGTCAACGCTATGCCAGCTCAACGCAAATTGGTTATTCAAATGTCAGGTGTTCCCGGTTCAGGAAAGAGCACGCTCGGAAAACTTCTCGGCCAGGCGATTGATGCAATTGTCATCGACCACGATCTCCTCAGATCATTCTTCCTTGATAACAACAATCCATTCGATCAGTCGGCAAAACAGGCATATAGCCTCCAATGGCTACTTGCTGAGGACCTGATCAAGCAAGGGCGCTCGGTTGTCTTTGATAGCACATGCAACTACCAGGAGACTTTGGATCGAGGATCTGCACTTGCCAAACAGTATGACTATGAGTACAAGTATGTTGAGTGCAAAGTCAATGATGTTGATCTGTTAGATTTAAGACTACAGACGAGGGTTTCATTGAGAAGCCAACGAACAGGAGTGAACAAGCCTCCGGTCGACGTCACTGAAGCCCGTCATAACGAAGATTACCGGGTAATGTTCCAGAAGTGGATTGAAAAACCAGTTCGTCCGACCAGCGGTGCTATCTTTGTGGACTCAACGAATGGCCCTGAAAATTGTTTGGAGGATGTTTTGAACCGCATCCAATTTGAAAAATTGGGGCAGCATTAATGCGTATGCGACTAGTACTTGCAGACTGCTTTTCGCTGTGTTTATGGAGGGAGGACACTGCAGCACATTCTTTGTAGACCTCCATAACGTCTCGTGGATCTGGTTGATAATTTTAAGGAGATGGATTGCGATGAACTAATCTTCTGCGGGTGATTAAGGCGGTGAGTTGAGCTGAGAACCTTAGCTCAATATTCATGGTACGTGTGGAATATTTGGAAGGTGGAACGGATGGTTTCAACCAGGATAGATTGATTGTGTACTATTTTCAGTGCATAATAATATATCACGGATCATTCTGATTAAAAGTCCAGATGGTAGGGGTATTCAAATTTCCTATTTACTAATGTGTGGCAAGTAAACATTGCCAGTAGAAGCGATTATGCGCAACCATTTATCGGCATAAGTCGCTTCTGGCCACGTAGTATTAAGTCTTTCCAAGACCGACCTGAGCACGGATATACTTCCCACTTCCTCCCAGGTCATTTGTAATTGCCATACTACCATTGTAATCGTATTTTCTGAGATACCATGAACTTTGCAGAAGCTGCTACCAATCCTGTGATAGTCAAATTCATAACTAATTCCGAGCTTGCCTGCCCGATCACATTTTCTAGGAATCGCTTGCCACGAGAATATAACCCCCTGTCCCCACCATATCTAACCATGATCGTAAGGAGGGTGGACACAATATAGACCTCAAGAGATCTCCTTCCAACATCAACCAACAAGGATTGAACCAGCTTTGGTAGGTACGGCACCAAAGCCTCTACCGCAAGATACTTCAACATAGAGGTGCCGGATGTTACCAATAAAAAGGAGGGTGTCCATAAGCTCTTTGATATCGGAGCATACTTTGGAAGTAGGTAGTGCAGTGCCTCGCCCACGGCTATCATTCCAATAGATTCTAGGGCCTTTTCTGATGTTGAAGCTGTCTGCTTCTGAAATGATTGCCCAATAAGCATCGATGCAGCAGTAGTCAAACTTCCAAGGAGGCCTTCAGGATCAAACGTAGGTGTATGAAGATGTTGCCCAAACACAAAGGTGTCTATTTTGGTCTGGGCAGTGTTTGACAGGTCATTAGAAGGATAATCGGGGTGCGCCAAAGGATTGGCGCTTGTGGATCCCAACAGCGATATCGCATACCACAGAACTACTAGAGGGAGGCCATTGAATTTCTTTAGTATCTCCAAAGATGGTTCATTGGCTATCATGCTAGCCAGCCCAAGCCGCTGCAAAACTCCGGGAATTCGCAGCCTTTTCCCATTTGCAAATGCCGATACTGTCTGTAAACTCAATCCAATGCCGATCAAGCCCACGCTCCGACGCATTGGTGCTGGAGACATGCCAGACAGGAAAGCAAAGCATGGAAAAATCGTATCTGCGTATGTGATTTGACCAACATATCCCGAATGAGCTGCCCATTGTAGATTGCTGTTGTTGACGAAGGTCATTTCCAGCGACGTTAGCCCGCGAACTACATCTCTGACTGGGTCACGAGACATATTTGATGAATAAACTACTGTTGGTCTGGATGGATTGCAGCTCTTTCGAATGTCTCGAGTTATTTGACCTTGGGCGATTGCAGGAAATTGGTCACGAGCATAAGTGGAACAACTCAACAGATGTCACGTGCTTTGAACAAAGGAGTTAAACTAGCTAATACATAGGCACAAAAGTTTGAGCAGCATTTTTCACATACAATGATACGATTTCTATGTGACTAAATTTTGATCGGTTCGCTTGTTTCTTGACTTTTATAAGAATTATGTATCAGTTGAAACAGTGGTAGATTGATGAAGTCCTCAGTATCACCAACCTCTTAAACATTCCGCATGTAGAAATGCAGAACCAACGCTCCTCTCTTTCTTTGTGATTCTTCTATGATCTAACAATGGTAAGTGCCGGGAATCCACCTTTTGTCCCCCAAATTCGAGGCTTTTCGGGTTGTATGAAGAAGGAAAATTGAATAGGAGGCGGGTAATAAGCAAAACCCAGTGGGTCACTTTCACAATGGGCTTCTCGAACAATCGCAACTTTCCAATCTAACGCCACATTGGGCGTAAAAAGAAAAACGTGGCCTTTGATCAGTACTTAGCGCGAAAATATTGGCTGCTTCGTCATATTTCGGTAAAGACGCTAGTATTCTCAACGAATATATCTATCCATACTAT
>Ga0247807_10000860_pt1 | contig 18562 bp, 18 predicted proteins | sample UWRJL074202C1_FD_179931 | JGI IMG/M metagenome (GOLD analysis project Ga0247807, IMG submission 179931) | Plant litter microbial communities from Arlington Agricultural Research Station in Wisconsin, United States - UWRJ-L074-202C-1 | ecosystem: Environmental > Terrestrial > Plant litter >...
CGCCTTCTACAAGGCCTATGTCAAAGATGTCCAAGAGAAGATCAAGGAAAATGCCAGGCTGGAATTCGAAGCTATCTGGAGAGAACACAAGCAAACCAAGATTGCCCGAAGCACTCTCAGTGATACCCTCAGTGTCGCCATCACCAAGCTCGACGAAGAGCTTCAGAAGACTGCCTTGTGGAAGGACGAGAAGCTCCGCCGGTCGGTACTCAAGGACGCCCTGCCCAACTTGTTGTTGGAGAAGATCGGCCTGGATCTCATCATTGAGCGTGTTCCTGACAGTTACCTCCGTGCTATCTTTGGTAGTTATCTTGCCAGTCGTTTCGTTTACGAATTCGGTAGCTCGCCTAGCCAGTTTGCTTTCTTTGATTTGTAAGCCCCTCCCCTCCCAAAGCACAAGATCCAAACTAACGTGAAACAGCATGTCCACACGCATGGCCAAGGTCCAGTAGATTCAGCTGGATCTCTGGGTATATAGACTTATGTGCAATTCATCCTGGGTTTTCTTATGAACATATTTCTCCTAGATGGGCGTTTATTTGACGGGGTATTTAAACCCGCACACTTGGGTGCGATGGACCTCGTTAAAGCTAGGTGGTGAAAAGTGCTGTATCTGCCTATGCTGGGGTTCTTTATATACATTTGCTTTATGTAATGTCCGCAAGACATTATTCGTTATAGATGAATAGATTTAGTCATGAGAATGTCAATTGGTTCGCTCAAGATTGCACAGGCTGCTTGCTATGTTGAGGTTCAATTCTGTGCTTCTTACATCTGGACCAGATCCCAGTCACTGTTTTTCAGATGGTCATGTGACGATAATATTCTAAATCATGCTACAGATCTTAGGCTTTTAATAAAAATATCAATGTTATTTTAATACACCAGCAAGATGTATCAGTCTCGAATAATCTAGAAGCAAATGAGACAACCAAATCCCTTAATTATATAGTCATGTGATCAGAACCAATATACACAGCAAGCTTCCTTATCTACGCGGTACAATCTAGATTTACTTCTCAATGAATTAATAAGCGTCTGCTAGCATGGCAGCCATCGGCATCTGCATCGAGCCAAGTCAGGTCTTGGGGTTCGTGGGTCGTGGGTCAGCCATGTAAAGGTGTTGCGATTAGGATCAGCTCGAGTCAGTGGCATGACGCCGTGTAAGGTTTTCAGTTGTGAAGCGACGTGTGTGTATATATGTATGTGTAAGTAAGTGTATGTGGATATGATTAACGTCGTATATTGTTACGCTGGCTCTTCAAAATAATGTTTATCTAACCAGGATTGAGCTTCAACCGTGTCTAAGAAATAAAACTTTTTACATGAATCCAAACCCCGAAGATTCTTGCGGCCATATACACAAATTCCCTGTAATTTTCCATCCATAGTTCCCCTTTACGCCTTGTAGCCCGTGGTCCTGTAGCCCATAGCTCCCTCTGGTATATATGTATATCCTCTAACCCAAGAAAGTGTCGCGAAATCAAGCAAGCGACTTCACCTCCGTACTCCTCTCTCCCGTGCCAAATATGTCCTGATCTGGCAACGGGCTGTTCAGCCTCGACCAACCCGGCGCCTGATCGATCCAGTTCATGTCTCCCATAAACCCACCGCTCTCCCCATGTGCTCCCTCTTCTAAGGGAAAAGACCAGTCTGTATCATTATTGAAATTAAGGAAATCGTTGTAGTCGACATTTTCTCCTGCGACGGGGCCACTCGCAAAGTTCATACCGTTAAAATGGTCGGTCGACATGTGTTCGTGGTCCGGAGGTGTGCGTGCAGAAATAGCATTGTTAGAAGGGTTATTATTGATAGGAATGCCAATGTCCAACATTCCGCTGCCGTGGAAGGTGGGTTGGAACAAATCCGTTCTCTCCTCTGACGAGGTGAGTGGTGGAGTTCGGCGTGAGGCTTTGGAAAACTCAAGTAGCTGTGCGACCTTTTCATTGCTGATCGTTTGTTTTGTCTGCGATGTCAGCAGACCGACATCTATATCTGCTTTTCTAATAGCAGCTTCCAAAAACTGCGTGGCAAAATCTGCAGAGGCGTAGTTATCCCGCAGCTTCTCAAGGACGAGCATGCAGTGACAGAAACCATCCATTGCTGCTTGCCGAGCTTCATCGTTGCAGGATTTGATATCGAGGAGGTGGATTATTATAGCGGGAAGGAGCACCGTTACTCCTGTGGTTGGTAGGTATTTCTCGAGTCCTGAACGATGGAGATCTTGCGAGATACGAGTTATCTCTCTGGATGCCTCTCGCACCTTCTTTCGTGAGAGGTCTTGAAGTTCTCTGCTCTTGTCTGGCTCGACATTAGATGCGGCGGGGAGGACTTGTGGACGATGGAGCGCGGAGAGCGTGGTGAAATAGACCATGTGTAGAAGCGACTTTTGTACAAAAAGAGGAGCGCTGCCGCTGTTTGGATCTATATCATCTGTGTACCGGCACACAGCCGGGAGTTCGTTGATCCAAGCTGTCAATTCTACATCACAGCTTTGCACCTCGTCTGTCTGGTCTAGCTTCTTAGGGAAGAGCATCACACTCGAGCGGGTGGTGCCTTCACGGCCTTGCATGCCTTGATGACGCACCAGCACAGAATACTGGGCGCTCAGTACATGCGAAATACACAAGCAGAGCTTTGCCTTTGCGATACACATGAGTGCCAGTTCCCTTTGTGCTGCTACGTCCCTCATTATGGAATCCTGGGGAAGGATAGTGATGCTGTCAGAGATGGGCCCAATCTCGAAATCATCCTCCGTGAGCATGGGCACATCGTAGTCTTCGTCCTTTACTCGGGTAGGTCTCCGCATGCCGAGCGCGACCAAGCGGTCTCGCATAAAGCAAGACCACCATATTCTCTTCCACAGCTTCTTTTTGCTGGACTCCATGTTCGAGTTTTCTGGATTCCTGTGCATGCCAATTGTGTGCGCTAGAGAAATTGCAACTCCCATCCAGTGCCATGTATCCTTTTGATCGTCCGGGGTTTCGTACCAATATGTCATGAGAAGCAGGGACTGTACGAGCGAGACGCGATCGATTTCGTAGTCAAAGTCATAGAGTACCTGCAATTGTTAGCATGGTCTAGGAAACAAGACAGAATACATACCCTGGCTTTTTGAAAAAAGGCCTTTCTCGCCGCCTTCCGATTTGAATAACCGGCACTTCTAAGATATTCTATATCCACAAATGCAGTTCCTGCAAACATGATGGCCTGGAATAGCAACAAGCTCATCTTTCCCGAGCCGCCAGTTCCATCCTCGATCATTTGTAGAACCTCCCGAAACTCAACCAGGGGCATGTAAGGATGCACATATTCGAGGTATCCACGGAGGAGGGCATTTCGGACACGAATGTCAGGGAGGGACAATGCTCCCTTTGCAAACAAGTAATCGATGTCAACAGATGTCATTCTTTGTGGCAGGGGTTTCAGATAGTCTGGAAGTCTATGCTTGAGCATTGGCTGAGGAGGGGCAGGCGTAGACTCAATGCGAGTGGCCTTGAGGTCGCCGTTGATGGCTGCGGAAGTAATTAGGGCATATGTGGGATCAGCCTCAAAGCCAGTCTGCACAAAACTTTGCCTTCTCAACGAGTCAGACTTTCCCAGCTGGGAATTTGCAGTTTGGTCTGATCTATTAGCGCGGCCAACTTGGTTGTCTCTTATATACTTACAGATCGGATGAGGCACATGTCCAGAACTAGCAAACTCGTTGCCCACATCATTTGATACATTCGTGGACCCGCTCCACCTTCGAGCATTCGCATTCGAGTTGGAGATATCAATAGGATTTACAAGGCCATGATTCCATGCTTGCGCTTCATTCATGGCGGGAGCTTGTGGTGCAGCAGAAATAGACGACTGTGGGCCCAAATGCTTCCTACTTATTTTGTCAGCTCACCACACCTCGCTTTTCCCTTCTTCACTCACTTCCGACGTTTGCTCTCCTCTATAACACACTTGATGCCATCCATCGTGCAATTCGAGCACGTGACCTCTCCGTCTGCTGTGATGTGGTACCTTTGCATCACATCGCATCTCACCTTCCTGGCGCGACAGGCGGCGCATGCCTTGGCCGCCCTCCGTTTGACCGGCTTTGGATTCCCATTGCTATCGAGACCAGCCGATGCAACTGTCCGCTTCTTGTTCTCCCCCGAGTCTGTTGATGCTGGCGATTGCGGTTCTAGTGAGCCCAATGCCTCGATCAATTGAAGTTCGCTACTCATGACGACGTCGGGAATTGTTTTCCGGCATGTGACAGCTCAAGCAACGAGACTGCTACGGCAAAGGCTCGATTATACCACTTCTCTCGGTCAGTTTCGAGTGAAGAATAACATTCACACAAGACCAGATTTAGTGAATTAGTAAACGACGACAAGTCGAATGCCGGATGGCGGGGGTGGGTGTTTCTTAAGTATGGAGAGCTAAGGGAGCTACTAGAATGTGGAGAGGCGACTACTGTCGATGCATTTCTAAGAGAGACAGGGGTGACTATAATCACGGGCCAGCAATAAAAGGTTGGATGGAGAAGGCTCTGTGGGTGCATTGGGTAATGCACATTGTACATTACATGGGATTTGACGATTACAAGCTACGTCCCAGATCGACTCCAAGTTCTGATGCTGACTGTGGTTACGTTGCGATTCTACGACAGTTACATGGTCAGAATTGGTCAGAAGTTGAGCTCCGTATACATCACATGCCATATTCTCCTTGGATATTACTTGGATCTCATGATAACGAGCCACGCGAGCTTCAGACTCCGGAATTTTCCCATTCACATGAAAACCAACAGCTTCCTTTACAGGTATCGAAGGTAGTTGTGGTGTGTAACCTCTGACTTATTTGTCCTCTTACTTTCGGTTTGAGTTCTGTAGTGGTGGCATCGTCCAGACCTGCGCTCCTCCCACCAGAGCTAAGAAAAAAGATCGTTTCCGGGCTCGCTGCGTGTTCCGCCCGATACTTGAACATAGCGGTGGCTTGTTAGTGAGTGGCTAGATGGAGAGAAATAGAAGTCCTGCTGACAACTTGTAAGCTGTAAAACGCCCAAGTTCAGGTCATCTTAAAATCCACCCATCAGTCCGTTCTGGTATGAGGCTGTCCTCGCATGGACCGGGGTATAGCCCACCTTCTCCCCAGAGAATTTTTCAAGCTAGGAATCTCCTTTGTGCATGGCACTGGCAATCAATGCAAGCCCAAGATTTCCATCGGTTGGGACCGGGAATGACAGCGGCATATTTGCATCGAGGCTGTACAGAATACGTGCCTATCTCACCCTGGAAACGAATTGCTTCAACGTCGTGCCTTGAGTTGTCTCGGTATTCATTCCCGGATCCCATGATAGATCCAATTCCATCAACACCATTCGAAATATCTTCATTTTTAAAACAACCTCCACATTCGACCCATCTTTGCCCCGCCATACCCCTGCCCCACACACACGCAGTGGCATGACTCGTGCACGCCGGTTCACGGGTGTGAGGAGCATGAAGGAGCGGTCGTGGCTGTCTGGGGAGTTATGTTTAGGAGGCATAGCCGAGCTTAGCCGGAACAGTGTCAGTTTGTTCTCGTTATTCCTTCCGTCGCTTGGACTCCTTACAAAAGAAGCGGAATGAACAGCGGAATGTCAGCCTGGTCACAACGGCCTAACATGGGGCTAGATTTGTAACTCGAAAATAACCTCCATACCAGCGAGGGTACTTCATACCGGAATGTTGAATTCAAGCTAGCTCAGGCTAGTCTCAATATGCAAACTGTTTGGAAAATCGTCCATCAAGGTCCTTGGAGTATAGGATCATTTCTTACAAAGGCGCTAGCTGTCATGATATATGTACGGCAACATCTTCGGTATTTGAATTTCCTTTTTCCTTTCTCATTCTAAACTTGTTAGGTCGACAAGCATGTTCTCCTTAAAGCATATAAAGACCACGCAAATTCATTTCCCATCAACCTCACTTTGTGCGAAGCGCGAAGCAGAGCTGTTACATTATATCCTCAAATTTGCGAGCTCAATTGTTTATTTCAGACTTTCCGCAGCCTTCTTCCTATACGCCGTACCTCCAGCGATGTACGGGCAGACTTTCAGATAGATGATGGTTGGACCTGAGCATCTTAGTCGAGGACAACTCATCTACCATACGACTTCTTGACCAGCAAGCGCTTATACGGATCCTCCACCATAAATCTCAATGTAAAAGAGAGGTTACAGATACTTGTACCTTCAGCTCAGCTCATATACTTCCCCTTCTTTGTCTGTTTGCGTTTATCACTCACCTTTCAGATGATAAATCCGATGCACTCTTTGTGTTAACACCGAAAGCCTAAGCGAAGGGGCTAGCTAGTCACCCATCTAGAATCTAAATTTACGTCATAAACTATGTTCATATCCTGATGTCACTGTCGATGGATTTTTGAAAATCGGATCTCATTGATCTCAAGCAAATCACATCAAGATCAGCGGTAGTTGCATTACCAACATAGTTGTTTGACATGCCATACGTCAGAATAAACATACCGCTGTAGGGACTGAGAGCCGCCAGAGTCCCATTCTTGAAAATAAACTCTAGCCGTATCACTAATTATGATAATCATGACCTCACCAATTAGTTTCTTTTTTGTGGTAGTATAAAACAAATTTCCAGGCTGATTACACTTCTGTAATACACTCTCCAACACGCAAATCACATTAAACCAGCCCATCACATTCAAAACACAACTTCAAAATGGCTGCACCATCTCAATTCGAAGGTTTCATGATAAACTCCACCGAAAACTGGAGCGACTTCAAGAAACAAAAGGTACCGTAGCGCAGAACCGAGCTCATCTTCCATATCTAACATTTGCAAGTTCACACCAAAAATTGCCGAAGATCATGATGTAGATATTGTGAATGAGTGCTGCGGTGTCTGTGGTTCAGATGTCCACACAATCACCGGCGGCTGGGGAGAGCTCTCTGCCAAACCTCTATGTGTTGGTCATGAAATCATCGGAAAGGTCATCGCTGTTGGCAAAAAGGTCACGCTGTGTAAAGTTGGTGATCGAGTAGGCGTTGGAGCCCAGGTTCAATCTTGTATGCGATGCAAGCAATGCAAATCCGATAACGAGAACTACTGCCCACACCAAGTCGATACATACAACGCGCCATACAACCTTGATGAAGGCCACAGCGACCAGCCTATGAAGGATAGCCAGGGCAACCAGATTTTCTCACAGGGAGGCTATTCGTCACATTCAAGAGTTCACGAATACTTTGTCTTCCCCGTTCCCGACAACATCCCCTCTCACGAAGCCGGCCCTATGATGTGCGCTGGCCTCACTACATACGGCCCTCTAGCTCGTGTTGGTACCGGTCCTGGGAAACACGTTGCCATTCTCGGTATCGGCGGTCTCGGACACTTCGGTTTGCTCTGGGCAAAGGCTCTTGGTGCTGAGGTTACCGCGCTTTCTCACACTCCTTCCAAGAAGGACGAGGCTCTCAAGCTGGGAGCAGACCATTTCGTTTGCACCAAGGACAAAGATTGGGCGAAGCCTTTGGCATTCACTTTCGATTTCATCCTGAATGCTGCGGATATGACCAACGAGTTTGATATGACCACATACATGTCAACGCTTGCAGTCAATGGTGAGTTCCACAATGTTGGATTACCAGATAAGCCACTCCCAGAATTAAAGGCTTTCGACTTTGCTCCCAACGGCTCGAAAATTGCTGGAAGCCACATCGGAAGTCGCAAGGAGTGCTTGGCTATGCTGAAGCTGGCTAGCGAAAAGGACTTACATCCTTTGATTGAGACCATCGATATCTCAGAGGAAGGCTGCAAGAAGGCGGTGCAAAAGGTCAAGGAAAACGATGTGCGGTACCGAGTCACGTTGACCGGGTTCCACAAAGCTTTTGGAACCAGTTAGATGCACTAAATGTATATTAAATATAATTAATTAATCCAAAAGCTGGCTAATGTCATCAGTCAAGTCAGGACCACTTACGTTTCGCGAATATGTGTCTAATAATATCTCTAGGTAACGATTGGGCAATCTGGCTACTGTATGTATGAGCTGAACATGGAATAAACGGGCAAGTAAAGTGAAATCGCTTACCTCATCAGGACGACGTTGTGATACTGTTGGGTAAATCCGACGTAACAGTATATCGCATACTCATTGAATAACATCTCTGAAGTGTAATGAGTTGTTAGTCTATGAAATTCACATCGACGAAAATGTCATCTACCATGAAAGCACTGCTACTTGACGCAGACGCCAAAACTGCAGTTGTCCAGGAAGTCAAAGTGCCCAGCCCCGGACACGGTGAGGTACTAATCAAAGTGAAAGCGATAGCCCTCAACCCCGTTGATGCATTGTATGTATTTAATCCTCTGGGACGCAGCGGAAGGACCGTCGGTAGCGATTTTGCCGGCATCGTGGTGGCAGACGGAGACGGAGCTAATCTTGCGCCTGGAAAAAGGGTCGCGGGGTTCCTCCAGGGAGCTTGCAGCTCGAACGACCGGCCTGGCGCTTTCGCGGATTTCTTGGTCTGTCCGGCGGATCTGCTCTGGGAGATTCCCAGCTCGGTGTCGTTTGAAGAGGCAGCGACAGTGAGCTTGTGTGCCTTGACCGCTGCGCAGGGGCTTTTCTACCGCTTGCAACTACCAGCTCCGTTTGAGTGGAAGCCTGTGAAGGTAGACTCGGTGGGTGTAGAGCTGGATAAGGACAAACATCTATATATCTTCATATATGGAGCTTCTTCAAGTGTTGCCTTGTACGCTGCTCAGCTTGTTCAGCGATTTTCACAATCATGTAAGCGCTCAATCAAGTTGATAGGTGCTGCCAGCAAGTCGAAATTCGCTCTATTGCAGTCAGAGCCTTATCTTTATGATGCTCTCGTAGACTATAGAGACAGCGACTGGCAGCAGCGAGCTTGGCGACTAACTGGTAACGCTGGCTTCCATTACGCGTTTGACTGTATCTCCGAAGGATCTACGGTCAAGAGTGTTGCTAGCCTGCTTCAAACCGGTGGGAAAACTGCCATTGTTAGGTCAAGGGAAGCCGGAGCGTGGCAATCTGACGGCATTCCTGCAAACATCGAGCCGATATACGGGGCAGTCTGGGAGGCATTCGGGATTGAAGTTCAATACCAGCATTTTGTGGTGAAGGCATCTGCCGACGCTCGCAAATTTGCCGTTACCTTTTATCAGTGGCTGTCAAGCGGGGGAAAGCTGCAAGGAAATCCTGTGAGAAAGATGCCAGGCGGACTCGATAAAATCGCTCAAGATGGCTTCATGCTGTTGGGTTCTAGGGCAATGGAAGACCGCCGCGTTAAAGATAGAGACGAGCCATGGATGACACCGGTCAGTGCTGAGAAACTAGTCTATATCATCGACGATTCTGAACATATTGCGGGGTGATTGTAGTCTCATTTTGTATGTTCCAAGCTGGGCTGATAGCGGTTACGACCCATCTAATCATCTGAAGCAGTATATACTTTTATCAGAGCACGGACACTTTACCACTAATATACCGGTTTTGCCTAATAAAAATTACTATTAAACTAAATTTGGTACTCAAAGTTCTAACGCTAATAAACTTTGTTCGGCATATATTCTAATACCCCATGATATTCTATAATCCAACTCCTTATATCAGTCTCGATTATTACTATGTTGGTAAAGAATTAGGCGTTTCTACTATAATACTATTAATCTAGATTTACTCACCATATATAGACTAATATACCGATTTGATGATTAATGTGTAACCAATATATATACTAGAACTAAAGCTTTATCACCTGGTTTGAATAAAACGGGATACTTCATTCATACACTGAATCAAAGACACAAAGTTGACACAGGTATAATACTGGAGCATGGAATAAAGGCTTCTTCACTATATGTCAACGCTCCCATAATCTACAAACGTGCACTCACCCCTCACTGGAGTCGTTTCTCAACAGCCTTCCAGTTGATAACATCCCAAACGGCACCGAAATACTCGGCCTTGCGGTTCTGGTATTGCAAGTAGTATGCATGCTCCCAAGCATCAATGCCCAACAGTGGTGTATATTTGCCTACAACCGGATCCTGGTTGGCATATGTGCGAATTTGAACTTGACCAGTTTCGTTATCCTTGACGAGCCATGCCCATCCACTACCTTGAATCCCTGCGAGAGCAGTGTTGAATTTGGTCTTGAAGGATGAGAAATCGCCATACGAAGCTTCAATTGCAGACTGCCATGACAATTAGCACCCTCCAACTGTCCCTAGAGACGTAGACAAACCTTGACATTTCCAGTGGGCTCTCCACCACCACCATTCTTAGCTGGGGCTAGGTTCTCCCAGAACAAAGTATGATTGATATGTCCACCGCCATGGAAGTTGATCACGGGCTGTAACGCAATTTGAGCCTGGATATCTTGCTTCTGCGTAGCGGCAGCCAATTGCTCGGATGCAGCGTTAAAGCTGTTTACGTATGTTTGGTGGTGGTTCTTGTGGTGGAGCTCCATGATCTTGCCCGAGATTGCTGGCTCGAGTGCACCATAGTCATCTGCGATGCAAATCAGTAATTGTAGAAGATTTGTACGGAGTATTTACACGGGAGATCTGGTAGAGTAGCTTTGCCTCGAACAAAGCTTGTGCTTGCAATGGTGGCAGCTTTCTTAGCTGCGGTTGCTCGCAGAGCTGGACGAAGCGCGGCAGAGGTACGGAGAAGTGTTGTAGACATGATTAATGATTGTAATTGTGGTGATTTGATACAGCTCCGAGAGTATTACTTGCGTTTGAAGATTAATTTGTCAGTATTTCAACACGGGGAAGCTTTATAGTCAGGATCGACGTCACTCCACAATGGCAGGGATCAGTGCGGATTTCGGTCGCGTCGACTTACAACGCCGACAACAAATGACCTTCTGACATTCTGATATACTGACACTGCAAACCGATCGCACCTATTGACTGGTGTTGTTACCGCGTGAAATCAGTTGAAATGTCGTATTACGACCTTGACGCTATCTTAACAGATGCTCAGGTAAGAAGAGCCCTCCCCCCCTCTACATCCCCGCTAATATCTGCAGAAAGTTCCAACTACCTTTGAAATTGAGGTTCCAGGACTGGGCTACCTTGATAATGCTCCTGGGCGTCCTTTAAAGGCCGGCACCAAAGTCGACCTCCCCCTCTGGCTCAGCGAGATGCTTGCCGTGTCAACATTTTCCTCCAAACAGATCGCGGACCTGGACCCCCCTCCATGTCTTGCGCCTCGCGTTATGAATGCTCTGAAAGCCGACGCCAGAACCGTAGACTTACGCGCGCTTTCTCAGCATTTCTTTGAGTTTGCGGTACGGATATTAGATTTGTTGAATGAGGGTATTGTGTATCAAGACGCGTGTGTGGTATTGATAGAGACGTGGAGGAAAAGAGCTGCCGAAATAAGTGACCATGCAACCAATGCCGGTCAGAATAGAGGTGGGGGAGGAGTGGGAAGCACGGATGGAGTGGAATTTCTCAGGGGTCTAGACGATAGCGAGAGGGATCTATTCAGGTCGGCTCACGACGGATCGAAGGCCATGCGGAGCTGGATGGGAGAGATGAAGAAGAAATAAGGTGTGCGTTGGATGGCACTGCATATCGGACAAATCATGAGCATGGGGCATTCAAGACTGACTTTAGCGTTTACGGCTGGGAGGTTACAGCGGCGCATTATACCAGGTGTATGGGATTGACAGGTGTTTTTATACTAAAGAATTCAAGGTATTACCTGAATCTTGTGCGAACTCTACAGTCACTCACAGATTTTAGGGGCGAAGACAGGAAAGCGATTTTCGAGCACCTTCACTTCATAACGTATGCATTGGTCAACTATTAAGTTACCAATCGCACCTTGACTAAGCCATTTTCTATAAGTGAGACCTGAGCGCAATAAACTCGATTCACCATCGTACAAAATCCACATTTGTCGCCATTATCCTCAAGCTCCACAGCATGTGCGAGACCTTCATAGTTCAGTGTTGTGAGGCAAAACCATCCTGAAGTTTCCGACTTGAGGTAGTTCTCGTAGTGAGCCACTGAAGCTTCGTGTGGGAAACAGCGTGCGGTCTCATATATGAGAGCCCAGGCGTTACGGGACCCTTGAGGTACCATATTTTGCTGGAACTCGGCGACTTTAGCAGAGTGGATTCGCCAATTCTGTACTGTCTTGCTTTCAGGGGACCCGTTATGCTTTCTCTTCTTACTTGCCGTCTCAGCCTCCTGTCTCTTGAGCTGTTGTGCCAAGTCGGTCTGTTTTTGAACGGCAAGGTCTTTCTCTTGCGTCAGCTTTTCCAATTCACTGTTGACTTTTTCGATGGCCTGGTCTTTGAGATCCAGTTCTGTTTTGTGTTTGGAGATAAGTCTCTCCTTAGCAGTGTCGTGATCAACTTGAAGCTCTTTGCAACGCGTCTGTTGTTCCGCACCTACCCTAGACATTCTGGCATCTAACTGAGACAAGCGAGCAGCATGCTTGGACACAAGTGCTTCCTGAGTCGCATCGTGGTCAGTTTGAAGCTTTTTGCAGCGAGTCTCGTGTTCCATGTTAAGCCTAGATAGCTCGGCTTCCAGTTGAGATACTCGAGCAGCACTCTCTGCTCTTTCTTTGATACTCAAGTCTCGGGAGCTTTTCATCTCATCCCGCTGTTTTGACATATGTATGTGCTTTGTGGCAAGGTCTCTGTTTGCCTGGCCAGCTGCCGAAGCGTTATCTAATGCCTTTTGTTTCTCACGCTCTACAGCCTTGATGGCCTGGGTATGATTCTTGCTCTCGGTCTCTATCATCTCATTTAGCTGGCTTACTCTCTGCTTCAGTGCGGGACATTCTTCACATGGCTTCTGATGAAGCACCCCCGACTGTAGCATTTTGATGACAGAGTCTACATGAGCATATGAAGATACAAGCCGATCTAACTTATCGTCTTGGGCTTTATACTGCTCATCCCGCAATTTGAGATTATTTAGTTCTGCGGTCAGAATCTTCATTTGTTTGTCTAGATTCGAGAGAGCTCTGTTCTTGCCTTGAATGGCTCGTTGCAGATCTGGTATATTTGCACCAGCAATCACCTGTTCAGCAGCTTTTAGTTTATCATCGAAGTAGTTGAGAGATTCTTTCAATGACTCCACTTGAAGTCTGGCATTAGCCAATGTATCGCCTTGCTCGAGCAATTTGCCATCACGATCTTGAATTATAGCATTGCATTCTCGGATTTCTTCCGCAAGACGTGCAATCTCTGCTTCACCAGCAATACCGCTGTGTTTAATATAGTCAAACTCTTCAGCTGAGTGTTTGGCCCATGACTTTACCTCTTCACGTAGATCCTTGATATTCTTCTCGGTGGCTGCTCTTTCACGATTGCCTTCAAATACACGACACAATTGCTCTACGCTACCTTTGACGTTGACGTGGCTCTCTTCGAGTCTCTTGATGGCATTTATACTACCTTCGGACTCCGATTTGACCACGCCATGAATCTCATCAATCTTGTGTCTGACGGCTTCATTTACGACGTCAAGTTTCTGAGACATGCTATGTTGTGCTAGATCTAGCTTGGTGACGATTTTGGCATGCGCGTTTTTATGTGTTGCAGCAATCTCTGCCTGTGCGGCAGCATTCCGTTCGGAAATACCAGCGGTGAACTGCTTGTTCATTTCTTGGACTATCGCTACGCCGTCAGCGTACGCCTGATTTAGACTGGCAACACTTTTGGTACAGCTGTCCTCGTAGACCCTTCGATCATCGTCAATCGCATCTTTCAGTGTTCGGTGCTGTTGTTGCACGAACTCTTTGATGTCTTCCCCGATATGGGTTGCTTGAATCTTTCTTTTCAACTCAGCAGCCTTCACATCGTAATCGTCCTTTGAAGCAATTTGGTCACTCCTCTTTATTTCGAGGTCTGCTACCATTTGCTGGACCGATGTTCTTGCCCTTGCAAGTAGAAATAATTCGTTGGCTGATCTTTGGCCAATGAGGCCAATCAATCCCTATAGGATTGGCTCCATCCTCAACACCTTCATATCTTCGAGTGATCTGAACAATCAACTCCCCCGTCCTTCTAATCACGTGTTCAACATCATCAATCTCACGCATCGTGTTGGTAACAGACGATGGTGTTGATGATGATGGTAAGACGGCGTCAACGATGGGTCGTTAACATTAAGTAGTGTGGAGTTCATTAGTTCCCGCACTTTAGTCATCACACATCTAGAATCAAGACGTTCAGTGATAAGTGATCCCAAGTTGACGTCAAAATCTGTTAGTTCAAGGTCAATGACTACTCTCTGTGGTGAACTTTGTATCTGTCTATCCAACAGTACTTCTGCGCTTGGAGGCTGTCTCTCGAGGGTCAGTACTATAGGCACCGGCACACTAGTCTTTCCCAGTCTTACACACTCTCTTAGATAGTTAGCCCTTCATTTGAATTACTCAAACGTATATTGAAATATGTTTGATGCTCGGTAAGACCTGTCTCTAGCTTCTCAGGGCCTTTGTTAATGTCCCTGACCGCAGGGTGTAATATCTCGCAAAGTTTACTTGTGATATGATCAGGATTCTAATACTACGGATCACATCTATCGGAAGGGTAAACTCTACAGCCAAGTGAAAGATAGTATTTCAAATCTATTGTCTTTTTCTAATATATCTATCAAAAGGGTAAACTCTACAGCGAAATGAAAGATGGTATTTAAAATTCATTGTCTCTTGCTAATATATCAAATGGAAGGAGACACTACCCAAAACAACCGCGTGCCGGCTCATCACATAACCACTTCGAGAATTAATCGGACAGGAGTATTCAATAGTTCCCTCCAGTTGTATCAGACAACGAATCTAGTTCACAATCTACTTACGTTGAATCGAGCTTGCGGCTTACATGCAGGATGTACAAGTGAATCCTCTACTGACGGCCAGTCCTGTTGCCTAGATAGCGACTAACACACGTGATCGAACTAGCACTAGCGCGTCGGCTATTTTATAAACAAGAAGGCGCACACAGAGTCTCCAAGCCTTCAACCTTCGAATCGTCACAATGAATCCGAATAGTGAACGAGGAAGACGCGGCGGGGGACGTGGCCGTGGTGATCGAGCACGAGGACGAGTACAAGATCGAGATCGAAATCGAGGTCGAGATCAAGGACAAGGAGCGGATCAAGGCCAGCTAATTGGCAGACAGAACATGATGGCGGGTAACAATACGTCACGAGTCTCTATGTTTAGTTGGGAGGGAGGCAGCCCCGATATCAACATCATGCAAGAGGCCATGAAGACTTTTATGGGCCAGTCGAATCATAGATTCCAGGCTGGACCCAGCACGAATACTCCGCTCTTGCCGGCTCCACCGGCTCTAAATCGAGAGCACTCTGATATAAACTATACCAGAGCAAGAGGTCACAAGAAGAAGAATGAAAACAATCATTCTCAAGATCAGAAAGGAAACAACCGACAGCATGTCGGAGACCCTCCAGAGGGCTTCACCCACGAAGACCGTCTCTGGTGCAGAAACTGCCGTCGACCAGGTCACACCCTCGTCCGCTGCGTTGGGCCAATCACAGAATTTGGGTTCATCAGAGGATGTGGGTGGTGCGAAACAGTAGACCACTGCACCGAAGCGTGCAGCTACTATCAAGACCTGATTCCCGTCGAACAGAAGCGTTTCCTCGCTGAAATCATGCTCTGTAAGAGAAGAAATCGGCCGCCAATGGAGTGTAAAGTGGCTCCAGAGAAACACGAGCTTGGGATGCCTGGACAGAAATATGAACACTTCAGACCATGGTCAACTACCCAGTCAATGAGTTGGAAACTTGATCATATAGATGATGTTTACTGGAAGGAATATAAGTATGGATCTGTCCACAAGCCGTGGGAGGATCCAATACTTGCCGAGACTGAGCCAAAGGAAATCTACTTTTGGCCTGAGCATATTAGTCACCTCGGGTTACGCTTTGAAGCCTGGAGAAAACCAGCGAAGCAGCTTGATGGAAAAAGAAAGCGAGCCGAGAACGAGTCTGGTGACAGACCAACCAAGCGACCTGCAAACGCTTTTGCCACTGCTGGCAACAACGATGGTGATGCAGATATGGAAGATGTTGTCCCAGTGGAGTATCTGATTGAAAATGTGAGGGCACGCTTGAATAAAGTCCACCCTAAACACTGCAGAAATTGTGGCAGTGATGAGCATAGATCCAGCGCATGCCTGGCAAATTGCGGCGGATGTGGAAATGCCAATCACATCCAGTCCAATTGCCCCGACAGCGACGAGCACTGCACATGCTTGATGCATCCAGGACATTTCGCCGAAGATTGTACGCGAATTTGCACTCAATTATGTCCTGCTAACCAAAAGGTTTCGGAAAAGGCAACCGAGACAGGAGTTTCCCCTACTGTTGCGGATATGCATACCTATGTCAAATGTACTCGCTGTGGGGTTTGCGGTTCTCTTACTTGCAGTAAGAGCGACATCCGACAAGGCCCCTATTTCTGCTCGGCTAAGAAAAGTTTGACCGACGGGATTCGATGCTTGGGATGTGGAAGTCAGCACCACTTCTCGGACCAGTGTACGGAGGAGAACCTTGTAGGAAATTGGATCCCTGTGCATCAAAATTGCCCTGCTATGCAATGTCTCAATTATTTCTGCAGAAAGCACTGTTTCGAGTGCTATCTTGAGCCTTCTGAAGGCATGCACGCACATAGGCACAAAGTTGCAGGACGTCTTTGCCCATCTGTTATTACCACCGAAGCAGTTCCCGGAAATTCGGGACAGTCTCTAGATTGGGTGCAGTGTGGTAGAGAAGGACATGGAAAGGTCAAAAAGGGCTATCCGATATGCCCAGATTGTAGACCAGCAGAACATGCTGCTTGGAAGAAGCGGTCAGATGCTGCCAAAGACAAGGGAGCTTAGAAATTTATAGGCATGCATGTACTCAATGTCAACACTGATTTGACATAAACCATTCAGCGAATTGTTCAAGTGATCCGTGATGCGATATAACGATTACTACGTTCGTGAATTCTGTTGTGATGCGCCATTTGATAGTGATACATTTAATGCATATATCGAGGAGCTACGGGGTAAGATGTTTGATATAGGAAAGGGAAAACAGGTATCACAGTATATGTATTCAGTAACGGATGTAGTCTATCGTGTGCTATTACATATCATATATAAATGTTGAAGGCATGATGTTGATGTTACCTGTTAAGCGTTCTGAAATATTCGGTCGTGCGTGTGAGTACAGGCAAAGCCTCACCTCTCTAGCTATAAACATGCCTCAACCACAACATCTAGCATGATCTATCACATCATAGTCGAGGATTGATCACAACGCAACGATGCTACATGTACGCGAGCTGAAGGCTATCCCAACCTCATAGAGACCGATAATAACTCCGCGGATGACGGAAATGATGAAAACATTTCGAAGAGGTGTGGCAGATTTAATATATCTAATATATGCGTATGCTGGGCAGCAATGCGAGAGCGGCGCTGTATCATCTTGCATGTGTCGGCCCAAAACATCCAGCGTATATATAAACACGTATCCTGTCAAAGACAAAGTAGGCAAAGGCTTATGGGTAGCTCAGATCTTCTACTACCGAGAGCTTATTTAGGAATATATTAGTAGACATGACACATAACTACTACTCCCAACTCAACAGGGGATGAAAGGTTCTCAATACGTGGGCATGACGAACTCCAGATACTTTGTGGCAAGCTGGCAGGCAGAACTGCACCGGAGCGAGAAAACACTAAAAAGTACTTGCCTGAGACAAATTTGACGAGCACTATGAGACTATGGGGTTTGTGGCTAATCTACATTCAAGCCCAGTGATACATAAGGAGATTGATATTATACATTTATGTTTATCAAACGTGGGAAGCTAAAATGTTGCTATAAGAATAAATTCTAGTAACTATGCTCGCTGCTTTTCTGTGGACTAATAAACCGGTTCTTACCTGGAAATTCAGACTAATAAACCCTTTTTGATATTACTATTTCTAAAGCTAGTATCAATACTAATATTAATTATAACATACTTAGAAATATTATTATTAGTATAAAAATATAGAATAAACTAATAAATACTATTATTAGCTAGGCAATTACTTAACAAGTTTGTTTTTGGTTCAATGCTTATTTTGTTGGTGTATACTAGTCATATGACCTAGTCACATGACTACGTGATACCATTTGGGTATATAAACACCCCTTTATATATAGTCAATATAATATACTTGATTTTACTGAAATATAATAAGCATTATGCTAATATAAGTATATAGTGCTCTATATTTGAAATGATTAATCTCAATAATTATATATATAGTTTAAACCGATATTGATTAATAAAAGTTTATTTTACTGATTAATAAAGTCACTTTTACAAATGCAATTTTAATATTCAGCGGCAATCTTATTATCAGCAAATCTCTTAATTGAATATTGGCAATTCAGCTTTATAGTATCCCAAAGTCTTCTAGCCAGCTAAAAATGCTGCAAACCAGCTTATTTAAGCACTCTATATTCAGCAGTATATCTAGACAACTTTTGAATCTCAA
>Ga0247807_10000861_pt1 | contig 18556 bp, 15 predicted proteins | sample UWRJL074202C1_FD_179931 | JGI IMG/M metagenome (GOLD analysis project Ga0247807, IMG submission 179931) | Plant litter microbial communities from Arlington Agricultural Research Station in Wisconsin, United States - UWRJ-L074-202C-1 | ecosystem: Environmental > Terrestrial > Plant litter >...
GAAGCCGCCGGTACCGCTCGAAACCTGTCGCGAGGTGAGGAAGAACACCGCAGCCACGACCGCGAGAGCGGCGGGAAGGATGGCGTTCAGCCAGAACCGCTTCACCGGTTCGAAGGCCAGCACGAGCACGGCCCCGATCGCGACGATCGAGTAGAGCGCGGCATCCCCGCGGGCGCCGGCGGCCATGACCACCGCGAGGGCGAAGATGCCGCCGAGCGCGAGCTTCGCCTTTCCCGTCGTCTCGAACCAGCCGAGAAGAGCGAGCCAGGCCGAGCCGACGCCCATGACCGCCCACGCGCTCGGGTTGTTGGACGCGATGAGGAAGATGCCCAGCGGCATGGTGGTGATCGCCCAACCCCAGACGAGGGCGGGGCGTCGGGCATTGGGCAGCAACACGTAGAGAGCAGCCGTGATCCCGAGGAAGAGCAGCACGTTCACGAGTCGCATGATCATGATCGAGGCGAGGATGTCGGGACCGACGAAGATGCTCATGAACGCGTAGTAGACGGGCGGGTAGGCGCCCTGGAAGTTGCCGCGGCCGGTCTCCTTGGTGGGAGTCGGGTCGAGGGTGAAGCGCTCGGCCTGGCAGGCCGCGCTCTGCTCGGGCTTCGAGGCGTAGCAGGGCGACTCGACGATCGACTCCGGCACGATGCGGGTCTCGTCGGTGCTGCCGGGGAGGCACGCGGAACTGTTCGCGGGGTTCGCGCACCACGTGCTCGTGAGGTGGAAGTCGTCATCCGGACCCGCGCCCATGGGCGAGGCCAGCGCCCAGGCCATCAGGGCGATGAGCCCGAGAACCGGGGCGAGCCAGATCAGCCGGAATCTCGCGAGCTGCGGATAGCGCTTCAGCAGCGACATGGTCATGCGGGCGGCTCCTCGTCGAAGGACATGAGCTTGACGTACTCGGCGACCATCGGCACGGTCTTCTTCACGGTCGGGAAGTCGCCCGAGGCGACGATCGCGCCGGCCTCGACCACGTGCACCACATCGGCGTGCTGCACGGTGGAGAGGCGGTGGGCGATCACGATCACGGTGACCGATCCGTGCAGCTTCCGGAGGGTCTCACCGATGAAGGCCTCCGAGCCGGCATCGAGTCCGCTCGTCGCCTCATCGAGGATGAGCAGCCGCGGCTGCACGTACAGCGCGCGGGCGAGGCCGATGCGCTGGATCTGGCCCCCGCTCAGGGCGTCGGCCTGCTTGCCGACCGAGGTCTCGAGTCCGTGGGGCAGCGAGGCGATGAACTCGCCGAGGTAGGCGGCGTCGACGGCTCGAAGGAGCAGCTCGCGGTCGATCTCGTCGGCGGGAACTCCGAGGGCGATGTTCTCGGCGATGGTGCCCGAGACCAGCCCGGGCTTCTGCGGCACGTAGGACACGGCCCCGGGGGCGATGGTGCGCAGCAGGTTGGGCTCGATACCGCCGATCTCGACGGTGCCCGACTGCGGGCTGATGAGTCCGAGGATCACGTCGACGAGCGTCGTCTTGCCGGCCCCCGAGGGGCCGATCACCGCCGCGTACTGTCCGGCCGGGATCTCGAGGCTGATCCCGCCCAGGGTGGTGTGGTCGTCGCCCGCATAGCTGTAGTCCGCGTCACGGATCACCACCGAGAGAGGGGTGCCGGGTTCGAGCGTGGGTGCGTCGGACACGATGAGAGAGGATGCCTCGGCGCGGGCATCCCGTGCCTCACCCAGCAGGCCCTGCGCGAGCTGGGCTCGTTCCACGTTGATCTTGAGCGCGGCGACCGCCGTCTGCAGCGGCAGGATCGAGCCGATGATGCGCACCGCACCGGCGAGGAAGATGCCGAGCGTCGCGAGCCCGCTCGCGAGCTGCCCGGTGAGCAGCTGCTGGCCGACGAACACGACGACGCCGAGGATGAGCGCCGTCTCGACCACGTACCGTGGCATACCGCCCAGGAACTGCAGCGTCGAGCCACTGTGCGCGAGGCGCATGCGCGAGGTGTGCAGGCGGCTGAGGAAGAGATCCTGCTTGGCGAGCACCGAGATCTCGCGGAAGGTGTCGAGGGTGTCGCTGACCGCGTTCGTCGTCTCGACGGTTCCCGCCGCCGCGTCGTTGCCGGCGCGCTTGAGCATGCGGCCGATGAAGGCCTGCATCCCGATCACGATGCCGGCGAAGTACACGATCGCGAAGACGGCGACGATCGGGTCCACCACGAAGAACACCACCGCGACGATGAGCAGCAGGAACGACTCGCTCACGATCGAGGCCACGTTGTTGAGCACTCCGGTGAACGACCACATCGTCGACTCGGTGATGGCGTACTGGAACTCGGCCTTCGACAGGCGCTTCGCCCGCTCGAGCGAGCCGCGCAGCAGGTGGTCGGCGAGCAGGTTGGCGTTGCGGCCCTCGATGCGCGCGATGAAGCTCGTGAGGATGCGCGACAGGCTGATAGCCACGACCGCCTTGATGAGGAACACGCCGAGCGTGAAGACGACGAGCCAGAGCATGCCCTGGCCGTCGAGCTCGGGCAGCTGGATGCCGAACATCGAGGAGGCGCCGCCGCCGCCGAACTGGCTGACGCCGAGGCTCGCGACGAGACCCACCAGCAGGATGCCGAACACGTCGAGCACTCCCACGAGAGCGCGGGCCACGACCAGCGCGATGTAGATGGTGCGCTCCCGCTTCGTCATGAAGCTCAGGGAGATACGCGCGGCGGCAAACATCAGATAAGAGTATCCGCTAGCGCCTGCGCGTGAGGCGACCGCGCACGCGGCTCAGCACCGCACCGGGCCCGGCGTTTACGAGGTGGTGCCACGCCATGCGCAGGTCATGCGCGAGGCCGTAGGGCTTGCGGGAGGATGCGCCCCTCGGTGCGAGGTCGCGCCGGTCTCCGGTGTAGTCGGCGGCGTGGCGCGCATCCCGAACGAAGGCGACGAGCGGGGCGAGAGTGTTCTCCCAGGTGAACTGCTCGCGCACGCGCTCGACGTTGGCCCGGGCCTGCAGCACGAAAGCCTCGTCGAACAGGGTCTTCTCCAGGGCCGCCTCGAGAGCTGCGACGTCCTCGGCGGGAACGGTCAAGCCCAGCCCCTCGGCGTCGACGAGCTCGGCGAAGCTGTCGCCCTCGGTGACCACCATCGGCAGGTTCGCCCACAGGTAGTCGAGGATGCGCGTGCGGAAGGCGAAGGTCGTCTCCACGTGCGACATGTGGGTGCTGACGCCCGCCGCCGACTCGAGCAGGAAGTTGTGCCGATCGGCGAACTGCACCCAGGTCTCGTTGAAGAACACCGAAGCGTCGAGGGCGTCGAGGTCGCGGGCCAGGTCGAAGGACTCCTTGACGATGCCCATCTCGGCGACTCCGGGATGACGTGTCCCGAGGAAGAACAGCTTCACCTCCGGGCGACGCTTCGCGAGGTTGGCCACGGCGCGGATGAGCGTCTTCGGGTCGAACCAGCTGTACAGCCCACCGCCCCAGATGAGCACCCTGTCGTCGGCGCCGATGCCGGGCAGCACACCACGCAGCACATCCTTGGTGTGCACCGGCTTCGTCGAGGACAGGCCGAACGGCACCACGTCGATGAGGCGCGCGAGGTGCGGGTCGCTCTCGTAGGTGGCCGGGTTGATGCGACCGAGCGAGGCGAGGTGACCCAGGTAGAACAGGCGCTGGCGCTCCGAGGCGCAGAGGAAGAAGTCGGCGAGGGCGAGCTGCTCGTTGAGCGCGTCCCGCGCCTTCGTCACCTGCAGGTTCCAGGTGGCACGCGGCTGCTCCCTGCCCTGCTCGAGCATCTCGAGGTGCATGGGGTCGTAGATATCGGCGACCACGATGCGGTCGGTGGTGCGCAGGACCGGGAACTGGGACATCCCGTGCCCCTGGAAGACGATGACGTCGGCCCAGCGCTCGAGCGCGCCGAACGCGTCGTTCTCGCCGGGGCGCACCTGGTGCAGGGCGAACGGCGCCTCGACGCCGTCCTCGAGGCTGGTCGAGGTGACGAGCGCTACCTCGTTCTCCTTGGCGAGCTCGGTGGCCATGTTCCAGGACCGGATGGCGGGACCCGCCATCTTCCTGCCGATCGGGTCGCCGGTGAGGATGACGACCCTGCTCATGCGCCGCCCGTCGCGTTCGGGTTCTCGAGGAGGCCGCGCAGGTAGACGCCGTAGCCGCTCTTCTCGAGCGGTCCGGCGAGTTCGGCCAGCCGCGCGTCGTCGATCCAGCCGGCGCGCCAGGCGATCTCCTCGATGCAGCCGATCTTGTAGCCCTGGCGGGCCTCGATCACGCGCACGAACTCGCTCGCCTGCACCATCGACTCGAAGGTGCCGGTGTCGAGCCAGGCGGTGCCGCGATCGAGCACCTGCACCTGCAGCTTCTGGTCGGCGAGGTAGTGCTCGTTGACCGTGGAGATCTCGAGCTCACCGCGCGCGCTCGGCGTGATCGACTGGGCGATCTCGACGACGGAGTTGTCGTAGAAGTACAGCCCCGGAACCGCGAAGTTGCTCTTCGGGTGGGTCGGCTTCTCCTCGATCGAGATGGCGCGGTTGTCCGCGTCGAACTCGACGACGCCGTAGGCGCGTGGTTCGGCCACGTGGTACGCGAAGATCAGCGCACCGTCGATGTCGTTGTGGGCGCGCAGGTTCGAGCCGAGGCCGACGCCGTGGAAGATGTTGTCGCCGAGCACGAGGGCGACCTTCTCGTCGCCGATGAACTCCTCGCCGATGATGAACGCCTGGGCGAGGCCGTCGGGCGAGGGCTGGGCGGCGTAGGTCAGTGAGACGCCGAACTGGCTGCCGTCGCCGAGCAGTCGCTGGAACTGCGGCTGGTCGTCGGGAGTGGTGATGATGAGGATCTCGTTGATCCCCGCGCTCATCAGCGTCGACAGGGGGTAGTAGATCATCGGCTTGTCGTAGATCGGCATCAGCTGCTTGGAGATGCCCTTGGTGATGGGCCACAACCGGGTGCCGGAACCGCCGGCCAGGATGATTCCGCGCATGTTCTAACCCGCTCTCAGGGAGTTGTAGAAGGACCTCACGTCGGCGTAGACCGGCAGCAGGCCGGCGGCCTCCGCCTCGGCGAGGGACGGGGCCTCGGTGTCCTTCGGCGACAGCAGGGGTTCGCCCGCCACCTCGGGGAAGACCAGGTTGATCCGGGGGTCGAGCGGGTTGATCGCGTGCTCGTGGGCGGGGCTGTAGACGTCGGAGACGAGGTAGCTCACGGTGGCGTTCTCGGTCAGGGCGACGAACGCGTGGCCGAGGCCCTCGGCGAGGTAGATGGCCTTGCGGTCGACGTCATCCAGAAGCACCGAGTCCCACTGCCCGAAGGTCGGCGAGCCGACGCGCACGTCGATGACGAAGTCGAGCACGGCGCCGTGCGGAGCAGTGACGTACTTGGCCTGGCCGAGCGGCACATCGGCGAAGTGGATGCCGCGCACCACACCCTTGCGCGATACCGAGGTGTTGGCCTGCCGCAGCGTCAACGGGTGCCCGATCTGGTCTTCGAGGCGGTCGAACCGGTACCACTCGAGGAAGACTCCGCGGTCGTCGGCCCGCTGGATCGGGGTGATCTCGTAGGAGTCGGGGATGCTCAGTTCGCGGATCTGCACGGGATGAATCCTACCGGGAGGCTCTCAACCGGCGGGCTGCACCAGGTCGCGCACCGCATCGAGGGTGCCGCGGCTGTACCGGTTGTAGTCGCCGCGGCGCAGCGCGCGCAGTACCGACGCAACACGCGCGGGCCGGAAGGCGGGCAGCGCGTACCGGGCGCTCTCGTGGACCAGCTTGGCGCGCGCCTTCTGCAGCACGTCTACGGTCACGCTGAGCGCCTCGAGCCGATCGACCAGGTCGGATGCGCGGGCGACGAGCCCCCGGTTGCGGTCCTCGCGCGGCACGGCCAGCTTGCGGGCCTTCTCGAGCGCGCCCAGGCGGCGAGCGCCGATCTGGTTGGCGCCGTGCTGGCGGTAGTCGACGAGCTGCGCGCGGATGACCGCGGTGCGCCCGGTGGCGGCGGCGATCGCGGCGAGCCACTCGTCGTGCACCCAGCTCTCGGGGAACGGGGCCGCGGTGGTCACCAGATCGCGGCGCACGACCGTCGTCGCGCCCGTGACCACGTTGCGGCGCAGCAGCACGTCGAGGGTGCGGCCGTCGTCGATCGCCTCGAGCTCGGAGTCGGCGATCTCGAGCGACTCGAACAGTCCGGTGCCGAGCGGGGCGCCTTCACCGTCGACGAGGCGCGCGTCGGAGTGCACGAGCAGCACCTCGGGGCGCTGCTCGAAGATCGCGGCGATGGTGGCGAGGCGTTCCGGCTGCCACACGTCGTCCTGGTCGCTGAGCGCGACGAGGTCTCCGGTCGCCGCGAGCGTTGCCTGTTCGAAGTTCTTCGTCACGCGCAGCGCCGGGTCGTTCTCGAACACGACCAGGTCGATGGCGGGATGACGCTCCACGAGCTCGCGCACGATCGCGACCGTGTTGTCCGTCGAGGCGTCATCCGACAGCACGATCTGGCTGGGCTGCAGCGTCTGGGCAAGGATGCTCTCGACCTGCTGCGCCACGTACGCGGCACCGTTGTGCGTGCACAGCGCCACCGAGATCTTCACGCGCCCAGCCTAGCCAGCCGCGGCGGTCGAGGAGGCCGCCGAGATCAGGCCGAGCGAAGCCGAGGCGGAACCCCGGAACGGTTTGGCTGAACCGAGCTCGCAGGCTCGCTCGGCGCTGGGGTCGCGCGGCCGCCGGCACGACCGCCCCAAGCTCCGCCGCGCCCGGTAGAATTGCCGCGCCCATGTCGAACCCCACTCCCTCCGCCGCGCCCGCGCTCCCGCGGGTCACCGTGCTCCTCGCGACGCACAACGGCGCACGCTGGATCGACGAGCAGCTCGACACGATCCTCGGCCAGGAGAACGTCGACGTACGCATCGTCGCCCTCGACGACGCCTCCACCGATGACACCGTCGCCCTGCTCCGGGCCCGGGCCGGCACCGACGACCGCGTGTCGATCATCACCGAGCCGACCGCCGCGGGCGGGGCCGCCGCCAACTTCTACCGCCTGCTGCGTCGTGTCGACTTCAGCGACGCCGGTCTCGTCGCCTTCGCCGACCAGGACGACATCTGGTTGCCGGGCAAGCTCTCGCGTCACGCCGCCCTCGTCTCGGCCGGTGCGGATGGGGTCTCCTCCGACGTCACCGCCTTCTCCGAGAACGGGCCGCGCCGGCTCGTGCGCAAGAGCTACCCGCAGCGAGAGTTCGACTACCTCCTCGAGAGCCCCGGTCCCGGCTGCACGTTCCTCATGAGCAATCGGCTGGCGACTCTCGCGCAGCAGCAGCTCGCCGACCCCGAGTCCCCCGCGAGCCGCGCCGACTTCCACGACTGGCTGCTCTACGTGCTGTGCCGGGCGCGCGGCTGGAGCTGGGTCATCGACACCGTGCCGACGGTCGACTACCGCCAGCACGGCAGCAACGCGATGGGTGCGAACCTCGGAGCGTCATCCGCCCGCCGCAGGCTGTCGCTGATTCGCAACCGCTGGCACCGCGGCGAGGCGACCGTACTCACCCGCGCGGGCCTCGCCGTGGCGAGCGCAGAGACCCGCCCTGGACTCGAGCGCATGCTCGACCTGTTCGAGCGAACCGGTCCGGCGAGCCGGCTGGCGCTGCTCGGCCGAGCGGGGCAGCTGCGCAGGCGAGCCCGCGACCGGGCGATAATTGGAGCACTGGTTGCATTGGGCATCTGGTGATGTGGCTGAAGCAGCGGAGTAAACCATGAGAGTCCTCGTCATCGGCGGGAGCGGATTCATCGGCTCACGCCTCATCGAAGCCCTGCTCGAGCGTGGAAACCAGGTCACCAACTTCGACCGTGCCGTCACCGAGACGCCGCGCGTCGACTGCGTCGTGGGCGACGTGCGCTCCGTCGACGAGCTCATCGCGGCAAGCGCCGACCACGACGCGATCGTCAACCTCGCCGCCGAACATCGGGATGACGTCCAGCCCCTCTCCCGCTACACGGAGGTCAACGTCGACGGCGCTGCCGCCGTCGTCGCCGCGGCCGAGGCGAATGGCATCGACCGCATCGTCTTCACGAGCTCGGTCGCGGTCTACGGACTCGACAAGGTGAATCCCGACGAGACCTGGGAACCCGAGCCGTTCAACGAGTACGGGCGCACCAAGCTCGCCGCCGAGAAGATCTTCAGCGCCTGGGCCGAGTCCGACCCGAAGCGCTCACTCGCGATCATCCGCCCATCCGTCGTCTTCGGCGAGGGCAATCGCGGCAACGTGCACACCCTCGCGGCCCAGGTCGCCTCGGGTCGTTTCCTCCAGGTGGGCAAGGGCGACAACAAGAAGTCGATGTCCTACGTCGGCAACATCGTCGAGTTCCTCGCCGACCGCCTGAATGCGCCGGCCGGTGTGCACCTCACCAACTTCGCCGACAAGCCCGACCTCAGCACCAAGGAGCTCGTGGCGCTGCTGCGCGAGACCCTGGGCCGCACGCAGGGCTCGAAGATCGTGCTCCCGCTGCCGATCGGCGTGCTCGCCGGGCACGTCTTCGACATCGCCGGCAAGCTCACGCGCCGCACCTTCCCGATCAGCGCGATCCGGATGCGCAAGTTCGCCGCCGAGACCACGGTCAGCACCGAGCGTCTCGCCGCCACGGGCTTCACACCGCGCTACTCGCTCAAGGAGTCGCTCGTGCGCACCCTCGCGGCGGAGTTCCCGCAGCTCGCCTCGTCGACGCATCCGCTCGCGCACGACAAGGACTGACGCCTAGCGACGCAGCGCCTCCAGGCGCGGGTCGCGATACTCGAACAGCCAGTAGCCGAACGGCAGCGGCACTCCGACGCCGATGGCGTTCTCGCTCGGCTGCCCGAGCGGTAGTTCCGCCACCGGGGCCGCCGCGGGCGGGGTCGCAACCGGTCGTGCGGCCACGGGCGCGGCGGGTGCCACGTACTCCAGGCCGTCGAGGGTGTACACCTGCGTGGCACTCGCCGCGTTGAAGGGAGCGGCAAGGGCGACGCTGAGGGGTACCGCGTCGAGTTGTGGCCGGGCCATCCTGACTACGGTCGGAGCAAGAGAATACAGGCGCTTGATGACGGCGTCGGTCACGGCCGTGGCATCGCCGGCGATGACGATGCGACCGGGCGCGAGGCGGCGGATCTCGGAGGCCACGACCTCGGGCAGCTCGTCCGCGCGGGTCAGCAGCACCGGGCCGCCCGAGAGCATTCCGGCGGAGATCGCGCTGAGGGTGTCCTCGGGGTTGCTGCCGGTCGCGAGGTAGACGACGGGTGCCGTGCCCGCGAAGTCCTGCTGTGCGATGGCGGCCGAGGCGGCGGCGGGGCTGTCCGAGTCGAGTGCCGCGAGCAGGCGCGGTGCGCCGATGAGGAACGGGCGTGCCGCACCTCTCGCTCCGCGCGACCAGAGCCCGTACGCACCGCGCAGGCTCACCGTGTGCACGCCGTCGGCGAGGCCCTCGAGGGGCACCGACCAGGCGCCGGCCTGGTCGACCGGGACGACGATCGGCTGGGTCGCCCCGTCGAGGTAGACCTCGACCGAGTGTCGAACGCCGGCGTTGGCGAGCGTGCCGGAGAGCGCTCCGTCGGCCTGCAGCATCGGAACCGGTCGCGTGGAAGTCAGCGCGGGTGCAGCGACCGCGACGCCGATCTCGAACTGGTCGCCCACACGGGTCTGCAGGGTCGAGACCGACGGGTTCTCGGAGACGATGGTCGAGAAGCCGGAGATGTCGCCGTTGCGGTTGGTGGGAGACCACGGGTTGCCGCAGCGGTCCGCCGTGCCCCAGGAGTTGATGCCGACGGCGAGGTGACCCATGAGGCCGGAGCCGCCGCTGTCGCCGCCGAGCATGCAGGCGGTCGTCACGACGCTGTCGACCAGGAGGTCGTTGCTGCCGACCTCGACCTCGGCGTCCACCTCGATCACCTTGCCGCAGGTCCAGCCGCTCGTCGCACCCGACTTGCAGACGGTCGCACCGACGATGGCGGGAGCGACATCCCAGACGTCGGTGAAGGTCGTGGGAGCGCCGGAGCCGCCGTTCCAGGTCGTCACGCGCGGCTTCGGCGTCCAGCCGCCGCCGACCGCGATGAGGCCGACGTCGTAGCCGTCACCGATGAGGAAGCTGCCCGGAACCGATCGGCCGATGTGCTTGCCGGTGAAGGTGAAGCCGGTCGAGACCAGCGGACGCGGCTGGGTGAGCAGGTCGTAGTAGCCGCCATTGCCGTAGCCGTCGTTCTGGCAGTGGCCGGCCGTCGCGATGACGGGTGCACCGGTCGCCTTGTTGAAGCCGGTGAAGCCCACGGAGCAGCGGTACCCGCCGTTGTCCTCGTAGTAGAAGGCCTGGCCTCCGCTGATGTCCGTCATCAGCTTCGCCCGGTCCGTGCTGTAGTCCGGGATGACGGGCGCCGAGCGATCCGGCACCGCGCCCGTGGCCGCAACCGCGCGCGCGTCGGCGCTCGTCGCCACGTTGACCACGAGGGTCGCGTCATCCAGTCTCGAACCGAGAACCTCGACCCCGTTCGCCTCGAGGGAATCGAGCACCGCCGCCGCGTCGACACCGGCCTGCGCCTGCGCGAGATATTCGATCGGGGTCACGCCCGGGTTGTCGGCGAGCGCATCGACGAGGGCGTCGGGCATGCGGGCGGCCTCCGCGGCGAAGCGGGAGTCGGGGTAGTCGCCCATCGTGGCGTCGGGAACCCCGGGCTCGTCCGCGGCCACGGCCGCGAACGGCAGGCCCAGCGAGCCGAGCGCGAGCGCGCCGACGGCCAAGGTGCCCACGAGCCCCCTGATGATCGACACGGTGCCCCCCGGCGCTGTCGTTGTCGGGCACCCCACGCGCCCGTTTCACACATTATGCGGGGCGGGGCGGGCCCGCGCCAGTCCCCCGAACGGCCCCGGTAGACTCGTGCGGTGAAGATATTGGTCACCGGCGGCGCCGGATTCATCGGGTCCAACTTCGTGCGACGCACGCTCGAAGACGCCTACCCCGGCCTCGAGGGGGCCGAAGTGGTGGTGCTCGACGCGCTCACCTACTCGGGAAACCTCGAGAACCTCGCCTCGGTCGCCGACTCGCCGCGCTACCGCTTTGCGCAGGGCGATATCCGCGACGAGGTGGTGCTCGATGCGCTGATGCCGACCGTCGACGCCGTCGTCCACTTCGCAGCCGAGTCCCACGTCGACCGTTCCGTGCGCGACGCCAGCATCTTCGTCGAGACCAACGTGCTCGGCACGCAGAAGCTCCTGGATGCCGCACTGCGCAGCGGACTGAAGCGCTTCGTGCACGTCTCCACCGACGAGGTCTACGGCTCGATCGCCGAGGGCAGCTGGGACGAGCAGCGCCCGCTCGAGCCGAACTCCCCCTACTCCGCGTCGAAGGCCGGCAGCGACCTGCTCGCCCGCAGCTACTTCCGCACGCACGGGCTCAACGTGTCCATCACCCGCTGCTCGAACAACTACGGGCCGTTCCACTTTCCCGAGAAGGTCATCCCGCTCTTCGTCACGAACCTCATCGACGACAAGCACGTTCCGCTCTACGGCGAGGGCGACAACATCCGTGACTGGCTGCACGTCGACGACCACACCCGCGGCATCGCGATGGTCCTTGTCGGCGGTCGCGCCGGCGAGATCTACAACATCGGCGGCGGCACCGAGCTCACCAATAAGGAGCTGACCGGGCTGCTGCTCGAGGCGACCGGCAAGGACTGGTCGTATGTCGACCGGGTCGCCGACCGGCTCGGCCACGACCTGCGCTACAGCGTCGACATCTCCAAGATCAGCGCGGAACTCGGCTACGAGCCGCTCGTTCCCTTCGAGCAGGGTCTCGCCGACGTGGTGCAGTGGTATCGCGACAACCGCGAGTGGTGGGAGCCCCTCAAGGACCGCGCCGCGCTCTAGCGGGTCTCGCCGGCTCCACCGGGTCTCGGCTGCGCTCGATCGACCCGGGCTAACGGCGAGGAGCGTCGCCGCGGGACTCCAGCTCGAGCAGATCGCTGCCGAGCAGGTCCGGCGCCCAGGTCGGGTCGGCGGGCGAGTCGAGCAGGGTGGCGTCATCCGGAGCATCGAGCACGTGTTCGAGGGAATCGAGAACCCGCTCCCGACTGCCCGCCTCGCGAGCCGACTGCAGGCCCGCCTCGACGACGAGCAGCCCCGCGTTGAACAGCGCGAGCGCTCCGACCACGGCGAGGGTCGCGACGCGCCAGGCGCGCGAGCGGACGAGAAGACCCGTGAGCATCAGCCCGAGTGCGGGAAGCAGCAGAACCACGGTGACGTAGGCGTAGCGCTGGGCGGCCGCCGCGGAGATGCCGAACGACAGCCGCGACCAGGTGGTGAGCAGCACGAACACGATCGAGCCGAGCACCATCGCGTAGGCGAGGGTGCGGCGTCCGTCGATGCCGGCGCGCACCGTGCGCACGAACCAGACGATCACGGCGAGCGCGGGCAGCACGCCCAGCCCGATGAACGGGAGGGCTCGGCCGAGTCCACCGCCGTACATCGCGCCGGCGTAGACGACCGCGGTCAGGAGGTCCGTGACGTCCGTGATGCCCGCGGAGGGCACGGCGTAGTCCCGGGCCACCAGCAGGTACCAGCTCAGGTAGGCGACCGCGGTGGGCACCATCAGCACCGCGGCCCGCCAGAAGCCGTGCCGCACCCAGCCCGTGATGGCCGCGGCGGCGAGCACGGGGATCGCCGTGCCGGAGAACATCGGCGCGACGAGGGCGAGCAGCACGATCGCGGGAATGGTGAACCGCGTGAGCCGGTCGCGGTCGAACAGCAGCGCGACGCCCAGGCCCGCGGCGATCGCCCCCATGAACCCGAACTGGAACGCCCAGAGGATGTTCTCTGCTCCCCCGCCGAACAGCATGACCAGCACGCCGAGCACGGTGGCGAGCCACGGCGCGACGCCGACCCTCAGCAGCACGCGCCAGAGCAGGTGGACGACGACGAGATGCACGATCACGGCAAGCGCGAGGAACGGCAGGTAGCTGCCCAGCCCGAACCAGTCGCGCAGCAGCGGGAAGACGAGGGCCGGCACGAGGTTCCAGTGGCCGACGTGCGGCAGCATAACGTCGTCGTCGAGTCGAGGGGCGAGGATGGCCCAGTCGTCGCCGAAGAACCATTGGTCCCGGCCGATCACCATGATCGCCACGAAGCCCAGGACGAGTGCCGCTCCGTGCACGATCGTGGGGGTGAACCACCTCTGGGCTGTCATTGCTCGGTTAGCATATCGGAGTCCCCATATCCCTTTCGCTGGAAGGCCGGCCCGGTTGTCACGGCTCATCAACGCCTTCCGCAGGCTCGGGGACCTGCTCATCGGAAGCGCCCTCAAGTTCGGCGTGATCGGACTCATCGCGTACGCGGTCGACGTCGGCATCTTCAACGCCCTGCGGCTGGGACTCGCCGGTGACGACGAGTGGTTCAGCGGACCGCTCGGCGCGAAGGTCGTCTCGGTGACCATCTCGACCCTCGTCTCCTGGTTCGGCAACCGGTTCTGGACCTTCCGCGAGCACCGCCGCCAGAACTTCCTGCTCGAGCTGCTCGAGTTCGCGGCCATCGCCGTCGTCGGCATGGGCATCAGCCTGCTCTGCCTGTGGGTGTCGCACTACCTGCTCGGCTTCCAGAGCCTCCTCGCCGACAACATCTCGACGAACGTGATCGGGTTGGTGCTCGCGACCGCGTTCCGGTTCCTCATGTACCGGTTCTGGGTCTACGGCAGTCACCGCTCCGACGCCCTCTCCACGATCCGGGCGCGTGAGGCAGAGGCGGCCGAACGGCCCTGAGCCGCGGCGCACTATATTTACTCCTACGACGAGCGCACCGCTCCGATCCCTTCACCTCCCGAGGACCACTCGCCATGCCTGCAGACTTCGAACTCGATGTGGTTGTGGTCGGGGGCGGCGGACACGTCGGCCTTCCCCTCGCGATCGCCCTCGCCGATCGCGGAGCGCGCGTGGGCATCTACGACCTGAGCGCGGCAACGGTCGAGCTGATCAACGAGGGCGTCGTTCCCTTCCTTGAACCGGATGCCGAACCCATGCTCCGCGCAGCACTCGCGGCCGGGCGGCTCACCGCGACGACCGACGCCGCGATCGTCGGCACCGCGGAGAACGTCGTCGTGGTGATCGGAACCCCGGTCGACGAGCACCTCAATCCCGACCCGAACGCCATCCCGCACGCCCTCGGGCAGTGCAGTGCCTACTTCCGCGACGGCCAACTGCTCGTGCTGCGCAGCACCGTCTACCCGGGCGTGACCGCGCTCGTCGAGCGTATGGTCGCCGACCTCGGCGTCGACATCCCCGTGGCGTTCTGCCCGGAGCGCATCGCCGAGCACAAGGCGATGGTCGAGCTGTTCAGCCTTCCGCAGATCGTCTCCGCGCGAACCACCGAGGGCCGCGACCGCGCCGCGAAGCTGTTCGGACGCCTCACCGACCAGATCGTGCACCTCGAGCCCGAAGAGGCCGAGCTCGCGAAGCTGTTCACCAACACCTGGCGCTACATCAAGTTCGCCGCGGCCAACCAGTTCTACATGATCGCCAACGACAAGGGTCTCGACTTCGAGAAGATCCGCACCGGGCTCATGCACGACTACCCGCGGGCGAGCGACATGCCCGGCGCGGGCTTCGCCGCCGGCCCCTGCCTGTTCAAGGACACCATGCAGCTGGCCGCCTTCAGTGACAACACGTTCAACCTCGGCCACTCCGCGATGCTCGTGAACGAGGGACTGCCGCTGTATATCGTGAGCCGCCTCGAGAAGCGCTTCGACCTGTCGCAGCTGACCGTGGGCATCCTCGGGATGTCGTTCAAGGCGCAGTCCGATGACATCCGCTCGAGCCTGTCGTACAAGCTCCGCCGGGTACTGAAGTTCAAGGCGAAGGCCGTGCTCTCGACCGACCCCTACGTGAGCGAGGAGACGGATGACACGCTCCTCCCGCTCGAGCTCGTGCTCGAGAAGGCCGACATCCTCGTGATCGCGACACCGCACCCCGAGTATCGCGACCTCGTGACCGACAAGCCGGTCGCAGACGTCTGGAACAGCCTCGGCGCCGGAGTTGTCGTGTGACCGAGCCCGCACCCCGCGTCTCCATCGTGATCCCCGCCTACAACGAGGGCGACGACATCACCCCGGGCCTCGAGCGCATCGTCGCGGCCGTGGAGACCCCCGCCGAGATCCTCGTCGTCGTCGATACGGCGGATGACACGACCATCGCCCCCGTCGAGGCCTTCGCCCTCCGGTACCCGTCGGTGTCGGCGGTCGTCAGCTCCTACGGCCGCGGGCCGGCGAACGCGATCCGCTTCGGCATCGACACGTCGACGGCACCAACGATCGTCGTCACCATGGCCGACGGCTGCGACGATCCCCGGCAGATCGACGACCTCGTGCTGCTCGTCGAACGCGGAGTGGTCGTGGCCGCGGCATCCCGCTACATGGCCGGCGGCCAGCAGGTCGGCGGGCCGCGCTTCAAGCGGTTCCTCTCCCGGTTGGCCGGCGCATCCCTGCACACCCTGACCAACTCGGGCACGCGCGACGCGACCAACTCGTTCAAGGCCTACGACACCGCCTTCGTGCGGTCGGTGGGCATCGACAGCAGAGCCGGATTCGAGATCGGTCTCGAACTCACGGCGAAAGCGCGACGACTGCGCCTGCCCGTCGCCGAGATCCCCACCATCTGGCTCGACCGCGCCTTCGGGGAGTCGAACTTCAAGCTGGCGACCTGGTTGCCCCACTACCTGCGCTGGTACCGTTTCGCGTTCGGCCCGCGCCTGACCATCGAACAATTGAACGCATCCATGAAGAGGAGCAGTACCCCGTGAAAAAAGTTGTCGTAACCGGTTCGGCCGGTTTCATCGGCGGGTACATCGTCGAAGAACTGCTGCGCCAGAACTACAGTGTCGTGGGCGTCGACAACTACTCCAAGTACGGCAAGGTGGTGAAGTCCTACGACGACAACCCCAACTACGAGCTCATCGTCGGTGACGTGCAGGACGTCGAGCTGATGACGCGCGTGCTCTCCGACGCCGACCACTTCATCGCCGGAGCCGCACTCATCGGCGGCATCTCCTACTTCCACACCTACGCGTACGACCTGCTCGCGCAGAACGAGCGCATCATCGCCTCGAGCGTCGACGCCGCGATCGCCGCGAAGAAGAACGGCGGCCGCCTCGAGAAGGTCACTTACATGTCCAGCTCGATGGTTTTCGAGTCCACCGACCGCTGGCCCAGCAAGGAGGGCGACGAGCGCATCGTGCCGCCGCCGCTGTCGTCCTACGGCTTCCAGAAGCTCGCCGTCGAGTACTTCGCGCGGGCCGCGTGGGACCAGTACCAGCTGCCGTACACGATCGTTCGCCCGTTCAACTGCGTCGGCATCGGTGAGAGCCGCGCCGTCGGCGACGTCGAGATCGACTCCGGCAACGTGAAGCTCGCGATGAGCCACGTGGTGCCCGACCTCGTGCAGAAGGTGCTCAAGGGCCAGGACCCGCTGCACATCCTCGGCGCCGGAGACCAGGTGCGCCACTACACCTACGGCGGCGACCTCGCCCGCGGCATCGTCGCGACGCTCGACCACCCGGCCGCGCTCAACAACGACTTCAACATCTCGACGGCGGCCGGGCACTCGGTCACCGAGCTCGCGGAGGTCATCTGGCGCAAGATCAAGGGCGCCGACGTGCCGCTCAACCTGGTCAGCGACGAGGGCTTCGAGCACGACGTGCAGAAGCGCGTCCCCGACGTGCAGAAGGCGAAGGACCTGCTCGGCTTCGAGGCGACCACCACCCTCGAGGACATGCTCGACGAAGTCATCCCGTGGATCACACAGGCCGTCGAAGACGGCAGAATATAACCGACGACCGCTGAACTCCCGAGAGCACGAGAACACCATGACCCGCTATCTCATCACCGGGGCCGCGGGCATGCTGGGCACCGACCTGCAGGCAGCGCTCGAGGGCCGCGAGGTGACGGCACTCACCCGTGCCGACCTCGACGTGACCGACCCCGCGGCCGTCGAGGCAGCGGTCGAGGGCCACTCGGTGATCCTCAACGCCTCGGCGTACACCCGGGTCGACGACGCCGAAACGGATGAACCGGCCGCCGCCCTCGTGAACGCGACTGCCGCCGGCCTGCTCGCGACGGCGGCCGCCCGCCACGGCGCGACCCTCGTGCAGTACTCCACCGACTACGTCTTCGACGGCACGGCCGCGGAGCCGTACGACGAGCACCACGACCTCGCACCGGTGTCCGCGTACGGACGCACCAAGGCCGACGGCGAGAGGCTCGTGGGCGAGGCGAACGGGGAGCGCAGTCACGTCATCCGCACCGCCTGGCTGTACGGCGCGGGCGGCGGCAACTTCGCGAAGACCATGCTGAAGCTCGCCGCCGAGCGCGATACCCTCACCGTCGTCGCCGACCAGGTCGGCCAGCCGACCTGGACCGCCGACCTCGCCGCACAGACCGTGCGGCTGCTCGACTCGGGAATCCCGAACGGCATCTGGCACGGCACCAATGCCGGGCGGGCCAGCTGGTTCGACTTCGCGCGGGCCATCTTCGAGGAGGCGGGCCTCGATCCGGAGCGCGTCACCGCCACAGACAGTTCACAGTTCGTGCGACCCGCACCCAGACCCGCGTACTCTGTGCTGGGGCACAACGCGTGGACGGCTGCCGGCCTCACACCCATGCGCGACTGGCGCGACGCCCTCGGCGCCGCCTTCGCCTCAGGAGCTTTGGGAGCCTCATGACAACCCTGCGCATCATCATCGACGACATGCTCGCGCCGGTGCCGAACGGCATCTCGCGCTACACCGAGGAGCTCTCGCGCGCCCTCATCGTGCACGCACCGCTCAACTGCAAGGTCGAGGGCATCGTCGCCGCCTCCACCGAAGAGGAATACCGGTCCATCGGCGACCGCCTCCCCGGCCTCGCCGGCCTCTACAAGTCGAGCCTCGCCCGCCGCGAGCTGCTCTCGGCCTGGCAGCACGGGTTCACGCGCCTGCCCGGCGGTGGCATGATCCACGCCACGAGCCTGCTCGCGCCGCTCTCGCGCCACGATCGACTCCACGACCAGGGCCACCAGATCGCGGTGACCATCCACGACGTGGTCGCCTGGACCCACCCCGAGTCCCTCGCGCCGCGCCGGGTCGCCTGGCACAAGTCGATGGCGCAGCGCGCGTTCAAGTACGCCGATGCCGTTGTCGTCCCCACCCACGCCGTGGCCGTGCAGCTCGCAGAGATCCACGACTTCGGCGACCGGGTGCGCGTGATCGGCGGTGCGGTCGGCTCGCGACTGACCGTACAGCCCGATGCGGATGCCCGTGCCGAACGCCTCGGCCTGCCCGAGCGCTACCTGCTCACCATCGGCGGCCTCGAGTCACGTCGCGGCATCGACCAGCTGCTGGCCGCGCTCGCGCTGCCGGGTGCCACCGACCTGCCCCTGCTCGTCGTCGGACCCGACTCGGAGGCCGAGGAGGGCGACGGGTCGGTCTCCGCCGCAGCCGCGGACGCCGGGCTGCCGGAGGGACGCGTGCGCGCACTCGGCAACCTGAGCGACGAAGACCTCTCGGTGGTGCTCGACCGCGCCGTGATGCTCGTCTTCCCGACCCTCGCGGAGGGCTTCGGCCTTCCCATGCTCGAGGCGTTC
>Ga0247807_10000864_pt1 | contig 18524 bp, 20 predicted proteins | sample UWRJL074202C1_FD_179931 | JGI IMG/M metagenome (GOLD analysis project Ga0247807, IMG submission 179931) | Plant litter microbial communities from Arlington Agricultural Research Station in Wisconsin, United States - UWRJ-L074-202C-1 | ecosystem: Environmental > Terrestrial > Plant litter >...
AGCTAGCTAGCTAACTTGCTTACTTGCTTACTTACTTAGTTTCCTTTGCTTAATAGATGGGGTACAAACAAAACACTAGATGAGAGAGCGCGCGCCGCGCGCACGCGGGGTTAGTAGTAGTAGTAGTAGTAGAGGTCATAGATCTATTTAGACTTTACCAAATTACTTCATCTCGCCTTTTTCGGGGCTCGTCGGTTGTTAGATTGGTGGGTTGGGTTCGGCTTGCTTGGAACGAGCGAGCTGATCTGATTGATCCCTTGATTGTTGGGGTTTTTTTTAGTTGGTTTTCCCCCAGAACTAAGTTTTCCATCGCGCGGCGTCTTCTGGAAGCAAAGCAAAGCAAAGCAGAGAGTTTCATAACACAGATTGGGCTGCCTGCGGTTGATGTTGTTGTTGGCTTTTTTTCCTCCTTAAACGGGAAGGGGTTTAATGTGTAATGTATATACGTATGTATGTGTGTATGTATGAGCGAGTAATATTATATCCCTCACGTACACACATCGATCTCACAAAGGGGATAATGTTTCCAATTGGAGACAGGTTACACATGGGCAATCATAAGAGTTACTCCATTATCAATCTTTTTGAAACCGTCCCCGCTCGCTCCCCCTCTCTTCTCAGTAGTAATAGTAATAGTAATAGTAACAGTAGTAGTAGTAGCAGTAGCAGGCGTTTTAAGGAAATAAGATTTTCACGCTCGTTCGCTATGAACCAGCGCATCAATCACGCCTTACCAGATCATTGTTTGATCCCCACAACCCATACCCATCCGTGATAACATCATCCACCTCGCTCCAGAGCTCGGTCGCCCACGGGGATCATGCCTCGACGGCTTTAAGCTGGGGGCTGCGTGGGTTCCCTCGCGCTGGGAGAGGCTTGCGGACGGGGCTGGCTTACTTACGGCTTGCGACAGTTGCGAAGAAGACAGACGCCTTTTTTTCTTCTCGCTGGTACGCACACGGCGGCCGCCGGCTTTACTTTGCTGGACGAGGTGGACGGAGGCGGCAGCGGCAGCGGCACAAAACACACATATCGCTGTACCAAGAACGAGGATCGTGGAGATCAGTCCTCGGGAGTGCCGTCGTGTGGTTCAATAGCGCTGCGCTCGGGGATTAAACTTTTTTCTTCGTCTCGCGCTGCCAGGGAAGGGGAAGAAAAAAGTGATAGCGCGCGCACACACCAAATAAAAGAGTCACTTATGGTACTTGATGGTATGGGGCGGGTACGGATGCGGAACTGTAGGTGGATGAAGAAAGGGTGGATGGAGTGGTGTGGATGGGAGGGAGGGTTTCAGTATTCTGATCTGATATTGTGGTCTGTTGCATCACCACATCACCTTCGACCCGGGTCTGGGTGAGGATATGGGGCGGCAGCACACCTCTCTCTCTCCCGGGTGGAGTAGAGGGACAGGAAAGGATGTTTAACCTGTAAGACGTTTCAGGAGAGCATCCTGTACCGGTATTTGGAAGAGGTGTCGTGCGAGGATCAACCTGATTCCTACATGGGCGCGTTTATGCATTCACATTCATGCTTCCATTCCCTTATTGATACGTACAGGACTCCAGCTCCCAGCTGTTGTTTACCCGCTGCCGACCACCCCCCCAGGCGTCTGTTGAGGAGTAGCCAGCCCGTCAGTGCAAAGCGCAAAGTGCAAAGGCCAGCTGAATTAGAGACGAAATGCTGGGCCGATGCGAACCGTGAGCGCTGTCCTTGAACCTTCTTCCCCTTCTTCCCCTTCGCTAGAACAAAGCAGCAAGCAAGCAGCGGCAGAGAAGATGAAAAATAAAAGCCTTTCTTCATGCTCTAGCCGGTGCTCGAACGGGTTCCTACGGTAGTCACCATTCATCTATCCACACACATGCTCCCCTTCCCAAGCATTGAAGCGGGTATATCACTCTCAGGTACCGGGACACCTGTGCCTGGAGGATATGCCAGGCCATTCCTGGTCGTACACGTAGTAGGTGGTTTCGACCGTATGTATCCTCTTCTCACCTCACCACCACCTCACCACACTCTCGAACCACCACCAATTTACCACCACCACCAACCACAAGCTCACGTCCGACCCAACGTAAAATAAGATTTCACACTTTTACGAAACGTCAGTCTGGCCGACTCCACCAGCCAATACCGTCAGGTCGGCTTTACGGGCTGGACATCCTACATCCCACATCCTACAGTACATCCTACAGGTTTCGTAGCGCACTGTCCAGGGCTGAAGGGCAATCATAGTACAGTCATGAACCTGCCAGCACATAGGTGAAAATTTTCACCTTGGTCATCGTCTAATTAACGCCCACCATGACCAATTCATCTGCGGCAATCCAAGGCAAATCTTACTATTTCTGTCACCGCGCAGAAGCGAAACAAGATATAAGCGACACTGTAAATAATCATCCATTCGCTACCAGAACATGGTACAGACAGTACCGACGCCCGGTCGGATTGGCGCTGAGATGATGATGATGATGATGGACAATGGTGATGGCCCCAGCCAGGGAACAAGTCGTCGTACTTCTGGCCTGTTTCGATTACACGTGCATTTCCGCTTCCAGGCAAAGACGATGCGCTGCGACGTCAAGATATGGAAAAAGCAAACAAAACATTGGGTTTCGCGCCTGGATTTACCTTTCGGTGGGCGGATGATTTGCATCTTCCCATCCCCGGTCCCCGCCTCAAGCAGCGCTTATTTATGCGAGGCGTAACGGGTGTAACCGTTCCTTCCCGTAACCCTTGATGCTGTCCGGTCCTGTTTCTGTCCTGTCCTGCGGTCCTGAAGGAGGAATAATTCATCGCAGATCCTCGAGGCGCTACGAGTTGCAGTGTGTTCCTGTTACTTTGCCTGAAAGAATGTTCCTTGATCGCGGGCTGCTTAGATGCCGGCTATTGTTATTCATCTACCAAAGATACAGCTGTTGTGGTGATCCTCCTCATCGACTCTCTCACTCCGTGCGATCCGAGCTGTTTCCCGGGATACGTGGCGTGGCCAGATTTAGTTGGTGAGGTGTTTATTTCATACCTTATCTGTACGGTATTGCTTCTGGTGCACCTTTGCTTTTTTGGAAGCTTTTCATTCAGCCCACGTAGCGACCATTCCGGACTCTTCCTCCGGGGTAACAGTGCCCACAACTCCAATCGTACAGCTTAAACTCAATCGATGGGGGTTAGAGGCTTGATTGGACAATGCCCCCTTCAGCTGAAGAATTCTCTAGAAGGCTTGGCATTGTTTATTCTCCGACGGTGCTGAATAGAAAAAGCAAGTAACAGAAAGGGAAAAAAGCAAAACCGTTCGCAGCAAACCCCCCACAGAGGAGCGAAAGGGGATAAGTATGAAAAGCAAAATAGTTCGCATCGGCAAAACCCCATCCTGTAGTGATGAGTCACGATTGGTATATGGTGATTGAACTAACCACCATTGTTTATCGTAGCATAGCTTTTGTTTTTCAAGCAGCTAGTTTCAAGTGATAACTTCACGCGCCTGTAACCGGTAGCACATTTCAAGGAGACATGTCCGAATCTAGAGCCCTTTCCGGGGATCATTCATTGACTTGTTTGATTAGCTTTGCACATGTCGGTTATAAGAAGCAACTTTCGTGAAGTGTACCAGCTCTGTGGTCGCTCACTATTAAACTTCAACTGATGGCCACAAAGTCTGTGAGCTATCATTTTTTTCTGTGCTGTGTGTAACATCAGATCATACGATTGCTGTTATCGCGCTGACGAATTTGGCTTATACTTGTCTTGTTGGGCGAAACCGTACGACATGGAATGCATCATCTTGTTCTTTGTTCCTGTTTTTGCAACTAATACCCCGTGTTCGCTCGAGCTAGCTTACTTACGTCTAGTGAGCTAGCGTCTCAATCGTCGGTTAAAAAAATAAAGTCCAGGCGGAAAGCCTTGATGTTTATTGTCAGCAACGTAAGGAGGTGGTACCACAGATGTAGTGCCAGCCTTCTCACGTGCGATCATGCTTTTTAACAGTCGGATACCTGCGTTTCTGTATCCCCAAGGCTTCTACAGTTGTGCAAACCCGACCGAAGCCGTCGATAGCCAAAGTCTCCCAGTTGCACAGCGTCGCTGGCGTACTGGAGAGTTTCAACTTCACGTGTTGAGCGTGGGATACAGGCCAGATTTGCATTACCCACGTCGAGCCTGGCCGGACCTGGATCTCGATCTGAGTGTTCCTAATGTGGGTTCACTGCCGCGGTGGGAATATTGGTCGGCGACACAACATTGACTTTTGTTTGGGTGCTTTCCCAACGCTGTTTTTGCGTTGCTCTTGCTCTCTCTCGCTGCTCTTAACGTCTCTCGTACGCCTTGGTGGCTCCTCGCAAGTGGGGGAAGCCGCTGCCTCGAGACATGCTGTGGAGAGCAATCATCAAGTATCGCAACGTACCTTGGATCAAACAGGAATGGGAAAACAGATTGCTGGTGTGGTGCAAGACGCAGTGCTTTCCCAAGGCACCGGACGACATGGCGGATGCCTAGAAGGAATGAGAGGCCTTTGCGGGGATGTCTGGCATCAGGCTTTGACAAGTGTCAGGACTCTCACAAAACAACCAGCTAAGGTGGGTTTCCCAGGTGCACATCTCTTTCGAAAGGTGGCACTACCTAATTTCTTACTTGGTGCTTCGTTCTCCGCGTCCGTTGATTTTCTCACGTTGGCGCAAACACTCCCTCCTCTGCTGCCTGGCTACACGAGCACATAATGCCCCACCCGCCTTCGTCTTTAGCCACGTAGTTTACGCACACTAAGGAGCAGTACATAAGAGCTCGAATTAGGCTCCAAGACATCTTCGCTTGATTGGGAGAGAGTGGAAAAGAGGGTCGTAGTCGGGCATCCTTTTTGGATTTCTCGCTTACATATGTACGAGTCAGGGGTAGTTTAATCAGTAAATACCAAACCATCAAGTAGTTCTGTTTAGTATTGGAGAATGGGGTGCGTCAGTCTATGGAGGTGTTTAGTTAGAAATGCATGGCAACCTGTAGTTTGAGATATATGCAATGTACCATATGTGTCTATCGTGCTTCAGATCCAGTTTAACGCTCAGTTTGCTGTAGGTATTTGCATAGCTGTCAGAAAAATACTTTATAACACGGAACACCATCCGGTTATCCACATCTAGGCAATTATTGTTCCAAGTGCTTGAAACACTACACCTTTGGTTAGATTGTTAAAAGGGGCATCATATTTAAATTGTAGTTGTCAGACATTCATGAATCTTGCCCAATTTTCCCCCTATCCACCCAAGCTGCATGAAGCATGTGAAGCAGTCCCTCTCTATACTGTAACCGTCCATAACAACCATAGCGATGCAAATTCCTAGAAATTCCTCATTCGAAACATCCCATACCTTGACTTTCCGAGAGGCCTCCTTCCAGCAGGACATGCATGCACCTGCGTTTCCCAACTACAGGACGTGATAGACCTGCAGCCTAAACCCATCCTTTAACAAGAAGAGGCATGCTTGCGAATATTTCCCATACGTTTGCCCTCTTGCGGTGAAGCGAGGAGGCCTCCAGCAACCGCTCTTCCCATCTCCGCAATGATGAAACCCCGTCAGGGATGATTAGCTAGCTGCATCCGATGTAGAAGGGGATATATACACATACATATCTAGCGTTGAGACTGAAGACCAAGCATGAAGCCACGTCATGAGATCTCAAAAGAGAGAGGGAAGGGGGGTTGGGAAAAGGGCAATGTTGTGAGGAAAGCAGCTAGCTGATATGGGTTAGAGATGGGGAAGATTTTTCTGCAGGATGAGCTGATTTATGGTACTTGAGACGTAGATATCATGGAATCAATAGATGGCTGGTCTTGGTGGTCTTGTGTCGTAATTAATCTGGCAAGGGAGGTGGTTATTATATCGAACAGGATTAGGAGATGGTTTGATGTCATTGTTTTTTTTTCTCAAAGCTAGCTAGCTTCTACTTTAAAAGGTTGCTCATGCTTAAAAGGGTATGTCTTATATATATATATGGAACACTTGGAGAGAATGCCGCTAAGGTATTTTGGTTAGTTTATCATCATTTTCCCAAGTAACAAAACCAAGCAACGCTTGATAGGAATAATGTTTTCTCTCTAAGTAAGCTGCAGCTGCTTAACCCGGGAAAATGAAACCCCTTGCGGATTTCCCAATTGGCAGGCAATCTTGTTAAGGTTTGAGGGGAAAAGGAATAAAGCGAAGATGGAAAAAAAGAGAATGGCAATGACACATGTTTATCAGAATGGAGATTGAACCCAATCTTAAATCCCCCTGCCGCTGTCGATTTAGGTCTTGAGCGGCTATGATACTCATACTTCATCTTGCAGAGTAGCGCGGTAAGCAAGATATAGTATTGCATCAACTGTTGGTAAGGCCTAATGCATCTCTGCTAGGGGTATGTAGGTTGAAACAAGGGTTGGAGAAATTGATGAGGAGCAGAGTACAGCATATGAGGCACGACTTTAGGGTATAGAGTCTTGTTCATCTATCCGTCATTAGTAAATGGTAACGAAGATAGTAGGGTTGCTCAAGTATGCTACTCCAGTACAAGTTCAGGAGACACATCTTCAATACATGCTTTCGCATGTCGTTAATGTTTTAGAATATCCATTCCCACTTACTTACTTTTGCTACAAACTCCTCATGAAAGCCTCCAATTGTCTTTACGGCCATCAGCAGAAAATGGCTTGATTCCGCCTGATTCAGTCTGCCCAACTTCTTGCCTGATGGCTTTTCCTTATTGATTTTTCTATTTGTAATAAATACCAGAAGGTTAAAACAGGCTGAGCCATCGAAGAAGCAGGATTGACCAGCGTGGTTGGCAGACATTGATCCAAGAAGTAGGTGCGCGAGAACAAATGCTTAGGAAAGCCGAATTATCAGCGTGTGCATTTCCTCTATAGCAAAACGGGATATGTCTATATCCTTCAGGAAGGAGCAAGACGAGGCACTGGATCTCGTCAAATAGTGAGGTGAAGAAGTAAAAGTGAATTGTGTTGATATTTAAAAGTTGACATATTCCATGCCCGAAATCTTAGACTCATGTTACAGTTTCGTTTAAAATACAAAAAGACCTTGACATCCTCTAGCTCCCTCTCTTGAGAATCTTGACTTTTTATCAGCATTGTACAAGCACCTCACTTTCGTAAGCTAGCTCCAACAAGCAGGTCTCTCATCCTCTGTTTCCTTTCCTCGGAAATATTTTCAGAGTCGTACTCGCCTCTTGTTGCTTTCGGGAAGCCTCTACGATCCCATACCTCGAATTCTTTAATACCAATTTTGTGCCATGGTATATTAAGATCTTTTGATACCCGGTCCATCCAGTGGGCGGAACTCTCGTCGGATTCCGGAGCAGCTCCTGGGGCAAAAAACATGCCTTCATTTTCTCATCCTCCTTGCGCTTTTTTTCAAGATGTCTCTCCATACCATTCACCATAGATCTCTTGTTATACGCCCTCGGCTTCCTCAAATCTGCCACTTTGCGGTAGTCTAGCTCGAATCCTTGCTTGTCATAGGTAGGGCTACCATTTGGCCCTTTATCCAAACAGACGTAGGTGTCGTGGAAGTAGTGCTCTGGAGTATCTCGAATGAATTGTTTGTACCTATGAAATTCCTAGAATTAGCTTGCTTCACTTGAAACGTACAAGCATCGAGCTCGAGCCTAATTTCTCGTTTAAACGTACTCCTGCTCTTTCTCGTAAGCGCTCTTACGAACTTTGCTGCCCTTTGGCCCTTTGAATGGCGCAATGGTTGGGTTCAAATCATAACGACTTGGCATAATAGGTCCAACGCGTCCAGGAGTTGTAGGACATTCAGTTGGCTTGTTGTCCTTGTCAACTTTAGGTTTAGGAGTTGGTATTGATACCCTGGAGTGGTTCTCCTTGTTCTCTTCAACTTCATCCTTTGGTGTCAAGTCCTCCCCTTTCAATTTCTTGCTAGGTGGAGACGTGTAGGTGTCTAGAGAAGCTCTCTTATTGCCTCGGGGCTGGGTTGCCATTGCTGGTTCCAATGCACCTTTCAAATTTGTCTCCCCACTTGCGGTAGACATTGCGATAGATTAAACGCGATACTCAAACGTTTCTGAAGAGCTAAATATGATATATGATTGTTAGTGAACGTAATATGTGGAGTTGTACCGGACGCGTCTATCTGATGTTTACATATGACGTGCTTAGCACGTCTGTGCACTGTACTACACACTGAGCCAAGAGTCAGTTTAGTTCTATATATACAATGCTTGTATAGCGCCGATGCGAATCTAATAATGTATCATCACTACTATCTGCTTTGTTGACATGGAGTTAGTTGCTAACCGGACTGACCCTTATGCTCTTGTCGAAAGTTATTAATTCCTGTTAGATTGAGTACGCTGTTGACTTTCAATTGGCGGGGAAAAGCGAACGAGTTAATATGAGATGTTGAAACATCAAGAGGATACGGCGATATGTGGCATATATGTAACGGCACTAGATGAATGATTGAAGAACCGCAGAGAACCCAGTACTAGTGAGAGATGACATGTAAAGATGAGACGAGACCAGAAACTTGAACACGAATGTCATTCGTAATCTACGCCGAAGCGCCTTTTCAGCACCTACATGTTTTGCACGTCTCTTCCTTTTCGAACAGCAGTGTACCGAAACAATAAAACAAACAAATCAGAGAGACGTGAGACGTGTCTCAGTTGCAGTCGTCGTCAGCATCAAGGCTCGATTGATCCATTCTCATGTCTATGGCACTAGATGTGCTGGCCGTGTAAGATGAATTGAAATATTACGTTCTCCTGATGAGAGTAATTCTGTGCCAGATGGGACTACGAATCGTGTACATGATGTGATTCTAAAATAAAATTGCTTATACATCCGCTAGAACATATGAATACCGCGATATTCCACGTCTCGAATACTTCTAGAGAATAGGCCAATTTCTATCTGCTTCAACTACCATCTCGACTAACAGCATAGTGTAGAGCATTTGGGCAGACAAGCCTTCACAATATTTAAAGCATTGAACATAACTTCAAAGCATGCACATCGTTGTTGCACTCGTTGGAAAATTTAAGGTCCAATTGATTCATGCCAATGGTCAGATTTCCCAGCGTGCAGCACAGTAGGGTTAATAGACCGATGCATTAAGCTCCAGAAAAACGCTTCTCGGAAACAATTATAGATATCGAAGGATTATTTCTTGCATTTAGAAACATGTTTGAGAAATGCTCTCCTGGTTCGAAGCATCCTGGGATTTTCAAGATAATCACTCAATTCAACGATCAAATGGAGTCTTACAATGATCAGAGATCTTTGACAGGAGATAGGAAGGGCATTTGAATAGCAGAAATTGAAAAATCTCAGAGATATTTCTTGTTAATCAGCCTTCTCCATAATAGGTGATCCGTGCCACTATTGCTCAACAATGCTCCGTGCTTGTTGTTTCAGGTACTCGTTGGGCGGGATCGGACAAAAACTCCATTTCGATGTACGCCACCTCGAGTTGCAGTTGTAACAGTCAAAATATGGCCAGAATCTATTCATTTCCGTCCCACTCCGATACTAGCTGGCATATTCAGTGGCAAGAATAATAGAATGTTGAAATGTAAGGCTAAGTCCAAAAGTGGAGGGGAACCCAGCATGTCACTAATTTTTACTTGCAGATACACCTTTCAGATGATCTCCATTCAACTAATAGATTAATACCCTAAGGTGGAGTTGGTGGCAGGTCCCACCTAGCACCTCATAAAACCATACGTACAGTTGTAGCTTCAACAACTGATCGCTCTTCAAATATATTAGCTTCGGGGCCGGACCTCGTTCGTTCTAACAACACCCAAATCTTGCCCTGCCATCGTATTGCGCACCACGAACAACACGAATCGTTCTCTAGCTACTGACAGATTGCTACCATAGCGTGTTTGCACCGCAAGAGGAGTACTAAATATCAGATCGCCGTACAGCGCGACGACGATATGATCAGTCTCAAAGAACGACTTGGTATCATGCACGTTGAGGCGGAACCGTTAATACAGGAGAAGGTCGAATCTCCTCTACGTTAGTCCTACGAGCTATCTTACACTCCTGCCAACAGGACTAACTCCACTGCAGCAAAGTTCGCGTTGGCGAAGAACAAGAAACCTCAATGCATAGCCCATCGTGGATATAAGGCGGCATGGCCGGAGAATACAATGGGTGCCTTTAAGGGAGCCGTGGAAGTCGGTGCGCATGCGATCGAAACTGACGTTCACCTGTCAAAGGACGGAGTTGTGGTGATATCTCATGTTGGTTGTCCCCCCCGATTGGGTCGCAAACGCTAATTTTGCAGGATGCGAGTCTCAAGCGCTGCTTTGGAGAGGAAGAAAAGATTATCGACTGCAATTGGAGCTATTTGAAAACATTACGAACTCTGGAAACACCACACCAGTCGATGCCGAGATTAAAGGATCTTTTGGAATATCTGACAACACCTGGGCTGGAGGACATATGGATACTATTGGATATTAAGGTACGAGAACGCTGGACTACCTTTTGTAGAGGTATCTAATTTAAATACAGCTGGATAATGATGCCGACGATATTATAAGATTGATCGCTAGTACGCTGGAAGAGGTTAAGCCAACTCGTCCCTGGAAAGATCGAGTGCTTTTGGGATGCTGGGCAGCTTTATATCTTCCCATTTGTGCGCACTATTTACCGAACTATTCCATAACGCATATTGGCTTTAGCATATCATATGCACGGCAGTTCTTGAAGACACCACGGACTTCGTTCAACATGTACCAAAAGATTATGGTAGGACCATCTGGAAATGCGTTTCTCCGCGACATCAGGAAGGCTGAACGAGCGATATTCTTTTGGACTGTTAATGAGGTTGAGTGGATGAAATGGAGCATTCACAAGGGGGTCGATGGGATCATCACCGATGATCCTAAAAGATACTTGGAAGTATGTAAGAATTACGAAGGTGAGCCTATTTGTCTACCGCTAAGAATGTGGGGATCTGTCATTGGTATGAACATACTTGCATTCATCTTCAGCCTAATTTTCAGGTCGAGGTATGGGTTTAAACTGCGATCCAAGGGGAGAGTTCCCAGAAAACCATTAGGAGGATCTTTAAAGTCATGATCTTCAGAATAGTACAAATGCATGTTGAACAAAAGCGATGGCAAACAATTTTTTGTGTCTTCCGGTGATTTACGCAGGCAAACCTTTGGGGAAGCAGCTCATATCAAAATTCCTGGCTTTAAACTACAACTTCGGAATGTATTGCGCAGTCTGAGTATGTGTAATTATATGTGTGTCGACACACGGCCTTCGTATGTTAGCCATGGAAAAGTAAACAGCCTCTCATCCACAGTTCTAGAAACACTCTATCACAACTCAGTAACTATTCGTAATAGCAGGGTTAGCAACATATTAAGTACATTCATGGCATCTTGTGAGATAGCTGCTATATCAATACAAGGAGGGTATAGAAGATTGGAGCGTAGGTCTCCCGTGCCGTATTCACCTTGCGAAGCAGATTGTGAAATCGTATAAAAATTTCAGGATATAAGAACGCGTATGAGACAACTCTAACAGCTTGCCACAACCCACAATCTCATCTATAGCACATCCAAATCTGCTACACATCTGGGGACTTGTCTCGCGAGAGTTAAAGGTACCACAAGCAATGCGAAATTGAGTGTCAGGGACAAAATGACGGATGCCAGAGTCAAGGCGGGGACGGTCACTTCTTTGGCAAGCAAATTCGGAGGTATGAAGAAGATTGTTGGGGACATCAAAACCAAGTCAAGAAGAAACTCACAGGAAAGTAGTGATCACGATAGCGGAATTGGTAGAGACAGTTTGGCTAGTGAGCAGGACGCAGGCTCACCCAAAGAGCCCAGATCTATTAGTGGACGAATTGATATTGAAGGACGAGGCACTTCAATAAGCCATAGTGGAATAGAAAGGTATGTAGTCTCTAGAGACATTGGAAGCTTGTGGATATCACTCAACGCTGGTTATTACTTCTTTAGAGGTGATCAGATCTCTTTGCCCAGACAGTGCTTGGATTCAGCAGCCTCCAGTCTATTGTCTGACGTTATTGATTCATCTGAACGCATTAGTCAAGATCCACGATACGTTACTGTTGTCAAGAACTCTAATATACCTTCAACCGAGCAGAAGCCAAAAAACCAAACGCGACTTTGGGACGTTACGGCTGAGCTTCGTCGCCAATCTATCGAAGAGTTCGATGGCACATACGCAAAAACCAGTGCAGATTGGGCCAAGGAGTACCAAAGTCTTTTGGATCATTCATGGTTACAGGATGACCAAGATTCAAAACCTGATTCTTCTCTTCCAAGAAACTGGGCTGCGTCTAAGCCTCGTTTCGCAGCATTGGCTAGAGCGGCGACTGGAGTTATTGGCAAGACCGGAGATTTGGGAGCTAAGTCGCCTGAGGTCTTCGGTAAGTTGACTTGGGACGATCTGAAGTACAGAGAGGATCTAGAGGCTCAAGCAGGACAACATATCCGGGGGGAGCAGATGAAGTTGGTTAACCAAGGTCTCGTTCGAATTTGCCAAAAGGATTGGAGAGTCGACGATGTTGGTTTGACCAGGATTACCGACAGAAGTAATCAACGCAGTCAAGCTATGTAAAAGCCAGCGAGGGCTAGAGATGGCTTAGGATACACTGACTAAAGTTACCATTGATGAGCCGCCTAGATGAAGCTTAGATAAATGTCGTGGAGCCGGCATTAACTTGGGATAAAACAAAATGCCGCATACAAACCTTTCTTTAGATGTTAGTCAATGAAACTCAATGCGCAGGATTCTGAATATTCTCCGGACTTTTGTCAACTATGGCAATAGTGCCAAAGATATAAGTCTACGCCACCTCCAGTATCGTTACTTTGGTACATATTGCCCGCCAAGTATTGCAAAATGCTTGAAACCACTGTAGCGAATTCCAAAAGAAACGATGCCTAGAACAACAATCTGAATATACCTGTTTCGGTCGTTCAGCTTATCCTATATAGGACGAAGGCACGAGCTCAGCTCTTATTGTTCGACTGTCTTAGGTGGTCTGATAAGAGGAGCTTGAGATACAGTATTTGTAATATATTTGATCACAGTGAAGAGTTTTTGAAAGGTTACTCCAGATTTGCTCGTCACGGTTTTGGATATTTGCAATTGCTCGATTACACTTAACATGCGTAGAATTATATAGGTGGAAGTGGAGCATCTTGAAAGCTCTGGGTTAACAGCCGCCAAGATACCCCACAAAATGCTTCGAGATTCTGCAAGAGTCTTGGCCACCGACTTCATGTTCAGGAAGACACAGTGTATAAATCGCAATCTGTTTATTTTGCTTATGAATGTAATGACATAGTGCTAAAACCATCATGCACAAGACACAGCTTCCTATCTCTGCCTTGCCGGCTTGGTGCAAGTTGAATGATGCCACTTTCTTAGACACATCGGTACAAAATCTACAAGGGAGAGGTTTCGGCATTGTAACGGAGCGTACTTTGAGCTCCGAAGATACTTTTGACGTTCCTAATCTATTGCTAATTCCTCATGATCTTATTCTTTCAGCCGAAGCGATTGAGGAACATACCAAAGTTGATCAGCATTTCCATCAATTGTTAGATGTTGCTGGAGGCAAGGTATGCTCTGTGCATGTTCTCCAACATATTCGGCTAATACTGATGATGTTCCTACTATTTAGTCTTTGAGAGGCGATATTTTACTTTTTTTGTTGATGCAAATCACAATTGCTTCGCAGGGTCATGACCGAAGTGTGGGATGTTCAAGTCCATGTAAGTTTGATGTTCTTGAGGGCAACTTTGAGAAAGCCTTGGGAGTTGGGTGCTGTGTTTTGTTTTGTCAAAAGAGCAACGCAAATTTATACTGCAGCAGTGTCTACACCCCCACACTTGGTCTTTACTCTTCAAGATTATTGTATCAGGCAAACTAACATCGAGCTATCACAAACAGGGACTGAATACGTCAAAATGCTTCCTAATTATGTTCCAACTCCAACGTTGTGGTCCGAAGACGATATATCGCTGCTCGTGGGTACATCATTAGAAGTGCGTAAATATTCTGAGTGGAATATGTCTTGTGTCCTCTGCTGATTGCAAACATAGTCCGCCTTAGCCGCAAAGCTCGAAGCACTTGCTCGAGAGTTTCAAGATCTTCAAGAGACAACTGCCGGATTAGTGTGGTGCCATAAAAGTTGGTGGGAGAATACGGACTTGAAATTTTCAGACTGGGTAAGCACTTTATAGGACCAAAGACCTTCGGCTAATCAACTGTAGCTTCTTGTGGATGCATGGTATAGGTCAAGATGCCTCGAGCTTCCGAGTTCTGGAGAATCATTAGTTCCCTGTTTGGATATGGCCAACCACTCTTTAGAAGCTAATGCATATTACGAGGAGACTCATGATACAGGCGTCTCTCTCATCCTCAGGCCGGGGGTAGAACTTGAGTCTGGGGTAGAAGTTACAATAAGCTACGGGGACTTGAAAAGTGACGCAGAAATGCTTTTCAGTTACGGATTCATTGATGAGAGAAGCACTCGAAATGAACTTATTCTAAATATCGAGAGCTCACCAGACGATCCCTTAGGGAAAGCGAAGAGTGCTGCGTTTAGTGCACCGCAGATTGTTCACATAGCTCAGATAGACGACAAGATTGAGTGGGACAGTCCCTTTCTCTTTCTTTCTCTACTCAACGAGGAGGATGGACTAGAATTCAAGATGCAGATCCAGACTGATGGCTCTAGTGGAGCATGGAGAGTATTTTGGCAAGATTTTGATGTTACTGATGACATTGCGACCTTTAAGAGTCTCGTTGCTGGCCATGAACTGAAGGAGATATTCAATCTTCGCGCTGTCGTCATGTTACAAAGTCGGATTCGTGAACAACTAGAGCGGCTATATGAAAGTGATGAGCTTGTGTCACTGCTGGCTAGCTCATCTCCTTTCAAAACTGATCGACAGACAATGGCTCTCAAGTAAGTAGATACGGTGTTGCACTGTATTCTAAGTCCAAATCATACATGCCTGTGGAGTTCCGGATAATGTGGCATAGTAGGCCGTGCTGACAATCGGTTGTGCAGATTGCGAACAAGTGAAACAGAGCTTTTGGAAGCTGCTTATTCAAGCATGGAGCTGCAGGTTAGTATTTAGTGACTGAAAACTGGAAGCATGCGTATGAAGACTAATGGCCAACCAACAGAAAACCCATTTACTAGGACACGAGAAAGTGGTCTATTATCTTGGGCAAATAAATAGCACAACCCACGAAGAAGATCAGCCAGAGCCTCGTGAAGAGGATGACTTTAGTTAAGCATTTCTGGGCATGGTACATAGTTACCATCCCGGTTCACGAGAAGCTTGGAGTTTAGTCCTAACTCCTGCGTGATCCTCTACGGCAGTTCACTCAGAATTGCAGGTGGAAACCTCGTTCGCGTATGATCTGGTGTGGGAAATACTAAAATTCTGTTGAGATGCACGTACAATGTGCTGTATATCACAGGACAATCGCCCAACTTGCCGGTCAGGGCAGCAAACTGCACGTTTCTGAGGTGGTTAATCTTCTCATAAGCCTGTATTGCGGATAAAGCCTAGGTAGGTAATTTTGTAGCTTTTGCAGTTTGCCACCAATAGTTTGTTTGATGGTCTGGTGACTGGCATTAAAATAGCATATGTGGTTGATCTACCGTGTTCTTGTTGCACTATTCTTCAAAAGAAGCAGTTGGGCTTGTTCACAATTTCGTGTATTTCATGCGTGAAAAGTACGTAGCTTCTATTGCCTGATATATCAACACACGTGACAGCATGCTTAACCGCCTGAGTCTCCGACAACGCTCTCGTTCGGTTAAGTGAATTGTAATACGTAGGAGTTGTTAATATAAGTCCCGGAAAAACCATCACGGTAACGAAATTATTTTAGGGTTGCTGTTCTATTCATCCAGGTTCAGTATTTCGGTTATGTACTCACACTAGAAGCACTTACTTTAATACCACGAGCAATATTAAAGTACCAATAGAAGAGCTTCCAAAACTTCCACTACCACAAGGTCAAGATGCCAAGCAGTCAAATATAAAACTGCTACGCCAAGCCGACGAAGATCTACTATACCGTTGCTCGAAAGATCGACGAAACAGCCATTCTATATTGTTGGAGGTCGTATCTGCGTCGAGTGCGGCGGTTCTGGAGGAAGACGTGTCTCGTGGCCTCGGGTCCTTACATTCATATATAATATTTGCCAACAGTGCGGCACTTCGGGTTGGTCTGCCACATTGCTCGGTTCCCAGACACCGGCAAAATGTAATCCCCAATCACCGAGATGAAACAATCAACTTGAACCTGCCTGACGGAGCAAATTCTCAATCTTCGTGGTGGGGGGAAAGCATGGGCGAACTGGTGCTCGTCAGGATCAATTAGAGTTCACAAGCAAGAGCTTGTTGCGTACTCATGGAAACGGACGACATGATCGACGCACCATCAAACTAGTCTAGCAGCGATGACCATGTTACATTACAGAAGAGGAGAAAGCAGCGACTAGCATACGTCGTAGTTGGCGTTGGTCAGCAACAGTCAGTCATGATTGAGAAGCACAATACCATACAATACACAGCAATGCCACTTTCCACCTCCAAGACTTGCCTGGTCCTGGCTGACGTGGGTGAGCTGGGCGTTGTTCAAAGTGTTTGAGTTTGCGGTGATTCTCTCCCCGCAAATGTCAGTGCTGCTAAGCTGCCGAAGCTTGCCAATATTACAGGCCGTGTTCGTACTGGCTTCACTACATCAGCGGATCATACCCAGTTCGACCCATGTTTAGGTGCTGGCCAGCGCCCAATCGTAACTGTGGCGTTTGTTGAAAAAACCCCCTGTATACCTTGCAATAACGTGCTAGTCATATCAAGCAGACCAGGATGAACACTCCTCCCCCGCCCGCCCCCATACTCTTCCCCAGTTCCGTCCACTTCATCTCCATCTTTCCAACTTCCATCCACATTCAACATCTTTGCTGGGAATGCTCACTTTCGCACCTGCACAATCGAAGCAAGCTCGGGCATCTAAACGAAGCGCAATAGGAACGTGACGGGGCTTATCGTCAGTGGAGCCCAGAGAATATTGGCCGGACGAACTGTTGGAGCGAGGGTCTGAATGATACACATATCTTTACGAGACGTGATCAAGTCCGTAAGATGCCCGGAATACTCCCGATGAAGGTGATCAAGGTAGGGTCCAGTGCCCAGAGTCGTATTGCTCAGGCCTGTGACCGTTGCAGATCCAAGAAAATACGTTGCGATGGGATCCGGCCGTGCTGTTCCCAGTGCGCAAATGTGGGATTCGAATGCAAAACGAGCGATAAACTCAGTCGAAGAGCGTTCCCAAGAGGATATACCGAGTCGCTAGAGGAGAGGGTTCGTGCATTGGAGGCTGAGGTACGGGAGTTGAAAGACCTGTTGGATGAAAAAGATGAGAAGATTGATATGCTATCTAAAATGCATTCGAATTTAGGGAATCGGTCGAGACGTCGCTTGTCAACACCATCTGACTCCCCACGGTCCGAATCTGCGAAGGAGGATGTGCCAGTTGTACCAAAGGAAGACGTGTTTACGGTACAGGCGTCTCCACTCCTCCTTGGATCAGATGTATCCGACTCGTATTTCATGGGAGCATCTAGTGGGAGAGCTTTTGTTGGTAAGATTTATCGTAGCTCTAACGCCTATTGTTACTGATTCTAGACAGACACGTTTAAAAGAAAAGTTCAGGAAAGTGGGAAGTCCTTGGCTGGGTTCAATACGGAGGTCTTTCTCAATATCCAGCCCACGATGCCGCCCCCTAGGCTCATAAAGTACATAAAAACGACTACCGCACCTCCACGTATGTTCTCAGATAGATGTGTCAACGTCTACTTCCAGGAGTGGGCCCCACTGTTTCCTGTACTTCACAAGCCCACATTTCTTCGTTTGTACGAAGAGTATATGGTCGAACCCGAGAGAATCACTGATCCTCATAAACTATCTCAGCTTCATCTAGTGTTTGGTATTGCTGGTCTTTCTAGTGATACCCCTGATCGCGAGCACATAGCATTTTGTGAAAATCAGTGGCGTTCATCTTTGGAGATGATATTGAAGGAGAACACCTTAGCAACATTACAATGCCTTGTTTTGGCTATGATATATTGCATCTCTAAGTCTGACTACAATTGCCTTCAACATTACAAGGGAATAGCCGTTGGGCTTTCCCACCGACTTGGCTTGCATCAGAGCCAGAAACGCTTCTCTTTTGGCGCTCTAACAACAGAAACTCGGAAGAAGGTTTTCTGGACGCTCTATACGGTAGACTGGTACGTAAAGCTATTTATTACAGCTAGTGATTTGGCTAATTCTTGACAGTTTCTCGGCTGCAATGCTAGGGCTCCCAAAGCTTTTAAAGGAAGGAGATGTCCACACGGAATATCCATCTGACACGGACGATGAATACGTTACTGAGAAAGGTTTCCAACCTAGTCTCCCCGGCGAGTTCACGAAAATAT
>Ga0247807_10000867_pt1 | contig 18484 bp, 12 predicted proteins | sample UWRJL074202C1_FD_179931 | JGI IMG/M metagenome (GOLD analysis project Ga0247807, IMG submission 179931) | Plant litter microbial communities from Arlington Agricultural Research Station in Wisconsin, United States - UWRJ-L074-202C-1 | ecosystem: Environmental > Terrestrial > Plant litter >...
AGAGAGAATGACGCACGCTCTGCTATTAGACTTAGCCGCGTCCCACGGGGACCCCGCACGGCAGTCACTCGGAACACTGGCAGGGATTGTCGGGCCTTCTACACGCAGTACTTGGCGGTGAGGAGACATACGTTGTAGTTGTAGGTTCACCCCCTGAGGGTTATCCCGGTACCCAGGTACTTCCACATACCACATACAGACTAAAGCGGAGAGTAGTTCGCTCATTAGTTCCAAACTCTCTTCATTCTGTGCTTTGGGGACCACAAAGCCTTGCCTTGGGTTGGACAAAGACCAGGTCTTTTTCAAGCTATCTTAACAATCCATCCGACCTGCCGCAAAGTTCGGTATCATTATGGGAAACGACCCGCGTTGATCAACAAGTTCATTTTGCCAAGGATGAAGTATCTGCGATCGGCCTCCCTCAATGCATGCAATTCTGCGGGCCCGGCGGATTATTGACCAGGGCCCTTGAAACGGGTTCAGCTAATTACAACCGGTGACGAGAGAGGGCTTCATAGACATGTTCATATCCTGGAAGAGTAAAAGACCAAGTCTGTCGCCAGTGTAGAGCCCCGCCCTGGGGTTTTCACCACTCGGAGAACTAGGGCAAATAAGCTGCCGAGGAACCACTGATATAAGTTCATTTGATATAAGTTCATTTGGTGGTGGAGTGCGGGACAGTAGAGGTTCCATGCAGCTCGCTCAGCCTGGACTGGAGAGTTTTTGTAGCTCCTTCTAGCATCACAAATGATCGTCAGTGTTCAGTATAAGGATACCACTATATAAACCTATTCCTTATCTCTTGCAAAATGGAATAGAACGATCTTGCTACATGCAATATTACTCAAATCTTGACAATCCTCTGAGTCGAAGTTCGTTCTCTCCAATATGTTTGGGAAATCTTTTGTTCGTTGCTTTACGCTGCTTGCAAGTCTGCTGCTTTGTACTGCGCAGTCACACAATGAACAGTACCGCCCTCAATATCATTTCACACCTGAAAAAAACTGGATGAATGATCCTAATGGAATGGTTTATCATAAGGGCATATATCATCTATACTATCAGTATAACCCGACGGGAAGTCGTTGGGGAAATATGTCGTGGGGACATGCCAGTAGCCCAGATTTGTTGCATTGGACAGAACACCCGATTGCCTTGGAATTCCGAAAGGATGCGAACGGAGTTGCTGTGGAGTATATCTTCTCTGGGAGTGTTGTCGTTGACGCCGAAAATACTAGCGGATTTGGCACAAAGGCGAACCCTCCCCTCGTTGCTATGTACACTTCAGCATATGCCCAAGACTACACGCTCCCAAGTGGCAAGACTATCTCCAAGGATCAACAGTCACAGTCCATTGCTTACAGTCTTGATGACGGCCTTACATGGACGACGTACGACAGCCAAAATCCAGTCATCCAGTTGCCACCCGCACAATACCTCTCCGCAGATACAAAGAACAATTTCCGAGATCCAGCTGTTTTCTGGCATGACGGTAGACAGCATTGGGTAATGGTCTTAGCCTTGCCCAACGTACACAAGCTGCTCATCTATACTTCCAAGGACCTGAAGAGCTGGACGCAAGTTAGTGACTTTGGTCCGGCAAATGCAGTATCTGGCCAATGGGAATGCCCAGGAATATTTCCACTTCCGGTTGATGGAGATAAGAAAAATGTGAAATGGGTAGCTCAAATTGGCTTGAATCCTGGAGGTCCCAATATCGGCTCGGGTACTCAATATATTGTCGGATCTTTTGATGGCATCAAATTTACCGCAGATTCAAATAATGTGTACGAGGCAGTTGGCAAGCCGGAAGGCAGTGTTGCAATTGAAGACTTTGAAAGCAGCACTTGGGAGGATATGCATTGGACCGCAACCGGTGGGTTTGTTGGAAAAGGACCCGTTGCAGGAGGGGATGCTGGGAACAAACTGGTCGATACCTTCTTCGATGGAGACTTTGTCACCGGCACCGCAACATCTCCAGCTTTTGTGATAAATTCACCTTTCATCAACTTTCGTATCGCTGGTGGATATCATCCACACAATTCCTTAACCTATGGTACTGCGGATGATACAGAAACTGCTCTCAATCTAAAGGTCAACGGGAAAGTAATCCGTACTGCAACCGGTCAAAATGCTGGGACTTTGGGGTGGCAAGGCTGGGACGTAACAGGTTTGATTGGCCAAATGGCAGTTATTGAGATTGCAGATTTCGCTACAGGAGGTTGGGGCCACATTCTTGTAGATGAGATTGTCTTCTCGAAATCTCTTGCCCTGGAACAAAAAGCAAACTGGGTAGACCTCGGCCCAGACTACTATGCAGCCGCGACTTTCAATGGGCTCCCTGAATTCAAGCGCGTTGCTGTTGGGTGGGCCAACAATTGGGTATACGCCGAAGATATTCCCACTGCGCCATGGCGCAGCTCGATGTCTATTATGCGGGAATATTCTCTCGCTACCGTTAATTCCAAAGTCACTCTCATGCAAACGCCTTACAGCATGGCCCCGTTAGAAAAATCGGCAGTATTATATAAAGAAAGTTGGGCCACCCTGCCAGGGTCTAAAATAAATATACCGGTCAAAGGAAAGTCGTTAGATGTGGAGTTGACATTTCAGGTTGTACCACAACATCCAATCACTAGCACGACCACAGCAACTTCATCTACCAAGACCTCCTCCACAACGACGCTCACAACTGTTGCACCAGGTTATCCATGCGCTCGTGACAATTGTCTGCGCGCTTTTATACGTCAAGGCAACTATCCAGACAATGCTTTCTGCAAGACCTTCACCAAGACTTCTGCCACGACTGGGTTTCCATCGTATGCTACAGCTTGCGGAGCAGCTCCGACGCAAGCATCACGTATGTCGTCGGCTTGTTCTTGTTTATATCCAACCTCAACTAGTAGTACACAGCCTGAGCAACAAACTTCTACTCCAGGAGACTCTGCAATTCGATTTTTCGTCAGATCAACTGAGGATGGTTCCCAGGGAACAGTTATCGGTTATGATGCCACAGCGCAACGAATTTTCGTTGATCGAATAAATTCTGGAGACAGCAGCTTCAGCTCCCTGTTCCCAGGTATCTATTATGCTACTTTGAAGCCAGATGCCCAGGGTAAAGTAACTATCCGTGTGCTGCTTGATTGGTCATCAGTTGAGGTTTTTGGTGGTCATGGCGAGAGCGTGATCACGGCACAGATATTTCCTGGCGATTCCAACCAAGCTATGTCACTGCAGTCTGATGTGAACGTATTTAAAGCTGTCGCGATCACAATCAAGGATGTCGCGTCATCGTGGAATTCTTAGGAGTGTAGGGTAATAGAATCAAAAGTATTCCATAGTTCCTCACGGCTCTCCAAACCAATATAACTTATTCTCGCGTTTCAACAATGTCACTGGGCGTAATATTTGAGCTAGATAGACAGTGAAGCAATGAGTGAGATCCATAAAAACATTGAAGAAGGGATTGAAAATGTATTGTAACTGTCTCCAGCTCAGCTTGGAGATTATTCCCAATTCAGTCAAAGTTAAATTCTGTTTGAGTAATAGCTAGATGTTAGATATTCTATTTGTATTGGGCAGCCGCTCGGTTTAACTAAAAAGAGTTTCCTAAGCAATCGTTTACTACACGTTTGAATCTAACTACAACTTTCCACCTCCTACTGATATGCTGATATGACTTAATGTCACCGAAACTCCGATCATTGAGGAAAAAAGACACTTGTTGCCCTACGGTTGACTTTGTGGGCGAGAGCATTTCAACTTCAATCTCCTATTACAGTTCAATTTGAACCCTAAACTCATCAGAGTAACTAAGCCGGCATTTATAACGTACCACCGTTCTTTATAAGTGCTATTCTATAAAGTTCTGAAGATTAAAATGCCTTTGCATTAGTAGATGGGAATTAAAATAATTTTACTAATCTTCGCATATTGATAGTAAATTTAACGGCAGCTACATAGAAGAGTTTCTAAAGTAGAAAAGTAGCCAGGGTCAGGGACAGTCATGTAATTACGAGGTCGAGGTTGTAATTCCAGCTGATGCTTAGTATAATAAGGAATCATAATTCATGACAGTTCGAATACGAAACTCCCCAACAGACGTCCGTATCTCGACCAGTGGGCCTACGGCAGAATACCGACCTGTATATAGATATGGGATATTCTTAGTTAGAGGGTCGGAGATTAGTCTGTTATTACGGGCAATACACGTGTTACCATCGAATAGTATCATACTATCACTGAAGCTTCACAGATAAGGGTATATCGAATAATTAGCTAAATTAGGTCACTTAGCTTGAAGCGTAGGTCACTATATATTTGAAGAGCCTAATTTTAAGCCTATATTTGAAATTCTAGTGTAAATCTACTGTATTTAGATAAAGTCTAGCGTCTATCCTAACATCCATTTTGATTCAAAGGTCCAATAAATGTGAAATTGTAGAATTATCCCAACAAAGTTTTCAAATCTCCAAAAGTAGATATTTCCAGAAAAAAAGCATCTCGTATTTCTATTTTGAGTTCCTGACGCAATTTCTGAGATAGAACAAGAGACATTAGTGAATCTAACCCAAAATCAGCAACTTGTGCATCGTCATTTAGCATCCGGACATCGATGCCCAACTCCTCAGCTATGATTTTGAACGCACGGGCGACCGAATCTGGGGTTGGTTGGTTTGCAAGAAGTGGCTCATCCTTGGTTATTTGTAGTTGAACACTCTGAGGCGGCGAAGGAGGAGTCAATAGACCCGTACCGACTTTAGAGTCATCTTCGAAGAGCGATGGCAGAACTGATTGCATCTTGGAAGAAGCTGTACTTGAGCCTGACGGAAACAGGGGGAGGGCAACATGAGAGGTGTTGGGAGCCTGAGATCCGGCCCTGATATCTGGAGGGCAGAAAAAGCGATCCAGCATGACGCGCGGCCATTTCTTGAACACAATCGCCTCAACGACACCAATGATTTCATTCTCTTGAAGGATGTACACATCGCCAACAAAATCATGGTTATTAGCAGGAACCATTCGGACATATGCTAAGTATTTACCGCCAGGCGTGAGCGGCTTTGCAAACCGCATGGATTTCCAGGATGGTGTGATATAAAAGGATTTGGTGTTATCGAAATAAGTTCCCCCATTCAGGATAAAACCAGACAAGGACACGCATCCATCGATGAAATGGGGAGGCACCGTCCACGTGCCGGCTGTATCGGTCGGGAATTCCACTTCGGCTACGGCTTCGTCTTTATTGAGAACCACGGACTTCATTGTTCGATACATATCCGAGTAATTGACTAATTTCCCGAAGAGACTGTATGCGAGGTTGGTCGTCAATTTATCGGCTTTACCATTGGCAGCCATATCGTTTAGGGTTGCGATACGACTTATCACAAGACCTGCTGTACGGGACCATGCTGACAGCCAAGATAATGGATTTTCCTCAAAGAAGATAGACGCATGACAATACCACACGTCTTTGGCGGGATTGTACCATTTGATGTGGGCTTTTTTATTTTCTAAATCAGCCTCAGCACTCACTATGATTGGTTGAGCTTCAACTGGGTTGTGGTGCTTGACGACAGGTTCATGATACTCGAAGTCGGCAACGTTGATGCCAATGTTAACTGAGTCTGAGAGCCCTTTATCAAGAATACGCTTCGCGATTGTGAAAGCCATGTCTGCGTGGAGGAACTACTGGGTGTCAGAAAAGGAGCAATGCCATAAGCAAATAAATATTCGTGAACTTACAGAAGAAGCAACTCCGTAGTTGTTCATAGCATGTCCTTCAATAACTTCCTTCAACTCTGGGTCGGTCATGTCCGACTCAGTCACAAGCTTAGCTATGGATGGAGTGTAGGTTTCGGAACGAATCTCATGAATGCTCGTTGTGCGGAAGCCTTTGACAGTCTGGGTCATGGCCTTGGTGAATATGGAATCAGATAGCGCCTGCCCCTTGGTCAGATTCCAGTCCCCGCTGTACTGAATCCAATAATTTTTACTGTTCCAAGAGTATGTAGGCGTATCGACCAGTCGGAGAGCCTTTTCGAAGGGTAAACTGTACTCTATCCAATCTATGCTTAAGCCAGCATTGTACAAAGTAGTAACTGCCTTGCCGAGCGTGGTCCAGTTGTTCTGGTCTCGGTGCAACGTTGGAATTGCCAATCTAGTTTCTGACAGTGTTTTTGTGATAAAACTGACACAACAAGGGTGATGGCCGATCTCTATCCATATATTAGATGTTGTCAGAACGTCAGATGCCCAAGCTGCGCTAAGCCCACCAACGTAGTCTACTGTTTCTCGAGTCGCTTTAGCCAAGTATCCAACATCAATGTTGGCAGTCAGAACTTTTGAGTAGAGGGGCGAAATGACGGGGATTCGAGGCGGCTTGCACACAACAGCACTTGTCAACTTAACAAAATCATTCGCCAGAATGTCCATCTGACTTGTGTGGTACGCATGGGGCACGTTAAGCTTCACAGTCCTGTAGCCTACCTTCCCAAGAACGGCCGCAAGGTCCTCCAGGTCTGCTACTGAACTACCAACTACTATTTCCTCAGGACCATTAATGCAAGCCACTTCAAAGGAAATGCCGTCGGCAGCTTTAAGAACGTTTTCGTGCGACGCTCGAACGGACAGCATGCCGTGCGTATGAGACGTAAGTTTTGTCTCCAGTAGCGTCGCACGCGTTCCAACCAAGAATACAGTGTCGCTATCGGAGAAGACACCTGCTGCATTCAAAGCAGCATACTCGCCTAGGCTGTGACCTATAACGACACTTGGCTTGACGCCAAGAGAGGCCCAGAGTCGTGTTAAAGCGATCTCTACGCACACGATAGCTAGATGTATAGAAACCGAGAGTGTATCTGTCGTACTGCAGGTGCTGTTGATGATAGGCAAGAAGGAAGGAAATTTCTGTCGCTGTGCAATGCCGTCGAGTCGGTCCAGTTGCTCCCGGAAAGGTTTGGAGTCGCGATACAGGTGTGCGCCAATACCGTTGTAGAATGTTCCTTGGCCAGTAAAAGCAAAGGCAACGGGTGCTTGTTTTGAAGAAATAGGTAACTGTTCTAGTGCAATTTCAATATGCGGACGAAGAAGTGCAGCAGCCTCCTTCAAGGAAGACGCAAGTACTGATACCCGGTAATTGTAGTGCATCTTTCGTGACGACAAAGTATAGGACAAGTCTGCGATAGAGACATCTGGCCGAGTTTCAATAAAATCCACTAGACGTTTGAGATTCTCTTGAAGGGAAAAGGGTGTTTTTGCCGAGATTGTGATGGGGTGCGCAGGTCGCGTATCATCGCCAATTCTTGGACGCGGCGTCGCTTCTTCAAGTATTATTGCTGTATTTCCTCCAGCTGCTCCAAAATTGTTCACCATTGCTAGCCTTTTGTTATCATTACTCCGCTCCCATGGTGTTGCTTTGAGCGGAATGATAATGCCCTTCCTGTCCAAATCCTCAGGCAAGGCCGGATTCAGCTTAGTTTTTACACCGATATGTGGAGGGACAACTTTTTTTTGGAAAACAAGCATAGTCTTGATGAATGACATAATTCCAGCAGCAGCTTCGCCATGACCGACATTGGATTTTACAGATCCAATCAGGAGGTCCGTGTTTCTTGGTTGCCCGTTTGCGAATACATTAGTGACTGACCTCATTTCGGTTGGATCTCCGGCGATGGTTCCTGTTCCGTGAAACTCGACATAACCTACAGATAACGGATCAATTCCAGCACGTCTGACCATCTGGTTATAAAGATGGGCTTGTGCCAGGTCGTGGGGGTGTGTAATTGATACAGCTTCTGCCGAATGGTCGGTGCCTGCAGCAAGAACAACTGCAATAATGTTGTCGTTGTCAGCTTCGGCGTCTTCTAGCCGCTTAAGAACGACACTGCCGACGCCATCGGCTCTTGAGAAAAGTCGCAGTTAGCCTTAAGTTATCAAAAGATATTTGGAAGTATTTAGGAATATTGAAATGTCTCAGAGCTCTTAAATAATGAACAGCAGCAGCACTGCAAGCACCTTTACTCTTAACACTTCCAAATGCCGGAGGAAATAAACACGGTATTTTGGAAATATACATACCGGCAATATCCATCAGCAGCTTCATCCCAAGTTTTGCAGCCTCCAGTAGGTGATAAGAAATGACCCTTACTCAAGCCAGCGTAGACGTCCGAGTTGGAGATAATGTTCATACCACCGGTGATTGCCATATCAATGTCACCACTCCAGAGCGAAGTACAGGCAGCTTGAATAGCTGCCAGGCTCGAAGAACAGGCTGTATCGATGGAGTAGCTCGGCCCCCAAAAGTTGAGGAAATAATTGATGCGACCGGGACCGAAAGCTCTACATCCGCCAGGAATGAAATAAGTTCCAATATCTTGACCAGAGTTGACCTCACGGTAATCGTCGCTAGCACATCCATAAAACGTGCCAACTCGACGCTGGTGAACTCCCCTGCCGGGAACGTATCCCGAACCCTCCAAAGCCTCGTATGCTGTGACTAGAGCCAATCGCTGCATAGGATCTGTCTGTTCAGCTTCACGCGGAGACATACCAAAGAAAAAAGCATCAAAGAGTCCTGGACTCTCTATAAAACAGCCGTAGGGGGTTTTAGATGTGTTAGACTTCTCTCCCTTTGGATCCACATGAGTATCAACATCAAAACGATCAGTTGGTACGGGGACATGAACATCGCGACCCTGCGCCAGAAGCTCCCAGAATTTCTCAGTGTCATCTGCGCCACCAGGAAATCGGCATGCCATGCCAACAACAGCGATTTTCGCCGATTTTGCATCGCGTGGTGGGCTTTGCTCCAACCTTAGACTTATTATGGCGGGCGTCATCATGTGATGCGACAGAGTTGTGGCAGGAAGCTCAGTGCTCCATCTTTCAATGACGCTCACCATATAATGCGAAGGTTGTAGACTCCACAGCTGCGCTTGGTCTGGTGAAAGTTGTTTCAAATGTGCAGACACGCCATCGATGGTTTGATCCCACCGAATGCTTTTTGTTAAAATTTCTGTCATCATCTCTGTGAGTAGTGACGTACAATCCGTCCACTCGAAGGGTCGGCCAGTTACAGGTGAGAATATGGGGAAGCATAACTGGTTGTTTAAAGTGATTCCTTCGACAATCTGCCTAATATGCTCTTGGCCATAAGCTTTATCAGTATGCCACATACCCTGTACCTTCTTCATTGGAACTTTTCTCGTATGCTTGAAAACTTCTGACTCTGAGAAGAGAGATTTGAGAGTTGACGGTGGCCCGCCAATGCTCACTGATCTATCGTCGTTACTAAAAACCGTCGCCATGTTGGCCTCAGGGTACGCCTAGATTTTTTTGGATCAGCATTTATAGAATTCATGGGTATCATGAGCTTACATTTTCCGCATTGAAATTTGCTACTGCTTGTTGGGCCTCTTTTAGATCAACCCCATGGGCACAATAAACCCAAGCCTACAACATCAAGTGGGAGTCAGCGACAAGTTCTATTTGAGAGATGCTTGGGGCTGAAACACTTATAGGAAGGATTCTATCTTTGGGGGGAAAGATTTCTCTATGTTTCCTCATAGAACTATTGTCTTCAATTGTGAATTGCCAGCATTAAGAATTTTTACTCTCGAAAAAAAGCTTACTCCTTCAGCATTGATCTCGTTGGGTGATACCTCGAGCGACCGACAAACTTGGTCTACGATAAGTCCAAATCGAAATGCGACTTTGGTGATTTCAGCGGCCATGACTGGAAGCAACAGTGGACTCGGGGAGAGTGCAATGGCTGCACCTGAAAGCAAACCTGGTCCCCGTCCAATGAGCACAGTATTTTCTGCTCGAAAATCGTATTCAAGTGGATGAGCCTCGTGGTAGCTTTGGTTGACGTCTTAGCATCTTGGTTTGAAGTTTGTGTTAGTATCTGGACTTACGCAGTGAAGACACCCAACTGAGAGACGAGCACAAGAACTCGCTCAAGAGCTCCTCCCAACGGCGTTTTCCTGAGCTCAATAACATCATCGGTCAGGTCTAATACGCTTTCAAACGTAGGAACCAACTCCTTCTGTGATCTCTCTAGTCGCGAGAATTCTTGTTTCACAGCAATTGTAATCGCCTCCAGAATCGAGGCCAGGATAGGATGATCTCTCTCTTTGCTAAGCAGATACAATTTTCTAAACAGAGTGCGCTGGTCTCCTTCCGGATCCCCTTGTGGAATCTCGCCAGACAAATAGATGATCTTCGCACGTGACATGGTGCTTAAGTTTCGCGTAGGATACTTACCACGTTGTTTATTGACAATGATTTATCGGTAATATGAACACAACGAGCGTTAACACGTCGGGGAGGGAAACATAAATAAGTCAGTCGGTGACCAGTGATCACGTTAAATTAATAGCATGTTATAAACAGTGCTGTCAATCAATATGAAGATATGCGATTAATCAACTTATAATTCTACTTGAGTCATATATTCGAAGTGAAGGATTACAAAAGCCGTCAGAATCCGAAGCCAAGCAAAATTTGACCATTCGTCAATGACGGCCGAATTCCGAAGCTTATGTTTTCTAAGGGGCTGTAGACGCAAAGAAGGTGTAGCCCGCTACACGTTCATTGATAACGGCCGAATCCCGAAGCTGATGTGATATCGGACTTCCGGCTAATATTCAGTATCTAGCTGTACACTACGCAGTATTAGACTAGAAACAATTCAAGTTGTCAAGATTAGGAACCTGTGTATTCAAGGGCGGTACTCTATAAGGGCACCCATATCATCGCATTTCTCCAGGTGGACCTGACATGGGGGCTCTGGGAGTTTCTGTAGCTCGCATACAACCACTCGATAGCCGATAGCCCACCTCAAGTCATTTCTATTTGCAACAGTATTTCGACAAAAGGTTAGACGTGATGGCAGATCTTTTGCTGGAAGTTAAGAAACGTTTGACTTCCAAAGATGAAGTTTCGCGAAAACTCTTCCAACGCGATTTACACGAAACTATTGCCTCTACTGAAACTCCAAAAGAGACGGCACTGCGCATGTAAGCTCAAATTTCGCTCTTAAACTCAAACTCAAACATGTCGCTGACTCTTGCAAAGATCTCTTTATGTAAGACCTACATTCTTGAAAGCACCTACACATTTTCACTAACTCTGGTTTGTAGCCTTTGCAGACCGCAGCAGTTCGAATCGGTCATGACTTGAAGATTTTCCAGACATTGGATTCTCAGGGACCTCAGACTTTGGAAGAACTACAGGCTCTGACAGGCGCTCATCCTCTGACCCTTGGTACATCGTATTCCCTACACTTCAGCCTCCATAAGAACCTAGTTAATCGCGCTGTTAGGCCGTCTACTGAGATACATGGCTTCAGTTGGGTTGGTCCGTCAGAGTTCCCTAGATATATTCGAAGCAAACAGCAAATGTCACCACCTCGCGGCTCCCGAGGCTATCACGATTGTAACGCACTTGTACTTATCTCTAAAAACTATGTATGAGAACGTTATAACTAAGAATGTACAGCTTCCAGAACTGCGGTCCTCTGTTCCAGAAAATGCCAGAGTTCTTGCGGACGAGAGACTATCAAGATATCACAGATGAGAAGGCGACCGTCTTCCAACCTGCATACAACACCGAGCTCGATCCCTACACATATTTCTCTCGACACCCGGACAACTTGAAGGCTCTTGTAGAGTATATGGCTCTGGAGCAAAGTGTACGTGGTTGTTGGCTGGAGAAGTATCCATTTGAAAATGAGATACGGGACTGGAACCCAACTTCCAATGAAGTACTTTTTGTGGATATCGGCGGCAATGTAGGACATTACTGTGCGGTGTTAAAAAGAAAATTTCCTGAAATGCCAGGCCGCGTCTTGTTAGAAGATTTGCCTGACACGTTGTCTCATGCTCTGTCAACGCCGGGAGTCGAGAAACTAGGACACGACTTTTTCCAACCGCAGCCAATTAAAGGTGAGAGTGAATTTCTACCACTGCAACTTGATCATGGAAGTTAATCTCGAAACGCTAATTATAAGATTAATACTTTTGGAACTGAACACTGATTTTTGCGGCTTTTAGGTGCCAAATTCTATCATTTAGGCTGGATTCTGCACAATTGGAGCGATGAGAAAGCAAAGACTATCTTGAGACATGTTAAAAAGGCCATGACGCCACGCTCTGTGCTACTCATAAATGAGATGATCCTTCCAACGACAGAGATTCCGCCATTTTCCACCGCAATGGACTTGATCATGTTGAGTTCATGCGGTAGCCTAGAGCGGACTGAGAAGCAGTGGAAGAAATTGCTCGGTGAGGTCGGGTTGGAAATTAAAAAAACTATGATATACAATTATGAGCTATTTCATGGCATAATCATTGCAGCAATAACATAGAAAAATGTAAACCCGGTTATTGAGTTGAATACCATTAAAAAGCGTCAGAAAGTCTCATATACCATACATTTTGTCAAAGTCGGTCGCGAATACTATATTTATAATGTTTGAGGCACACTTTAAGTAGCGTATGGAATTTAAGGTATATAGATACAAGAAGTATAGTGTTATAGCCAAAACTTAAGTACCTGCATTATAAAAATCTTAATTGTATTCTCGCAACTCCTCTATATATCTAAACTCTATGCACTCTTTCTAACCTGGTAGAATAATTAACCTTTGAATGAGGTTCGGCGTCGTTGTCTAGCCCTAAAACCTTTAGGTCGTCATCGTCAGTATCAAGAGGTTCACGGTGAAACTTTTCCTCTTATATAGTCTCCCTCTTCCCGTTTAACCTCAACCTCTGGCCTAGGACTTGTAGTGCCTAGTATTCTATCCATATTTGTAATATCTTTAGCTAATTAATTGTTTTCGCTTCCTCTTCATCTTCAGTATTCTTGTCTTGATCGTTATCTTTTATTTTGACTTCAATCTCAGCTAGCCACTTCTCTAGCCCTTTTTCAACGTCCATTTGAGACTGTTTATTTGCATAACGACGGCGATTAAGACTCTATTCAAGACAATTTTCACATCGTGTTTGATTTCAATTCAAATCACTTTTCAAAATCCGCTTTATCAGTGACTATCATGATGGGTTCGAAAAGATTAACGGCTAAATTAAGCAACGGTGCACTTCGTCAAAGAATCGAAGAATTCGCCGGGCTTCTAGTGCGGGATATTTGCCTAAATTTTCATTGCCAGATCATGGAAATATTTTAAGTTCCACTGAAAAATCAGGAATGAAATGACGATAATCAACATACATGACACTATCTATGTTGCCAGATATTCCCGTAGCGAAATCTGAGTGACTTAAAAACAGAAGGCTAAGCCAGTAATAATCCTACCTGTTGAAGATAATTAAGTGGTTCAAGTATTTCAAGTTGTCCTGTCAAACTAGGGGCGTACTACTGCCGACATTGATCGAAGGAAATTTTCTAGCTTAAGTATTGAAATGTATGTAAGTTTCCCTGCTCTTCTCTGTAGAAAATTCTGATTGTTCATAAGTTCGCAGACGCTTTCTAGTGGTGTGTGGCTCAGAAACGACTTCAGGCCATGACATAGATCGATCCGGGCTGCCGTTGGAGTCGCCTTGTCTCAGCTGATCCGGAATATTTGATATGCCAGTGTCTGAAGCATCTGCCGAATTTGCCGACCCGAAAGGCGTATAAATTTCGGTTGAAGGTGGGATCAACGAGCTGATGTCCCAAGAGAAAGGTGTGCTTGCCGTGGGTTGCGACAAGAAAGAGAGACTTGATTCGTCTCCTGTTGGGCATGAGGGGGAAATGTTGCAGTACTTGCTTGTCTGGTTATTCAAAGCTAGAACCATTTGAGACATGGATATTGGAGCTACGAATTCATGATGATGATGTTCGTGAGTTTTGATCAGGTTACTTATTGCCAACAGCTGCTCGAAGGTCCACGCAACCTTGCGATAGTAGTTGTTAGATTGCATCGGCTCTGTACTCTTGATGTAACAAGTAGACACTTTCCGCAATAGTTCAAGATCATTGTTATATCCGTTGTCATTTTCTGATGACAGATAGTCTTTCAGTAGTGTAAAGAATGCAGGCAACGAGAAGGCGTCGAGAACACTGGCGAAAGGGACTGTGCGTGTTTTCATGTTGGAAGAAGTATTGTCCTGGTATCCTGTGGCCATCTGACAAGTCAAAGCGTCGAAACCATCTAAGACTTGACGGTCTTGAATGCCGTGTGCTATCAAAAGCAGGAGGCAGCTAGCCCTTGCGTCGGAACGCACTTGCTCTGCATGTCTCTGCTCGGATCCTAGCTGTAGCGCAAGAATACGGGTATTTAAGAACTCCATCGTCAACATAGCAAGACGGGAATTGTAAGAGGAAGCCTGGCAGGTGAATAGACCAAAGGTGTGTAGATACTGGTCCAGCTGGTGCTCTATGGATCTTAACGCCTTAGCAGTTTGCGATTTACTAGTTCTACTCGTCTGGAGTGAAGTAGTATGCGTCAAGCGGTAAACTTCATCTTGTATCATCGCCAGTTGTAATGTGTCATGATAGAGCGCCTGACGCTCTATAGCGGCACTTAATTGGGAACCAATATTGCAGTCGTGGGTCGGAAGCCAGGACACAGAGCCTCGAGTAGTGCACAAGCTCTTATCCCGGACGTATAACGACTGTACAACTTTCGATCTCTCTAACTCTTCATATGGACTTGTATCGTGAGGAAAGAGTTGTGTATGATGAAGTCCCATGGTTCTTGCAAGCCCACAAGCGTTGGCGAAAATAAGCTCAGCCCATCCAGGAGGGTCAAATTGTTGTGCCGCAATACTCTTTAAATGGTCAGCTAGCTATTACGATGGGTATGTATTTGAAATTGAGTCCGTACATACTAGAAGTATCAAAGTCTGAACATTAACGAGTTTGGGCGTGGTCAGTAAATGGGAATTGACTAGCGCAGCGCGACTCGGGAGAAATGAACGTGCAAAGTCGCCAAATAAGCCGTTCCCTCCTTGAGCAGAGATTTCCATGCCCCATACAAGCACAGTAATAGCCTGGAAACATATGGCCCATATATCGTCCACAAGCTCGCTAGATTGGGAATATATACGTTCGACGTGTGCCAGGAGATTACTCTTTACAAAAATATCGGTTGCGCAGTCAACATGCTGCAAGAAATAATCAACAACAGTAATGGTCTGGTGCTTGGCCAGGAAGTTGGCGACAGACTGCCCGCCGAAAGGTGGGAATGGTTCCAGCACACCAGCTCTGTCACACAGATTCTGCAGCATATCTCGTATAGAAGCATCACGTTCAGTATGGCTAATAGACAGCACGTAATATTGTAATTTTTTGCAAAGGACGAACAGCGTCAGTGGCCCGTGATAATAATCGTCGATCATTCCCACCTCGTTGCGGAAGACTTGCAAATTGGCACAATTAACACTGTACGGTCCAGGACTCGCTAGGCGGTCTTCATCGTCCTCTCCATCAAGAATACCGGTCAAAGATGCCTGTTGCTTCGATGAGGCAGAGCAAGAATTGTCATGGTCCATGTTCTGTTCGATGCTGACAGCTAGACGGCCAAGATGCGATTCTATATTGATCAGGCGCTCCTTGACTGCATTAACGCTGTCAAATCTGGGCACCAGTCAGACATATTCTCATCATACGCAGCTGTTGCGGAACTCACAGTGACTTCAAATGGTTGACTCTCTTAGTGGGGTTTTGGTAAACGCATGTCACACTGTCGTCTCGATCGCAATTATTGCATTGAGGGAGCTCACGGCCACAACGGATCTTGCGCTCACGACAGCGAGTGCATGCTTGATCTGAAATGGAATCTTCAGAAAGGATTCGGTTCTAATTACTCACTTAGTGACAGCGTGGTATAGTAGAGAAGAATGGGTGTCTTGGTATATACACTTTTCTGAGAGCCCGACATTTTCGGAAAAAGTGGAAGGCTTTTTGGATATTGATTTAACTGGTTTTATGGTATCTTTTGCAGTTTATACAGGAACTTTATATATACATGTGTGTAAATCCGCTGCAATTACAAATGCATGTAACCTACGAGCTCTAATTGAAGCAAAGGGGAAGATTCGGGCAAAATATCCTTGAATCTTAGCACGTCTGGGCTTCGCTTTTTAATCACAGAAATTGCACTGCTTTTGGTTAAAAGCTGGCGGTCAAAGTATGAGCCCAAGACACGGGGACTATGACATTCTCGGTCATGTTCAAGGCAGGTGAGATTTTATGCAGTAAGCTTATGTCAAGGGCCTACAGTCACAGCAAGAGAGAATGGGCCACAGAAGTTGATAAAGGTCTTGTAGGTAGTCTATTCTAGGAAAAAAACATCTTCGTGTTGCAAAGATATCGAAGTACAGTAAGCACGTATAGAAATAAGCTCAAGAGTATGTCTGAGCCGATATTGCTTGACAGTAACAGGAAAGATAAATGATGAGGATAATTTAGGAGAGGGCCTCAACTCACCAGAAGCCAACTAGTGCGCAGGTAGTACTTTTACTAACTGTCAGCATCTTTCTTTCAGACGAAGAATAATGGTCTATTTAGTGGGATATACAAAAGCAACCACTTTGGATGGCGTGAGCTAAAACTCCTTCTCCACATGAAAATATTAATACCTTGAAATTACAGAGGAACATGCGGTACTTGAATTGAACTGCTCATTGTAGTATAAAGAGCGCGAACGAGGCTATCAATTGGTTCAAGACTAGAAATAGACCAAATTTTTCGAACATCATTTTCAAGTTAAGTCATGATCATTCTAATTTAGAGGTGTTATAGTGGCTTTCTTGATCAATTAGGTAACTTAGTATATTCTTTTATTATAGTATTTAAGCAAAACGATTATTATTCTTGGTGTCCGCGTGTTAGAATTCAGGAAGCTCGATTAGGTGTAATTAGTAGAGGGTAAAATCACTATATTAGTTGATAACGATTAGTAAAATTACACTCCGGTGATATGGCCTTTAATATCTCTGAAGTCGTCATGTGATTACGGGATACGATCGACATTCTGACACCGCGATCGCTATGATCAGTTTCAAGATCTTATAGCTCCTAGGTCCGATAGGTCAAGCGTGCCTTATATCGACGAAGTACCTTGGGGGTTAGGTGTGGGGGTCAATAGTAATTCACAGGGCGCATGCAGCCTTTGTTGGCATGGTTTACGTGTCGAACGTGTAGTAAGACGGAGCGCGACAACATTAGCATCAGTCGATTACTATCTCTCCTCCCACTCTCCACCGTTGCGGCAGGTGTGTATATATGCCTTCCCAAGAGGCTTATCCAATGATTTTACCGCTTGAAGCGTGGCAATAGTTTTAGAATCGTCTATTGCTACCCTGAACTTGATCAACAGGCCAATTTTTGGCCTGTGCTATGAGGCTCACTAGCTTTTGACCATTCACAAATCTCAATGCTACAGCCAGTAATGAATCGCCATTATTTCGGGCGGTCTGACGGGCGGTGGTAGTATAACGCAATCTTACAACGACCCAAGGGACTACGAATCGTACAAGTATCTTGAGGGGTTGAATTCCTGTAACTGGCTTGTAATCGGCATAATGGGAGAATATGGCTGATAATTATTTATATAGTGAATGCGTGCTATTAACTCGTCAAAGACTAGCAGATTTGTCTTTGATTTTTATTCTTTCCTTTCTAGGATAAAAAAAAATTGATTATAAGGATTTTGGATCGATGCCATTCTTACAAATTCGTCCGATGCTGAAAATAACTTCATGGACTTTGGGATAGCTTCGTGGTTAATCTGGCTTAAGTCTTAGCCGAAACCCAAAAAACAAAAAAGGAAGAGTTTGAGAGGACTACGATAGCTATTCGTAATGCCAAGCCCTCGTATTCTATCGATATTTTGACGTAGGTACGAGAGGACAGAGTGTCGGGAAGATAGGTTAACGCCGAATGAGGGGACACCGAGACTTCCTTTCAGACATTGACCCAACACGGAGATCAACAAAATTCATCCTCGCTCTCAGAAACTAGGGCAGTTCGCAGGGATTATAGGAATATCATCACAATTAAAATAAGGGAGGTGGAAATGACGATTGAAGTATTCAAAAAATAAAGCCTCTGTAGAAGCTGACATATGAGGTACTAATAATGTAGAAATGAAATAGCAAATGTACTAGGGAGCTTATAGTAATTGAAGTACATAGGCAGAGATTCTTAATTTGATTATATTTCGTTTGTAAACAGCTTTCTATTGGTTCCAGACCAATGATCACCTTTTAAAGATCACGTGGGCAACCTCGTACCGTAACTATATGTAAACACGTCAGCATAGCGCCTTAGGCAAGTATAATAACTATGGATGTATTTATTTTTGAAGGGGGGGAGCCGAATGAGTGGCCCGCCAGATTCTAGCTGCTCGACCAATCGGAGGTCTAGAAAGGCAGTATCCAGTACTTTTCAAGCGGTGAGGTGTTGACGTGGAATTTAGAAAAGAGGAATGCCCAGAAGGTCAGACAAGCATACCGATTAAAGAAGAAACTTTCTT
>Ga0247807_10000868_pt1 | contig 18478 bp, 17 predicted proteins | sample UWRJL074202C1_FD_179931 | JGI IMG/M metagenome (GOLD analysis project Ga0247807, IMG submission 179931) | Plant litter microbial communities from Arlington Agricultural Research Station in Wisconsin, United States - UWRJ-L074-202C-1 | ecosystem: Environmental > Terrestrial > Plant litter >...
CTAGACGATATGACTATCGCAACTTCAGTTGAGCGGTTGCCCTCAGCCCCTTGAGGCTGGGGCCTCCGTTCGAATAGACGTGGGTTACCAGCCCGTGGAGGTTGGCCTATCCACAGTCGAACTTTGGAGGCCCCAGTTGATCAAACATCGTAGTTTCGTTGGTCTGGATGTGCACGCCCGCACGGTCGAGGGTTGCGTCCTCGATGCCGACTCGGGTGTAATAACCCACCGCAAACTTCCCGCCGCAACCCCCGGCATCGTCGGCTGGGTGGCGGCATTGCCTGCTCCACAAATCGCCACCTATGAGGCTGGCCCGACCGGTTTCGGGCTAGCCCGACAGCTGAAAGCTGCCGGGATCACCTGTTTGGTCGCGGCTCCGTCGAAGCTGCAGCGTCCGAGTGGCGATCGGGTGAAAACCGATGCCCGTGACGCCGAACATCTCACGAAGTTGCTGCAGCTGGACCAGATAGTCGCCGTTCATGTGCCAACTATCGAACAGGAGACAGCGCGCGATTTGGTCCGCGCCCGCGAAGACACCCGCGAAGTGCTGATGAGTGCCCGCCACCGACTCTCGAAGCTGTTATTGCGCCATGGGCTGGTCTATGACGGCGGCTCAGCCTGGTCCCGACCGCACGACCGGTGGTTACGTGAGCACCGCACTTCCGGGACCGCAGCTTTCACCACCGCGTTCGATGCCTACTACGAGTCCACGGTCCAAGCCGTTGCCCGGCGGGACGGACTCGACAAAGCGATTGAGGAGATGGCCGCGAATTCTGAATTCACGCCACTGGTGACCCGGCTCGGTTGCCTGCGCGGCATTGCCCCACTGACCGGATTCTCGTTGGCGGTAGAGATCCCGCAATGGGACCGATTCACGGGCAACACCATCGGGGCATTCCTCGGACTGGTCCCGTCAGAACATTCCTCCGGCCAATCTCGCTTTCAGGGATCGATCACCAAGACCGGCAACCTGCATGTCAGACGCCTGCTCGTCGAGGCAGCATGGCATCACCGGCGCGACTATCGACCCACCACCCGATCGGTGATGCAACCGCGGTGGGACCGGGCGCCTGTTGCAGCACGCCTGCGGGGCCAAGCCGGTAATGTTCGTCTGCACCGGCAGTGGGTCGCGTTCACCGCCCGCAAAAAGGAGCCCGTCGTCGCGAACGTCGCTATCGCCCGCGAGCTGGCCGGCTGGTGCTGGTCGCTGGCCGTGATGGACGACTAAACACAGACCGCTGATCGCTGAGGAGATGAGTGTTGGCGAACACGTGGAGTGACCCGCTTTCCGCCTATGAGCAGCACCACTTCGTGGTGCGACGCCCGATTCTAGAGTTGCGGCACCGCTCCAAATCGAACACTTCGCCCTGCGGTAATCAACCCGCGCATATCAGCCTGACCGTGAACGTCGACAACGACACGTTCGACACCCATCACCAGCAGTGACAGCCGAAGCGGAGTTTGGGACAGATCATCCTGAACTCCGCTTCACCCTGCCCTTGACAAGATTTCCCACATATCAGGCGGGAGCGTCGACCAGCTCGCCGATCTTGAGGTTCGGGTACAGCTTGGTGACGGCCTGCAGGCGCCACGCGGTGCTGAACAGGGCGACCAGGGCACCGTCGGATCGGGTGAGAACTTCGACCTGGCGCTCTTTGTCCAGGATCTGGGCCCCCTCGGCATCTACAATGCGCGCAACCTCGTAGGGAAGCGATTCGAAGCGCACGGGCGAGCCGAAGTCGTTCGCCATACGGTCTTCCACCACTTCGAACTGCAGGGTTCCCACCGCGCCGAGCACGGGAGAGCCGTCGCCGCGCCGGTCAGAGCGCATCACCTGGATGATGCCCTCGTAGGCGAGCTGCTCGATGCCGCGACGGAACTGCTTGTTTTTGCTGCTGTCGGTCGCGAGCACACTGCGGAAGTGTTCGGGCGAGAACATCGGCAGGCGCGGGAATTCGACGGGTTTGCCCTCGTAGAGGGAGTCGCCGACGCGGAGTGTGGAGGCGTTGACGAGTCCAACAACGTCGCCGGGCCACGCCTCATCGACCGAGGAGCCCTCGCGGCCGAACAGCTGCTGGGCGTACTTGGTGGCGAACGGGCGACCCGTGGCCGAGTGGGTGGCGATCATGCCGCGACGGAAGAGGCCGGAGCAGACGCGCACAAACGCGACGTGGTCGCGGTGGTTGGCGTTCATGCCCGACTGCACCTTGAAGACAAAACCGGAGAAGTCGGAGTCGACGGCGCGCGGCTGCCCCTGGGCGTCGATGCGCGCCTCGGCGTACGGGGCGGAGTCCACGAGGGTGTCGAGCAGCTCGCGCACACCGAAGTTCACCACGGCGGCGCAGAACAGCACGGGGGTGGTTTTGTTGCCGAGGAACGACTCCTGGTTGTGGTTCTGTCGCTCCATCGCGAGCAGACCCTCCTCCTCGGTTGCGGTGGTCCACGCTTCGCCCTCTTCGGCCAGTGCCTGTTCGGGCTCGAGGCGCTGTTCCTGCGCACGCGTTGCTCCACCCGGCGTGCGGTTGAAGCGGATGAAGTCGCCGGTGTCGCGCTCGATCACGCCGCGGAAGTCGCCGGCGAGACCCACGGGCCAGGTCAGCGGGGTGGGGGTGAGCCCGGTGCGGTCACGAATCTCGTCCATCAGGGCGAGGGCGTCGAGGCCGGGGCGGTCCCACTTGTTGATGATGGTGATGATGGGAAGGCCGCGCTGTTTGCAGACTTCGAACAGCTTCATGGTCTGAACCTCGAGGCCTTTGCTGGCGTCGACGAGCATCACGGCGGCGTCCACCGCGGAGAGCACCCGGAAGGTGTCTTCGGAGAAGTCGGCGTGGCCCGGGGTGTCCACGAGGTTGATGACCGCATCGCGGTACTCGAACTGGATTGCGGTCGACGTCACGGAGATACCGCGCGCCTGCTCCATGGCCATCCAGTCGGAGACGGTTCCGCGGCGGCCAGCCTTGCCGTGCACGGCGCCCGCGGTGGTGATCGCCTGGGCGTGCAGAAGCAGCGCCTCGGTGAGTGTGGACTTGCCCGCGTCAGGGTGCGAGATGACCGCGAAGGTACGTCTGCGTCGCGCTTCGGCGGAGATATCGAGCTGGGATGTTTCTGCGAGGTTCGTCATATGCTGTCATTCACATTAGGCGAAACCCGGGGCCCTCGTTGTCGCTCGCGTCCGAGCGCGCGTATGGCCGGTGGCACCGAGCGGTGTCAGCTCGCGCGTTCCTGGGGGTGGGCGACCCGCTGGCCGACCACAGCGCTGATGCCGTCGGAGCGCATCGAGACACCGTAGAGCGCGTCGGCGATCTCCATGGTGCGCTTCTGGTGGGTGATCACAATGAGCTGGGATGTCTCCCGCAGGTCTTCGAAGATCGCAAGCAGTCGGCCGAGGTTGGCGTCGTCCAGCGCGGCTTCAACCTCGTCCATGATGTAGAACGGGCTGGGCCGCGCCTTGAAAATGGCGATGAGCAGGGCGACCGCCGCGAGCGACCGTTCACCGCCCGAGAGTAGCGACAGGCGCTCGATCTTTTTGCCGGCGGGTTTGACCGTGACCTCGATGCCCGTGGTGAGCATGTTGTCGGGGTCGGTGAGGAAAATGCTGCCCGTGCCGCCCGGGAACAGCACCGGGAACACCTGCGTAAACGCGTCCTGCGTATCCGCGAACGCACTGGAGAAGATGTCTTCCATCTTCTCGTCGATCTCCTCGATGATCGTGAGCAGGTCGCGGCGGGTGTTGGTGAGGTCGGTGAGCTGCTCGCTGAGGAACTTGTGACGCTGCTCCAACGCGGCAAATTCCTCGAGCGCAAGCGGGTTCACTCGGCCGAGCTGCGCCATTTTGCGTTCGGCGCGGGCAAGTCGTGTCTCCTGCTCGCTGCGCACGTAGGGTGTGCCGGTGGCTGTGGTGGATGCCCCGGCGTCCACTCGTTCACTGGGGATCAGTACCGTGGGCCCATACTCGGCGACAAGAATCTCTTCGACGAGTCCGAGCTCGGTGCCGGCCCGCTCGAGGAGTGTGGTGAGGTGCAGTTTCTTTTCGTAGATTTGCATCTCGAGCCCGTGCACGGTTTCGCTGACGGCATGGAGGCGGTCGCGCAGGTCGGATTCCGTCCGGCGCAGTTCCGCGAGCTCGGCGTTCTGTGTCGAGCGTTCGGTCTCGCGCGCGGCGAGTTCGACCCGCGCCTGCGACACCGATCGGTCGACGGAGTCGAGCACCGCGGGCAGTGCGGCCAGCACTCCCTCGGCGGAATCGATCTGGCGGCGACGGATGACCGCGCGCCGCGCGGCTTCTTCCGCTGCGGCCCGCTCGGCCTCCAGCTGTCGTTCGAGTTGGGCAGCGCGGGCCTGCTGGGCGCGAACCCGCTCCCGGGCCGTCTCCACGCGCAGACGTTCTTCGATCTCTCGTTCGCGGGCACTCTCCACCTCGGCGAGGAGTCCCTCACGGGCGCTCGCGTCGAGCAGCGGACGGGGCCGGGAGCGCGCCGTGTCGAGTTCTGACCGGGACTTCTCCGCGGCGGCCACCGCGTCGGCGACGGAGGACGTAGCCAGGCGAAGGCTTTTCTCGAGGCGCTCGGCCTCGGCGGTCGCCGCCTCGACCTGGACGCGTGCCCGGTTGAGCCGTTCCGTCTGCGCGGCCAGTTGCGAGTCGTAGGCGCGGAGGGCCGCGAGCGAGCGCACCTGCTCTTCCTTGGCCGCCTGCACGGCTCCGCGCTGTTCAGCGAGGGCAAATCGTGCGGAGTCGATGAGGGTATTTACCTCGGCGAACCTGTCTGCCGCGGCATCCCGATCGGCCACCAACTCAAGACGAGACCGCCGAGCACCCGAGCCACCACGCAACACATACTGGCTGAGCACGTCGCCGGCCTTGGTGATGATGGTCGACGACGATGCGCCGTCGACGGAGAGGTCAGCCCAGACGCGGCGGGCGGCAGCGAGGTCGTCGGCAACCACCACATGGGAGAGCAGGCCGAGCACACCGGTGGGCGCGGTGACCACGTCCTGGGCGAATACGGCTCCCTCACCGAGGTCACCGGAGGCGCGGCGATAGTCGCCCGCGTCGGCGAGCAGCAGGCCGATACGACCCAGCTCGTCCTTATGCGCGTGGGCGAGGGCAGCGACCGCGGAGTCACGGTCGTCGGCGAGCACCGCATCGGAGAGGGTGCCGAGGGCGGCGGCGATGGCCGCCTCATACCCGGCGCTGACCTGGATATGTTCGGCGACGAGGCCTCGGATACCCGGGCGACGGGCGGCAACGAGGGCGCTTGACCCGTCCTTTTGGTCGAGAGCGCTGGAGAGCGCACTCTGGCGGGCCGCGAGCGCGTCACGCTCGCGTTCGAGGGTGTGGAGTTGTTCGCGCAACAAGTCGATCTGCGTTTCGGCGGTGCTGACCTGCGCCTGGGCGTCCTGGTAGCTGGCGTCGAGGTCTCCGTCGGAGTCGTCCGCGAGGGTGGCTTCGGCCTGCGCCTCCGAGAAGCGCTCGGCTGCGGCATCCCGACGCCCCACCGCGGCATCAAGAGCGTTCTGCTGGCGCAACACTTCACCGCGAACCGCAGCGAGGCGCGACGCGGTGGTGTCTGCCTGGCCAGTCAGCTGGGAAATCTCGAGATCGTGCCGGGAGACGAGCGCGCTCTGGAAGGCGATCTCTTCGTCGAGGGAATCGAGGGCGGCGCGTGCGGCGGCAGTGCCAGCCTGGGCGCGACGCCATGCGGCCTCCGCGTCGGTGATTGTGGTGGTCAGCCGCTCCGCTTCGTCGAGCGCATCGGTGACCATCTGCGGGGTGACCCCGGGAGCAGCATCCGCGGACTCGGCCTGCGATCCCAACAGGGCGAGCCGCTGGTTCGCGAGGCTGTAGAGGTTGCGCAGTCGCTCCTGCACGGATTCGAGCCCAAACGCGGTGCGCCGGGCGACGTCCACCGCGTCACCCACCTGAAGCTGCTCGATCTTGGCGGCGCGGAGTTTGGCCTGGTCGAGCTGCTCCTGCAGAACGATGCGCTCCGACTTCCGCTCGGACTCGCTCCGTCCGTGGCTGGTGAGCGCTTCGCGCAGCGCGACCACCTCGTCGGAGAGAAGGCGGGCCTTGGCATCCCGCACAATCGCGGCAATTGACTGGGCTTCCCGGGCGATCTCGGCCTGGTGCCCGAGGGGTTTGAGCTGGCGGCGGATCTCCCCGGCCAGGTCGCTCAGGCGCGTGAGGTTGGCCTGCATCGCGTCGAGCTTGCGCAGCGTTTTCTCTTTGCGCCGGCGATGTTTCAGGATGCCCGCTGCTTCTTCAATAAATCCGCGACGCTCTTCTGGAGTGGCACGCAACACAGCGTCGAGCTGGCCCTGCCCCACAATGACGTGCATTTCGCGGCCCAGACCGGAGTCGCTGAGCAGCTCCTGCACGTCGAGGAGGCGGCATCCCTTGCCATTGATCGCGTACTCACTCCCACCATTGCGAAACAGCGTGCGGCTGATGGTGACTTCGGTGTACTCGATCGGGAGTGCGCCGTCGGAGTTGTCGATGGTGAGGATGACCTCGGCGCGACCGAGGGGCCCACGGGTGGAGGTTCCCGCAAAGATGACGTCTTCCATCTTGCCGCCGCGGAGCGTTTTCGCGCCCTGCTCCCCCATCACCCAGGCGAGAGCGTCAACAACGTTGCTTTTGCCGGACCCGTTCGGGCCAACCACACAGGTGACCCCGGGCTCGAACGCGAAGGTTGTGGGCTGCGCGAACGACTTAAAACCCTTGAGGGTCAGGCTCTTCAGGTACACGGCGCACCCCCTTTCCACACGGCAATAGCTGGGTCCACGGTACCGGACGACACGCCGATAGCCGGATGGGCGCGCGTGTGTGGCGTCAGTCGGGAACCGTGAACTTAAATCCCTGGTGCGACGGTACGAATCCGAGGCGAGTGTAGAACCGGTGCGCGTCAATGCGCGCTTCGTCTGAGGTGAGCTGTACAAGGGAGGTTCCGAGCTGCGGTGCCGCGACCTCGGTCACCCAGCGCATCATCGCCCCACCGATCCCGCCGGATCGCAGGTCACTACTGACCCGCACGGCCTCGACCTGGAGACGGGTCGCACCGACTCGAGCCATTCCCGGGATCACGGTCAGCTGCATGGTGGCAATAACGTCGCCGCGAGGTGCCGCAACAACCAGAAGCGCGTTCGCCGGATCCGCATCGATCGCGTGGAATGCCGCCTCGTAGGCCGCGCGATCGTCGGGGCTCGCAGTGTCCCCTCGTGAGGCACTGACCGGGTCGTCGGCGAGGAGCTCGAGTATCGACTCAATATCGTCGACGGTGGCGAACCTCAGCTGCACGGGCCCAGCGGGCGGATCCAGCGTGACGGGCAGCGCGAGGGCATCGAATGCGGTGATGACAGACACAGACCTATCTTTGCACTCTCCGACTGACCTTTCCTCACCCCTTATGACGGCGATAAGCACGGCGGCGATAAGGTGAGCGGTGCCCGTTCCGTCCTCTCCACCGCTGACGCCTCCCCCGACTGCGCGGCTGACCTTCCGGCAGATGACCGTCGCGGACCTCGACGACATGGCGTCCCTGCTCGGCGACCCGGCCGTGATGGAGTACTACCCCCGCCCCAAGACTCGCGATGAAGCGCAGCGCTGGATCGACTGGAACACCACCAACTACGCCGAGCACGGCTACGGCCTCTGGATCGTTGAAACCACCGCAGGCGACTTCGTCGGCGATTGTGGGCTCACCTGGCAGAGCGTTAATGGTCAGCGGATGCTCGAAGTGGGTTATCACGTGCGCCGCGAGCTCCAAGGTCGGGGCTATGCCACCGAGGCTGCAGCCGCCTGTTGTGATTTTGCTCGGGATGCACTGGGCCTCACCGATCTCGTCGCCATAATCCATCCCGCCAACGTCGCCTCGCAGCGCGTCGCCGAGAAGATCGGCCTGCGGTACGTCGGCGACGATCTCGACGGGTCGATAGTTCGGTCGGTCTACGGCACCGCGACCTCCCGTCCGCAACATGGGCACTAGTAGCGCCTCTCCGCCGCTATATGGGCACTACCGCCAACCACCGTGTGGCGCTGGGGCCCAAGGAGCCTTCGATGGGTTTGCGCGCAAGCCCATCGAAGGTTGCTTGGGCCCCAGTACTTTTCGACAGTGGTTGTTGAGGCCCCGCGCGGCAGCCGGATATCCCTGAGCGCTCGCCCGTGGAGTGTCGAACACGAGTCGATCGCGCAGGCGATTTACGCGCCTAGGTCGATAACCCGGACAGCGTCACCAGGAAGCCCGACGGCCCGAGGTTCTTCGACGAACGCGCCGAGTGTAGGTCCACGGTCGAATTCACGAGTTCTGTCAACGCTGTTCCCGGGTCCGACACAAGGCCACGGTCGTGGTCGAGCGGCGACGCCTGTCGCAGCTGCTGGGTGACCGCTTCAATCTCCGTGACCACACCACGGACGGGCGCAACCGGGTTCGAACGCACCGCATCCACGTAGGTGTCGAGCGCCAGCTCGACGATCCTCGTGCCCGCAAACAGATGACGCATCCACGTATGGTCGGGCACGGTCAGTCGCCACTCGACCCGGTCGCCCACGGTGACAAGCAACGCGTTTTCCTCCAGCTGCCATGCCGTCAGCCACACCGTCACGGTTGTCACCGGTGCGAGAAACAGGGGCGTAAGCATGCGGCGAGTGTAACGTCGGGCGCAGCACGAGCAGTTGCCGCGGGCGCCGACCGGTTGAGATACTCGGCGGTATGACGGCAGACAGTCCTCTCCAGTCGAACTCCGGCGGCGCAGCCGGGGTGGTTCTTTCGCGGCTCGTGGTGCCCGCCTCGATCGCTGGCCCCGAAGCATCCGAATTCCTCGAATTTGTGCAGGTGCAAGTCGCGATCGAAACCGAGATCGCTGGCAACAACGATCTCGAGTACGCGCCCGAGGAGATCCTTCCCGCCTGGCATGATGCCTACCTGCCCCGGCTCGCAGTTGTCGCGAAACTGGACGGGCGCATCATTGGCGACGCGGTCTATCACGCCGCGGCAACCGGTGACGCCCCCGAAGGCTGGGTCGGTGTTGAGGTCGCGCCTGACTATCGCCGGCGGGGCATCGGGCGGGCGCTGTTCGACGCCATCGTGGAGGTGGCGAGGGAGAGTGGATGCCGTGTGCTGCAGTCCTATTGTTTGTCGACCGACCTCGGCGAACCTCGCTTGCCGTCTCCAACGGGTTTTGGGTCCGCCCCGCTGAATGCTGCGAGCACCCAGTTCGCGCTGTCACTGGGATTCACCCTTGAGCAGGTCGAACGGTACAGCCGACTCCCGCTGCCGGCCGACGCCGATCGTGTTGCCCAGAGCCTTGTGGAGGCGACCGCTGCGGCCGGGGACGACTACGAAATCATCTCGTGGCAGGGCGACACCCCCGACGAGTGGGTCGACGACATTGCGCTGCTCGCGACCCGAATGAGCACCGACGCCCCGAGCGCCGGACTCGAGGCGACGGAAGATGTGTGGGACGCCGATCGTGTGCGTGCGGACGAGAAGCTGCGCGCCGACGATCCGCGTATCCCGTTGGTGGCCGCGGCCGTGCACCGCCCGAGTGGACGCCTGGCGGGTTTCACCGAGTTGTCGGTGCCGCCCGAGGCATCCCGGGTGGTGTCCCAGGAAGACACCCTGGTGCTGCGTGAACACCGCGGCCACCGGCTGGGCATGCTACTCAAGCTCGCGAACGTGCAGTATTTGGAGGCCGTGCACCCGGGGCATCCGGCCATCATCACCTTCAACGCCGAGGAGAATCGCCACATGCTCTCGGTGAACGAGCACGTCGGATTTGTGCCCGTCGGCTACGAAGCGGTCTGGAAGCGCGACCTCTGACAGCGGCTGCCCGTTATTCGCGAGCACGGAGCCGCGCAAGGAAGCAGCAGTCAGGAGCCGCACGCGCCGGCGGCAGTTACGCGCTGCGGACGCGCTGGCAGAACGGGCAGAAGTGGCTGCCGCGGTTCATAAAACTCTCGCGCACAATAGGGCGACCGCAGCGCGGGCACTCGACTCCCTGCTGGCCATACGCGTTGAGCGAGTGGGAGAAGTAGCCGGACGCCCCGTTGACGTTGACGTACTGGGCGTCGAAGCTGGTTCCGCCCTCGGCTAGCGCCTTGGCGAGCACCAGGCGCACCTCGGCGAGAAGGGTTTTCGCGCGGGCGCGGCTCAGCGTCGCCGTCGGCTGGTCGTAGTGGATGCGCGCGGCCCACAACGATTCGTCGGCGTAAATGTTGCCCACCCCGCTGATAAGGGTCTGGTCGAGCAACGCGCGTTTGATCCCCGTTTTGCGACGGGAGAGCGCGGCGAAGAAACGACTGTCGTCGAAGTGGGGGTCGAGGGGATCCCGCGCGATGTGGGCGACCTGGCTGGGCACGATGTCCCCGGCGACGTCAGTTGCTGGCATGAACCTGTCGATCGCCATCGAGCCGAAGATGCGCTGGTCAACAAAGTTCAGGCGAAGGGGGCCGTGGTCGGGATGCTCGATGTCCAGCCGGATCCGCGTCAGATGGTCGTCGGTGGAACGATCGCGCAGTAGAACCTGGCCACTCATCCCGAGGTGCACCACCAGCGCGTGTGTCGGCGCAACGGAATCAGGCGCGACCGCAGGATCGGTGTTCGCCGCCAGGGGCAGCCAGAGAAACTTGCCGCGGCGCGACGCACCCAGAAACTGGGCACCCGTCAGTCGGTCGACAAAGTCTTCGCTCGGGCCGACGTGTCGGCGCAGCGACCGTTCGTCGAAGACCGTGACCGCGGAGATGGTGGAGAGGGTGACCGCCGGTTCGAGGCCGGCACGCACCACCTCGACCTCGGGGAGTTCAGGCACCCGCGGCTACTTCTGTGTGGTGGACGCGTGCAGAACGGTCCAGGCCTCGAGGGCAGCAGCCATTTCCGCCTGCTTTTTACTGGTCCCACTGCCGGAGGCGATGGCATCGTCGCCGAGGGCGACCACGGCGTGAAAACGTTTGGAATGATCGGGGCCGCTGTCGGTGACGGTATACACCGGAGCATCCCGACCCAAGCGTGCCGCCATTTCTTGCAGGCTCGTTTTGGGGTCCATCGCAGCGCCGAACCGCTCGGGGTTCTCCAGAAGGGGACGAATCAGACGGAGAACAAACGCGGTCGCGTCATCCGCACCGGCATCGAGGTAAACCGCACCGATAACAGCCTCAACCGTGTCAGCGAGGATCGACGATTTGTCGTTGCCACCCGTGAGCAGCTCACCACGACCGAGACGGATGTGTTTGCCGAGCTCAATCGAGCGCGCCACTTCGGCGAGAGCAACACTCGACACCAAACTGGCGCGACGCTTTGCCAGGTCGCCCTCGTCGAGGTCAGGGTTCTCGCGGTACAACATCACCGTGACGGCCTGGCCGAGGATCGAATCGCCGAGAAACTCGAGGCGCTCGTTGTGAGGGATGCCACCGTTCTCGTACGCAAAAGATCGGTGGGTCAGCGCCTGCTCCAGAAGAGCAGGGCTGACATCAACACCGAGAGCGCGCGCCAAATCGGCCCGGCTGGCGTTAGTTCCAGACACGGGCCGACTCGAAAATTCTTGGACTATACGTCCGCGACCTTGCGGCCCTTGTACTCGAAGAACAGGGGGGCTCCGGTGGAGTCCTCCACGACCTTCGCGCGGTGCGGCAGGCTGTACGTGGTCTTGCCACCCTCAACGCTCTTCACGAGGGTAGGCGCGGTGGCCTTCCACTGCGCGCGGCGCATACGGGTGCTTGCACGGGACATTTTGCGCTTCGGTACGGCCATGGTTATCTCTTTTCTTCCGTGGAACTGCTGCTCGCAGGTCCATCGACGTCTGGGGTGGAGGCCTCGGTCAGGCCGGTGAGTCCGGCAAGGGCGGCCCATCGAGGATCGACGGGTTCGTCATGCGCATGACTCGGGTTGTCGAGAAGTCGTACCCCACACTGCGGGCACAAGCCGAGGCAATCTTCTTGACAGACCGGTTGAAACGGTAGTGACAACACAACCGCATCCCTGACCAACGGTTCGAGATCCACATGATCATCAATAACCGTGTAATCAAAAGCTTCGTCGACAGAATACGCGAAAAGCTCGGCGAAATCGACTTCAAGGGGAATCTGCACATCAATGAGGCAGCGAACACACTCACCCTCGGTCACAACGTCGACATCGCCGGACACCAAAATGCCGTCGTGGAGCGACTCGAGACGCACATCCATGTGGAGATCCGCGCCGGCTTTGACACCGATTACGGCGTTGCCAAACGATTCGGGTACAACAACGTCGAGCGAGAGCTCGCGCATCTCGCCCGCCCGATGTATCAGGTCGTACACCGGAACGGTGAATGGGGTGGGGGTGAAGTGTGACACAACCGTCTATCTTATGCGCAAGTGATCGTTTGTGCGCACATCGCTGTCCATCGGCGTGGTGGATGCTCTGCGCACGAGTTCTCGAGCGATGGGTTAGCTCTGTTCCACCGCAGTGAACGCCGCGTCGTAGATCGCAAGTGCGGTCGCGACCTCCTCCGGGGTCACCACACACGGGGGAACCACGTGGATCCGGTTGTCCGCAGCAAACGGCATCAACCCGCGCGCGAGCAACTCCGTTTTGAGCTGCGCCAGAACGCTCGCTGAGGCCGGCTCCCGCGTCTGCGGGTCACTGACCAGGTCGAGGGCCCAGAACACCCCAACGCCGCGCACGTCGCCGATGAGCGGGTGGCGTTCGGCGAGCGCAGCAAGCCCCGGTGCCAGGTGGTCGTGCCCGATCATGGCCGCATTCTCGACGATCTTCTCGTCCTCCATGGCATCCAGCGCCCCCACGATGGAGGCCATGGCGAGGGGATGCCCGGAGTAAGTGAGCCCACCCGGGAAGACCTGGTCTTCGAACGCGTTGGCGATCGAGTCCGAGATCACCACGCCACCCGTCGGAACGTATCCCGAGTTGACACCCTTTGCGAAGGTGATGAGGTCGGGAACCACGGGTCCGTCGTCCTGGAATCCCTGGAACGCGAACCACTCCCCCGTGCGCCCGAAACCACACATCACTTCGTCGAAGATCAACACAATGCCGTACTTGTCGGCGAGAGCACGAACCCCCTGCAGGTAGCCGGGCGGCGGCACAAGAACACCGGCGGTGCCGGGGATGGTCTCCAGGATGATCGCGGCGACGGACGCGATGCCCTCCGACTGGATCACCCGCTCGAGGTGGTGCAGGGCGCGTTCGCTCTCCTGCTCCGGCGAGGTAGACCAGAACTCGGAGCGGTAGGCGAAGGGGCCGAAGAAGTGGGCGTGGCCGCGCGCGAACTCGTTGGGCACCCGGCGCCAGTCACCGGTGGCCACAATCGCCGCGCCGGTGTTGCCGTGGTAGCTGCGGTAGGTGGAGAGCACTTTGTCCCGCCCGGTGGTCAGTCGCGCCAGCCGGATGGCGTTCTCGTTGGCATCCGCACCGCCATTGGTGAAGAAGACCTTCTTAAAGCCCGCGCCGGCGCGGGCGAGGATGCGGCTGGCCGCTTCGCCGCGGGCGAGGTTGGCGTGGGCGGGCGCGACGGTGGTGAGGATGTCCGCCTGCTCTTTGATCGCGGTGATCACGGCGGGGTGCTGGTGGCCGATGTTGACGTTGACCAGCTGGCTCGAGAAGTCGAGGTAGGAGTTCCCCTCGAAGTCCCAGATGGTGCTGCCCAGTCCCCCGGCCATCACAAAGGGATTGAGGGAGCCCTGGGCACTCCAGGAGTGGAAAACGTGGGCACGGTCGAGGTCGTAGGCACGCTCGCCGGCGGCGGGGTTCGTCGCACCCGCTGCTGTGGCAGCCGCGACGCTGGTCAGGTCGGTCATGATGATCCTTTGTGTGTGGATGGGGGCCGGTGCTCACCGACCCCCATCCCTACCGTTGTGTGTGGTTCTGTACTGCGGGTGGGCGGCTGTTAGTTGCCGCCCTCCTCCAGGGTGACCTCGATGGGAGTGAAGTCGGCGCCCGTGACGTCGACCCCTTCTTCCTCGAGTGCGGTGAGTGCCTCGTCGATGTACTCGTTCGAGTAGGCACTGGCGGGCGGCTCTTCCGTGATGATGGTCGCACCGGTCTCGTTGCTGGTGTCGAGCGCCATGGCGACGGTGTCGTCCCACGCGGTCTCGTCGATCATTCCGATCTTCGATCCCGACGGCCAGATGAGTTTGTTGACCTCGTTGGTCATCCACAGCTGGTGGGACTCGCCGAGGGTGGAGCCGGCCTCGGTGACGATGACGGCGGCATCTTCGGGGTTGTCCCGGGCGTACGCCCATCCCTTCACCACTGCCTTGAGGAACGACACCGTGGTGGCGGCGTAGTCCTCATCGCTCTCGAGGCGCTCGGCGTCGGCCCAGATCGCGTCCTGCAGCATCGAGGTGCCGACCTCGTTCCAGTCGATGACCGTGAAGTCCTCAGGGGTGTAGAGCTCACCGGTGTCGGGGTCGACCGCTTCGAGCAGCTGCGCGTACTCGTTGTAGGTCATCGCCTGTGCCGCATCGATGTCGCCCGAGAGCAGGGCGGTCATGTCGAACGCCTGCGTCACAACCTCGACGTCGTCGGTGATTCCGGCCTGGTTGAGGCCCGCGTAGAGCTCCCACTCGTTACCGAAGCCCCAGCTTCCGATCGTTTTGCCGGCCAGGTCATCGACGGTCTCGATGCCGCTGTCGGCAAACGCGACCTGCAGCGTGGCGCTGCGCTCGAAGATCTGCGCAACGTTGGTGATGTTCGCCCCGTTTTCAATCGAGCCGAGCACCTTGGGAACCCAGGCGATGGCGTAGTCGACGTCGCCGGCCGCGAGAGCATCCTGCGGCACGATGTCACCACCGCTGGTGATGATCTCCACGTCGAGTCCTTCGTCCTCGAAGAAGCCCTGGTCGAGGGCTGCGTAGTACCCGGCGAACTGCGCCTGGGTGGTCCACTGGAGTTGCAACTTGATGGGGGTGAGGTCATCGCCGCCTCCGGAGGCAGTGTCGTCGCCTCCGTCGCTGCTGCAGCCTGCAAGAAGTAGGGCACTCGTCGCGAGAATCGCGCCGAACCCCAGGGACACGCGTTTGCTGTGCTTCATGTCTGGTTCCTCTCGTGTTGCGGTTGATCTGTGGCGGATCTTCCTGGTGGTTCGGGCGACGGGAGTCGTTCGAACGGTGCGGTCAGCGGCGACGATGCCGTGAAGCGAAGGTTTCCAAGGCAAGGGTGATGCCGTAGAAAAGCAGTCCGAGCGCGATGGCTCCCACCACGTAGGCCCAGGCACGCGAGTAGTTGCTGCCGGATGCCGCGGTGGTGATAAACGAGCCGATCCCGGTGCGGGGTCCACCGAAGTACTCGGCGATGAGAGCAGAGATCACCGCGAGCGACGACGCGATGCGCAGGCCCGTGAACACAAAGGGCAGCGCGGCCGGAATGGTGACGGTGCGGGCGATCTGGAACGGGGATGCCGCGTAGGCACGCATCAGGTCGCGTTGAACGGGGAGCACCTGGCCGAGCCCGCGGAGGGTGTTGGTGAACACCGGGACAAACACCGCGATCGCGGCAATGATCTGGCGGCTGAGTTCCGAATTCGCCCCGAACATCGAGTAGAGGATGGGGGCGAGCGCCACAATCGGCACCACGGCGATCGCCGCAACGAGGGGTGCAAGCAAGGAATCGATGAGCCGCACAAACGCGGCAATGAGCGCGACCAGGATGCCGAGGATCGCCCCGGCGATCAAACCGACGAGGGCATTGCCACCCGTGACCAAGGTCGCGGAGGAGATGGCGGGCAAAAAAGTGACGAGCTCGTCGACGATGGCGAACGGACTCGGCAGAAGGAACGCCGGGATCTGCCCCACCTCGGTAGCGATCTGCCAGATCGCGAGCAGCGCGACCAGCAGCGCAACGGGCGGGAGCACCCGGTGCAGGGTTGTCGACATCACCGCCCTCATCGCAGGTCCACTCCGCGCGCCCGCTCCACCGTGGGAACACCGTGGAGTTCTTCGCGAACGGCGGTCACCGCGGCGAAAAACGCAGTGTCTTCGCGCAGTGCGTCGGCGTCGGATGTCAGGTCGCGTGCGAGCTTCACGGGCACAATCCCGGTGATACGTCCGGGTCGCGGCGACATCACCACCACCCGGTCCGAGAGAAAAACTGCCTCGGGAATCGAGTGGGTGACAAACACCACGGCGGCCCCCGACTCGGCGGCGATGCGCAACAGTTCGGCCTGCATCCGTTCCCGCGTCATCTCGTCGAGAGCGCCAAAAGGTTCGTCCATCAGCAGCAGTTCGGGCTTCTCCGCCAGCGACCGGGCGATCGCCACACGCTGCTGCATACCGCCCGACAGCTGGTCGGGATAACTCGTCGCGAAGTCCCCAAGACCCACCAGATCGATCAGCTCGGCGACCCGAGCGCGGCGCGCAGTTTTGTCGACGCCGTGCAACTCGAGGGGCAGGGCGATGTTGCCCGCGACGGTACGCCAGGGCAGCAGGCCAGCCTGCTGAAAAGCGATGCCGTACTTTTGTGCGGCACGGGCCTTGGCTGCGGGAGTGCCGAACACCTGGATGTCGCCCGCGGTGGGCTGGTCGAGATCGGCGATGAGTCGCAGCAGGGTGCTTTTGCCGCATCCCGACGGTCCGATCAACGAGACGAACTCGCCCGCCTCAATCGTCAGGTCGATGCCGTCGAGGGCCGTAACCGTACTTTTTTTCCCTTGAAATACCCGGGATACCCCGGTTACTTCGACGGCGAATGTGCTCAACGATTTACCTCCGCGCGGCGATAGCGTCCCAGGGCGAGCCCCAGGAGTGAAACGAGTCCGGCAGCGACCAATCCGAGAAGGATGGCGCCGAAGATGGGGGCCCACGGTTTCGCGGGGTCGCTTGAGGCGAAGTTCGAGAAGTCGAGGATCATCCGACCGATACCGCCACTGAGTCCGGTGGAGACTTCGGCGACAACCGTACCGATGACCGCGTTGGCGGCACCGAGGCTGAGCGCCGGCAGCAGGTAGGGAACGCTGGCCGGCAAGCGCAGGTGGATCAGGGTCTTCCACCAGCCGGCTGCGTAGGAGGTCATGAGCTCTTCGTGGATCACGTCCGGCGACTGCAGGCCCCGAAGGGCCCCCACGGCGATGGGGAAAAACGCGAGGTAAGAGGCGATGACCGCCACCGACATCCAGCTCTCCCACTCGAACGCCCCAAACTCGAGGCGCGATCCCCACACCCGAACCACGGGAGCGAGGGCGATGAGGGGAACCGTTTGGCTGAGGATCACCAGCGGGAGCACCGCCGACTCGGCGATACGGAACCGCTGCATCAACACCGCGAGCACAAATCCCACAACCAGGCCAATACTCCAGCCGATCGCGGCGATGCCGAGGCTTATCCCCGCGGCTTTGAGAACGGCGAGCCACAGGGGAATCGCGGTCGACGCGCCCGTGAGGGGACCACCGAGGCGCTCAAGCATGTCCCAGACGTGGGGCATTGCCAGGTCGGTGGTGCGCGGAAGCACCCGCAGCTCACCGATGGAGAAGCCGTCGGCGGGGCCGAGGAGTTTGTACAACTCCCAGACGCCCGCCAGCAGCACCACCGAGACGATGCCCAGCAGAAAGGGACGAAGGCGCGCGCTCATGGACTTCGCACGAAGCGAGCGGGTCGTGAGCGCGGCGGTCATGCCTTAGCCGTGATGTGTTCGCGGAGCGCGGGCATCACGGTCTCGCCGTAGACCCGCATCGTCTCCTCTTTGTTGTCGTGCTGGAGGTAGCCGGCGAACTGGTCGACGCCGAGCTCCTTGAGGGCCTTGAGCTTCTCGATGTGCTGGTCGGCGGTGCCCAGCAGGCAGAACCGGTCGACGATCTCGTCCGGGACGAAAGCGGTGTGGCTATTACCGGCGCGGCCGTGTTCGTTGTAGTCGTAGCCCTCGCGGCCCTTGATGTAGTCGGTGAGGGCCTTGGGAACCGCGGACCCTTCCCCGTACTTGGCGACGATGTCGGCGACGTGGTTGCCGACCATCCCGCCGAACCAGCGGTTCTGGTCGCGCATGTGCGCCCAGTCGTCGCCGATGTACATGGGGGCCGCGACGCAGAACTTGATCGACATCGGGTCGCGTCCCACGTTCTCGGCGGCCTTGCGCACGGTGGAGATCATCCATTCCGCGACGTCGAGGTCGGCCATCTGCAGGATGAACCCGTCTCCGACCTCGCCCGTCAGCTTGAGGGCAAGCGGGCCGTAGGCGGCCACCCAGACGTCGAGCGTCGACCCGGTGCTCCACGGAAACTGCAGGGTCGCGCCGTTGTACTCAACCGACCGGCTATTGGCCAGCTCGCGAATGACATGGATCGATTCGCGCAGGGTCTTGAGGGTCGTGGGGGCGCCGTTGGTCACCCGCACCGCCGAGTCACCCCGGCCAATCCCGCAGATGGTGCGGTTGCCGTACATCTCATTAAGCGTGGCGTAGGTGGATGCCGTGACTGTCCAGTCCCTCGTCGCGGGATTGGTCACCATGGGGCCAACGATGACCTTGCGGGTCTCGGCGAGGATCTGGCTGTAGATCAC
>Ga0247807_10000870_pt1 | contig 18435 bp, 18 predicted proteins | sample UWRJL074202C1_FD_179931 | JGI IMG/M metagenome (GOLD analysis project Ga0247807, IMG submission 179931) | Plant litter microbial communities from Arlington Agricultural Research Station in Wisconsin, United States - UWRJ-L074-202C-1 | ecosystem: Environmental > Terrestrial > Plant litter >...
GGTATGCTAGTTTGCCATCCCACGCATAGGGTCCCTCCAAATATTTTGAGTAGGAAGGACATGCTAATCACAAAACCTATAGGTAACCTGCCCTTCACAGCAACGACCCAGTCTATACAGCAACACTTTGCGAAAATCAAGCCCAAGTCTGTAAGACATATCACGCAAAAGGAAGATCCAAAGAAGTCAAAGGGCATTGCATTTTTGGAGTTTGAGGGATATGACCATATGAAGACTTGCTTGAAGCTCTTCCACCACTCAATGTTTGATGATGGAGTTTCGGCGGCGAGGAAGATTAATGTTGAGCTCACGTAAGTTATTCTTCTCCTTCCTGAATGAGGAGCTTTATTGGAGATGGTATTGACTTATCGGTAGTGCTGGAGGCGGTGGTAATAGCAAGGAGCGCAAATCGAAGATCGGGGAGAAGAATCAAAGGCTCAATGAGCAGCGTCAACGCAGGGCTGAGGAAGAGGCCAAGGTCAAAGCTAAGAAGGGTGACGCAAAGGCTGCGCCAGATCAGAATTCGGTTCACCCAAGTAGAAGAGCTCATGTCCCAGACGCGTGAAGGTATTTCATGTAAAGTGGAGTGCTTCCTCTATGTACTGTTATCAAAAAGAACCAGACCAGACTACCCTGACAACTAAATGTGCCTCTCAATGCCAAACATGCCTTGATCAAAGTGATATCATCCGCTCCGCAAATAAAGAAAAGAAAATGCTATGCGGAAAGACCAGATCATTGATCATTACGCCTCATGCATTATCTACAGGAAATAAGTAGATATCTCCATGACGCAGAACCAGATAGAGTCCTCAAGTTGTAGAACCGAATTACAAGAACATGCCTTTGAGAAGATTAAATGCCCCTTCTGCATTCAGACACCTGCAGATACGAGGCAAAAAGTCTGAAGAGACTATAAATTATGTTCCCAGTATTCTGGCAATCATGAAGGACAATCATATTAGCCTCTCCAACGGTTCCTCATGCCAATCACCACCCCTGTGTTGACATTGCCTCTATGGCGGTATCTATAGAATCGTACATTTGGACTTCTTCTTGTTACTGATTTGTGGTCTGGGACTAAGGACAGCTCTGAATATGTTGTCAGCCATGTTTCACTTCTTAGGATGTTACAAAGACAAACCTGATTGCCTCATCAAACACACTCTTCAAATTACGCTGTGTGAGCGCAGAGCACTCTAAGTACTTGTGAGCTCTGATCTCTTTAGCAACAATCAAAGCTTGATCATATGAAACAGGTTCCATTCTCTTTGATCTCAAGCTCTCTAATGTGGCAGGGTCCTCTCTCAAATCCAACTTTGTTCCAACCAAGATGATTGGGACAGAAGGTGCATGATGATCGATCTCGGGAAACCACTGTGTGCCAGATTAGCCGCTGTCAATTGGTCGAACAGCTAGCAGCAAACATACCTTTGCGCGCACGTTGTCGAATGATGGAGGGCTAACAATCGAAAAACAGATAAGGAAGACATCGGTTTGTGGGTAAGAAAGTGGGCGCAATCGGTCATAATCTTCTTGTCCAGCAGTATCCCACAATCCTAAGCTAATTGGCTTCCCATCTACCATCACACTTGCCGAGTAGTTGTCAAACCTAGTCTAATCAGTCAAGAACTTATGGTGGTGTGCATCCCTTTCACGTACACGGTTGGAATGTATTCACCAGGGAAGGCATTTGTTGTGTATGATATAAGGAGACATGTCTATGCGGTTGATTAGCAATCTGCTTGAATTCCACGCGTATCACACGCTCAAAGATAGTTTTACCTTGCCAACAGCACCATCACCAGTCACAACACACTACAAAAACTCAGGTCAGTGGCGGTCAATATGGGCCAAGGCAGAATAGGCTGACCTTGAGCGACTGTGTTCCTGGGGCCGCCATTTTGATTGACGAAGTAGTTTAATTATGTGCGAGGATTGTATTGTGAGGCTATGTCTTCGCAGGATGTCTTGTTGTGTGCTGGAGGAGGGCTGCAACAGGAGATTAGATCTTGATACAATGACAGCTCGGTCCACCCAAATTGAAGCGGCTTTTGGGGGACCAAGCTTCTGAGGCGAATGAAATACCTTACGAGGAGTAGACTGTGGATCCGAATTCAGCTTAGCTGGGACAATTTGCGATGGCTTTATGCAAATGGGTATCAAGGCGACAGGTTGGCGTGTATGTTTGTTGAAGTTGTGGGTGTGGCGCTCAGAAACAGATAGACGGTAGATAGACGGGGCAGCAGATGGAGGTGCAGGTTAAGGAACTCGGCGCGCAGGAGATGCAGAGTTAGAGTGCAGGCAGAGCAGAGTCGGATTTCAGCACAGGGAGAGAGGCGGTACTTGACGCAGATCTGTAACGCAGCTAGATGGTTGCCGGATTTCTGAGGAGCTAGGGGAGATGCAGACAGGGAGGCAGGGTTCGAAATCAAAGCCAAAAGGAGGATTTTGGGTGGTGGAGGGTGAAGGCCTGTGATTGGCTGTACGTCGCGATGGCATTTGGGATTGGGGATTTGAGAGAGGCACGTGAATACTTGTCTACGAGCACCACAATCACATAGTATGATAGGCTGGTTTACTTATTCGCTTCAACTGAATTCCATTGCATCTGGCCGTTCTGACACAGCATATAAGAGCAAAGGCGGCTCCTTGTTGGTGGCTGGTTTCTTCGCGGCAGATCTGCTTCAAAGACTGGCTACATCGGTGTTTCGTTTGAGATCCAAAAGTCTTGGCTCTCGTAACATTGGGTTGAGGTTGATTTCAAAGGTTTGATAGCGTTTATTCTCTACTTGGTGTTCTGAGTAGATGTCTTTCCAGGTTGTTGTGATCTTCCATTGGGAGGAAGTCCTCGAATGAAGACAGACGAAGCGGTCTTGAACAAGTAGCACCTCTCTCCATAATAATATTCTCTAGTCAATAGCCATGACATACAAGTAGTATGGCTCTAGGGTATCTATTCAATTCCTTTCGCGGGTTGATTCATTAATATCTCCAAGAAAGAATGTCGACTTTGACCAGCATGCTTGGTAACTTGGCGATGTCTTCATGTGCAAAAGCCCTACACTTGTCTACTGGACCGAACTTTCGTGTTTTTAAAGTGGTATCAGTTTTCTATTTTACAGCTCTCGCTTCAGGCTAGAACTTTCGCGAGGTCGTCTTATCTACACTTGAAACATCACTTCCAGAACCGCTTGTCGTTGCTCCATCCTCTAAATCTGGTGTCCTCAGCTCCGCTTTAGCACCATGCTTTCCATCAAAATCAACATCATCCAATAATACCTCGCCCCGTTTCGCTGCCTGCAGTCTCGCTCTCTTGAAATGTCTCGTTTCTCTCTCCACGTCTTTAGTAACCCACCAAGTGGTTAGATTCGTCACAATGGCCAAGCCAACCATTGCCATTGCAACTCCAAAAGACGTCGCATAGCGTGGTGCATATTTGCTTCTGAAGATCTGTGGTCCAACAGCACCACCAATCTGGCCATAGCTATTCACGAAGCCGATAGCAAAAGCCGAACCAGTGGCTTTGGAAGTCGTCTGCACCCTCCAAGGCCACATCATAGGGTACCAAGAGGACGCGAGGGCTGTTGCAAGTATTGAAGTTGCATAAACGGCTCCCGTGCTTGGGAAGGTGAATAGTACGCTATAGCAAGCCAAAATCACAACTAGAAATGAAAGTGGGAATAGAGGTCGAGGTAGACGAGCCGTATCGGCCCACAACCCAAAGACTGCAATGAAGATAATGGTCAAGACAGCTGTTGGGAGGTTAAGAAGTTGGCTGCGTGCAACAGTGGTGAATCCGAGATCGGCTATGACGGTTGGAAGGTAGAATTGGAGACCGGTTGTGCCTACTGTGAAAAACGCCCAGCAGAAGGTGAACAGCCAAGTTTTGGGGTCTTTCATCACATGTCCGATTTCTTTGAAGCTGAAGTTTGCTTCTTTGGATTGAGGAGCATTGATTGGTAGCCGAGCTTGAACTGGTTTTCAAAATCAGCCAATGCACAAGTGGGTATTCTTTTGGAGCAATTACTTACTGAAAGCCTTTTCATCATCACTGAGCCACTTTGCCTGTGGAGGAACTAGAACGCCATGTTAGCCGGAGGATAGCGTTATTGAAGTTAAGCCTTACAGTCAGGAAGTAAGAACCAGATTGCTACTCCGATCACAACAGTGACCACGCCCTCAACAATGAACATCCTGTGAAACAAAATGTTAGATATCGTTCAGTCGTCATAGGGAAGTACTTGCCACTGCCACCCAGAAAGCCCTCCCTTGCCGGAAGCACCGTCAAAAGCAAATGCCAATACTCCACTAATTACTGTGCTAAAATTCCCCAGCATATAGAAATACAGAAGACGCCTGGCCATCTCATCTGGTCGATACCAATAGCAAAGCTGCAGAATAACACCTGGGAACATGCCAGCTTCCATAAGGCCAAGAAAGAAACGAGCGGCATATAGACCCGAAGAGTTAGTAACAGCCGCATGACAGCACGTTACGATTCCCCACGAAACCATGATTCGGGATAACCATTTGGAAGGTAGGAAGCGCTTCAAAAACAGATTGGAAGGTGCTTCTGCTAAGATATATGGGATCTGTGTTAGATTAGTCAGGTATAACTCATTTTGTCTGCTTTGAGATGTGGTTTTTGGGCTTACGTAGTATACTGTGTTGACAAGATTATAACCATCGGCGGTCATGCCCAACTGTGTGAGAATATTCATAGAAGTTCCACGATTCATGATGCGAATATTCGAAACCTGATCGTTCGATTAGCTCATTCTTCATTTCGTAATGTAGCTGCCTAGGACATACATTGTTCGCATCCAGATTCTTCATTAGAAACATGAGAGCACAGAGGGGCATAATATGCCAATCAATGCGACGAAGCAACTTCTTCTCTTGCTCGGCTGTCAAGAGCGTGCGTGCTCGCATTCGTTCAGCGTCGAATCCACTGACGCCCACGAAAGCATCATCCTCAAGCACCTCACCACGCTTCGCGAAATGAAGTGTAGATTTTGGATCATCTCCTATCCGCACAGCAGACTCGTTCTTGCTCGACATGTTGAGATCGCAACCGGCGTAAGCTAGTAATCCTTGCTTCTCTGTTCGTAATGTGTCGAAGAACGAAGATCTACAAATCGGAGCATTAAAGGATCCAGGCCTCTTCTTATAAGTTTTAACAGCAACCTAGCATCAAAGTACAAACCTGGAATTAGCACGACATTCAGTAGCTTCTCCACTCTGGAATTCCGATGCAATATATCGTTCGGTCCTATGTGCGGAGGGAAATGCAAGATATTTCCAATCAGGTAGCGAGTCTCAAACAAAGTATAAAGACCAATGAGTCGATAGAGCACCCCACTAACAATAGATAAGCCAAAGCATTATAGGTGGTGAAGCGGAGAGGACGAAAAGCCTTTGAATGGAAAACAGCATTCGTCATTCGGCAAAGAATGATGGAATACTTCAGTAATGGGGGGCTTTTGACAATTACTATCCCAATTACTAGCTTGGGAGCCCAAAAAAAAGATACTTTAGTTCCTAGGAGAAATATAGCCGGGCTGCGTTCCTGACTATTGATAAGCAATTTCACCATCAGTTTGGTAAACATTTATCACTTTAATTAAAAAAAAAAATGTGATTGCAACCCACAGAGCTAATGATACACTCTTCATAGAGTTCAGAGCTACTTCTATTTCATACCGTACAATGACACTCCAGCAGGCACAATCGCCACAGCGGATAAGAACTTACTTTCTGATTCTCCCAACCCAGACGCTCGGAATTGATGGCTTGAAGCAAACTCCTCGCTTAACCCCTGAACCCCCTTTTTCTGGGTCGTGTGGTTCGCCAACGAAGACAACCCCGCCTTCGTAAAAATGGGGTTCTTGTTGACGTTATTATATAGACAATGGCGTGCTGCAGCTTAACACCACCAACAATGAGAATACTGGATGCTTTCCAGTCTAGTAATGGATTTTATAAGCCAGAGTCATCATAACCCATTGGATCAATTGATGATTCCCGCAATGAGGGTTCGATGCCGTGGAGCCGAGATGAATGGGGGACACTTGTATATCAAGCTCCCGCCCAGGTTGCTGGATGGTTCAAATGAGCATTTGAAAGAATACTACGAGTAGAAATTAGTTCGCTATCTATAATCATACGCCCAGTCAATCAATATTAAAACCAATTAGAATACAATACCTTTAATACTTACTTTACTCGCAGCATGGCTCAGGTTTTACCTGCACAAGCTGATGTTCCTCGGCAGCTACACTATGAACAGGTCGCCGAAACAGTACATGAGTGTAAGATATACATCTCAATGATAGTCTCTAAACATAAACACATCTCTGACTACCAAGCATAGTGGACTGGGCTGAGCTTGCCACACTCGATTTGTCCAAATTTGACACCCCAGGTGGAAAAGAAGATTTGGCAAAGCAGCTATTCAATGCAATCCAACAAATTGGTACACAACAAGCGGTTATAAACTCTATAAAACTTACTAACTCAGCTCAGGATTCTTCTACATCGTTAACTTTGGCTTGAACCAGCAAGAGGTAGATCATCAATTTGCAATCGGCAAGGAGTTCTTCCACCTCTCCACCGAAGAAAAGTTGAAATACAGAGCCGACCTAGAGAACGGCGGCTATAACGGATACAAACCACTGGGGATCCGGGAGATTGTCCCAGGAAAATTTGATGTTTGTCCTCCACGCGAGATCACGGGATATCTACTAAATCACAACTTATAGAATACCGAGATATACAACATTCCCAAATTCATCCCAGAGTTCCAACGTCCACACCCACAAGTCATAAAGGAAAACTGGCCGGAGATTGAGAAATTTGGGAAACACATCAATGACCAAGTCGTCAGCAAGCTCCTTGTTCTATTCGCCATCGTCCTCGAGCTTCCCGAAACCTACTTTCTGGAACGCCATCGCTATGACGAGAAGTCCGACTGCCATCTGCGCTACATGAAATACCACCACCGGGAGCCAGCGGTGAACAAGGAGCTCGGCGGCGTCTGGGTAAAAGGCCACACCGACTTTGGATCCATGACCCTCCTGTTCCGCCAGCCCGTGGCCGCGCTGCAAGTCCGCACGCCCCAGGAGACGTGGAAATGGGTCAAGCCTTACCCTGGTAGCATCACGGTCAACATTGCCGACTCGCTCTCCTTTCTCACCAACGGCTTCCTCAAGAGCAGCATCCATCGCGTCGTGGCGCCGCCTCCGGATCAGGAACATCTTGATCGAATTGGCGTGTTGTACTTTGTACGGCCGGAGGATAAGCTGCCCTTGGTGCCGGTGGACAGTCCCGTGCTGGCGAGGCTGGGGCTAAAGCCGGAGGGGGGAGAGGTGGTCACGGCAGGCGAGTGGGTTAAGGCAAGGGTGGCAGGTAATGTTAGTGGGAAGAAGTACGGGGAGATTGGGGATCACGAGGTGATTAAGGGGAAGAAGACAAAGTATTACGATTAGCCGTGTTAAGAATAAAAATGAGTTCTTAATATGACCTTGCTGCCCATTGGCTCCTGGTGATTTCTTCGCACAATTCAAAGATTGGAGATACCTTGAATTGGGTGGTCACGAGAGTTATTTGCGGATTCGGAGTTATTATATACACATGACTTTTTACGCTGAGCTTATTGGTAAGTATAAAGACTAAAGTGCTGTCCAAGGTCTTAATTAGATAAGACCAGCTCTGTCAATACATCACTAATAACCATCAGTGACCACCAAATAAGAGAGACGTAGGAGCTTCTAGTGAGCTGCATGGTATTTCTCTGCTCCTCTGATTAGAATTGTTAGATACTGGCTTGGTTTTATAGATGAATTCCATTCACAAGTGCTCTACAATAAAGTTAGTAAACAAGATGTGCAAAATTGTGTGATAATAAATTCATATCCTAAAGCAAGGGTGGGGCATTCTCTATCTATGAATCCAAGCTTTTGTATTGTAGGTCCTCAAGCTTGATGCTACCTTCCCAAGCCTTGTAACAAGCTCCCAACCCCAAACGCCGTACCCCCAAAGTACATTCAAGCCAATAACTTTAAAGCTCTCATGACCTATATCGCAAAACTCTCGGTCATTGTTCTTCTCTGATTTAATCGCTATCCTTAAAACTTCCCTCATCAGACTCTTCATCTACTCTATCATACTCTACATCCTCGCAATCCACGTCGTCACCAGAATCCTCATATCTCTTGGAGATCTATTCCTCATCAAATGTGGCCCATCGAGCCTCGATGTTAGCTTCGGCATCTCCTGTCTGACTACCGTCTGATCCGGCATCCACTGCACTATCATCTCCGGCTGCTGCTACTCCGGATGACGTTGGGGTATCTGCTCCATCGGCCGAGTTTGGATTTGGTATGCTACTCGGAGTTGTTCCAGATACTCCGCCAGCTAGACCTGCACCTGTCGCAGGTGGTCCTCCAGAGTTAGCAGGGGGTCCACCAGAACTTGCTGGCGGACCGCCACCTACTCCTTCACCTGCTCCACCAGCTACATTAAATAGTTAGCGTATTGGAGGTAAATAAGAGTCAGAATTATTGTATTTACCACCAGCTCCATTGTACTGCCCAGTACCTCCTGGGTATTTAGTTGGAGACCATGAGCCATCATCACATCCACCAGCACCACCAGTTGCTCCAGTCTTTGCTTGGGAACCAGGACCTGCCTCGAGATTCACACCACCTTGACCTCCATGTCCTGCAAAAGGACCTTTATTCTCTTCTGGTATTGAGGAAGATATAGCGCTAGCGCCAGACGCAGCGCCTTCCGACTCATTCTCTCCAGCACCACTTGATTCCTCTAGAGAATCGTTTCCGCTCGCACCTCCAGCGACAGACACAGCACCCCCAGCGACAGACGCAGCACCTCCAGCGACAGAAACAGCACCTCCAACGCCAGATATAGCAACAGCGCTTGACGCAGCGCCTTTCGACTCATCTTCACTAGACACACCGCCTTCAACGCCAGATGTAGCTCCAGCGCCTGATGCAGCGCCTTCCGACTCATTTTCTCCAGCGCCACTTGATCCCTGTGCAGATTCATCGTCGCCAGGAACAACAGTCGCTGCTCCTGCTCCTGTGACAGTAGGGCCCGACGACGCTCCTGCATCTGACTCTGCATCGCCACCTCCTGAGGTTCCAGTTGCTGTATTCAACTGTTAGTATGTGGTATGTAGTAGGATACAAAAGCTGCGGGACAATGATAGTCCTCCTTACCGGTAGATGCAAGAGCTGTAGTTTCAGAGGCTGCCACTGGTGCTGAGACCACGAATTGCGAGCCAGCCAAGATGGCAAGAGTGATAAAGGTGTATGAATAACGCATGATGAAAGAGTAAACCGTGTTCGAGAGGAAAAGATGAGGAGGAAAATTTGAGAAGTGAAAGACTAGATCGGTGTTTATTGTTACTTATAGAAAAAACGGAGTTGAACGAAGCAATTTGTTGACGGAGTAGAAGACGTTGATGAGAATAGAGGCTGAAATATATAACGCCAACTGGCTATATATACCATTCAGACATTTTTTCAACTTGCTTTAGGTTCAAAACACCCCCTCTGATCCATCTCGATCCTCTCCATAAAAGCATGGGAGGTATCAGGTGCGAGTCAACGAGCAGACGCTATGCGCTTCCTCTTGGCTCCAAGCCCTGGCATCTAATGCACATCAATCACTGAGAGACGGTGAACTGTGGAGGAGAAAGCCGTCCATGGTGTTGGAAGGAGTAAGGAAGCGTAGAGTAGTAGAACGATAGCCGGCGTGCAGGTAGTTGACCCCGCAGCCAAGATGGATCAATCCTTCCGTGGTGATGCCATCTGTAATCTGTAATAGTTTGTACAACATATGGAGAGAGCCTGAAACGTAGAAGGAACAGGGAGGAATCAAGGAGGAACAATCGCGTCATTCGTCTCATTGGGAAGCCATTTGATAGTCGTCTGCGGCTACATGATCGCTGCGGCTGAGATAGCGGGAGAAAAGCTTGTCTACACTGCGACAAGAAGAAGTCGAGATGAATACGTCTCTTTTGCTTTAGTGTGGAGTATAATGTGTTTGGGTGATAATGTGCTTGGTGAACAAACGTATAGTATTATGTCCTATGCTACAGTAAGCTCCAATATTACAGCGAAGCGTAAATCATCGAATGCGTCGAGGCATACTGGGCAAACCTCAGGTAATTGGAAAACTACTGACGTGGCCTCGGGGATCTTCCAAGTAAGCCAACAAGTCAACATATGAAGGATCAAGCGTGATGCCAACGAGGTTGAGAGTCGGTAAACAAGTGGGTATTTTACCTGACAGATGACAATGTTACGAAGCCGAACCTCCGTCTGCCGCTAGATTACCATGTAATGGTACGGGTACGTCTGCTGTTATCAAGGAACCCAGGTCGGTTTGAAATAAATATGGTGGTTCTGATCCTGTGCTGACATGTTGTCGGGCATATCGTAATTATTGGATTCGTTCGGGGCCGATCGTCGAGCGGCATAGCCACTTCCCACGTCCCAGCGCAAGCGACCATCACTTTAGGAGAGAGGGGTTTGGTTGAGGCTGAACGTCCAACCAACTCTCCCTCTGATTCCTCAAAATTATGACGAAGATAATACATAAAAATTACGACTGCCAGTCCTCTGCCTCATTTCATGGTAGGTCTCATTCAAATCGCCAACTAATAAAAGAAGCTAAAAAAATCATTGCTTATCATACAAGCCATAACGCCGAACATCGCTCTTAGATTATATGATTCCTTCCCGTTTCATGTGCTATATCGACCACCGCGGCCTCCAATACTTAAGCTGTGCTACTGAAGACCAGCATCTATGTCTATACTATCGTCAACTATACCCGATATGCTTTCAAATTCCTCATTAAGGTGAACATGCCATGATTGTATAATGTACAACTCAAAATGCCAAAAGATTTTGCTGCTCCCCTCCCATGTACATGAATAGAAAGAATATTAATAGCCACCAATTTCTTCGTTGATGATGTCGTCAGCTGGGTCTCTATTTCTGACTGGGTTGGCTGTTGTCTCATCAGTATCTTCAAGATACACTATTCATTGTTAGCTCTCATCAGATATTGGGATAGGATCAGGTTTACCGTGAGGTTTAATGAACCAGGAAACGGCGAACGCTAGTCCGAAGAATCCAGCTAACACCACAAACACTGTCTGCGGGAATTTAGCTACGGTTGCGACGTAGATCAGGCTGAAAAGTATAGGTGCAAAAACTCTTGACAACCCATGGAGTAGTCCTGTCGCTCCAAGTAATTGCCCGACTTTTTCTTGAGGTATATGCCTCGTAAGGGCGCTTTGTAAGGTTGGCGAGGCGATACCGCCAATAGCTGTGATGACACCAGAAACCGCAAATAGTGTACCTGTCCTGGTGAATGCATATCCACAAAAGCCCAGCACCTCGAATAGGATTGCTACGCGGACAATGTTGAGATCGAGGTTATCGGTGCCTGAATTCTTTTCCGGAATAGCGAAGCCTGATTCTCGACGTTGTTTGTTGGCGCGACGAGTTCGAAATAGGTAGTTGAGAAGTGGTAGGATGATAAGAAGACATGAACAACGGGTAGTATTTACAAGAAACATAAACAGACTTGTATCCGCGGTGACCCATCCGAATTGTAAGTTCAAGTACAATACGGTAACATTCATCGCGCCCATGGCCACTCCGAAGATGATGGTGTCAACGGATGCTATTAAGATCAGGTTCATACGAAGACGCCCGGATGAGCCAGGGCCAGTTGGCCAAAGTACTTTGAGAGGCCTCAGGATGTTGAGCTTTTTCCAAGCCCATAAGGAAGTGTAACCTCCCCAAACAATGTCGTCGCCTTCTCTAGCGTGCTTCTCTCTAGCAAGTAATTGCCGCTTCTTTGTGAGCGACTCGGGGACAACGAGAGCCACGAAGATGATAAATAAGGTATGGATACCCAGAGCTACGTAGAAGACGATAATGACTTGACCGGTAGCTTTGATCAATGCCGCCGCAACCAGTGGGCCAAAAGCGATTCCGTTAAATAAACAAGCATGAAAATATCCAAAAGCGGCACTTCGTTTGGGCGGAGAAGTGCAATCTGCTGCATATGCATGCGTCAGCGCCATACCAATCGTGAAGGAGCCAGAAATTCCGTCAAAAGCAGCTCCTACTAACAACCATCTGTAGTGTAGGGAATCAGGGTACTTGGCAACCAATATAGTAATGATTTCTGTGACAAACAAGCCACTGCTTGAGATAATCATAAAGGTTTTGCGTCCATAGCGATCTGACAGCGCGCCCAGTTTTGGTGCCATAATTGCACTGAGAATACCAGGTATAATCATTAGATATAGCGTAAACTTCGTAGTAAGCGCTTGTACCTCAGGTATACGGCATTGAGGATTCTCTCCCTCCAAAATGACTGGAGCAAATATGAAGGTTGGGTCTGTAATCGCTCGATCGAAAAAGTACTCGCGACACACGAGGGAAAGTATAAGGTTGAGTTTTGGAACTATGATTCCACCAAATGCGAGAGCGAAGAGGGAGAAAGCTGGCAACAACCAGTACATCTACAATTGTAAGAGGGAGGACATTCGAGAGTATATGGGTGACGACATACCGAAGGCTTTTTCCACCAGGGAACTCCTAGAAAGTCATTCGCACCCTCCCACTCAGCAGCAGTGTCGCTGCCATCACCAGCGGAGCTATCTCCATTGGCCAGCAATGGAGTCACTTCATGGCTCGCAGCGTTTGTACTTAATCCTGCATTCCTTCTCAATGACCTTTGTGCGCCCCAAGGTCTGCCATCCTGCACAGAATCCGCGCTCGCAGTATGATTGTCGTCGTTATCCATCTTGAGGTCTCGAAGTTGCTATCGCATACGCGTGTAACAAACAATATCAACTTGCGCTCAGGTACCAATGTCAACTGCGATTGTGGAAGATCCCCATTAATTCGAGTGGAAAGGCTCAAGGACGAGATGGGGTGCACATCAAGGAATGTTTAGGTGTACGTTGAGATTCATGCTAGCTTGACGTAGGGGAAGTAGAAGGTCTTATACCTAAAGAGGCTGGTGGATACGCTGTACAGCACTTCACATAACGATAGCTTCGCTTATGATAACGAATTGAAGCTTACGAGCATGCATGCTTGGTGAGCACCATCAGCGGCTCGGATCCGAAAGCTGTGGCTTCATTCCCGGACATACTTATCTAGGCCGGGACAGAATTGTTGTTTTTTATTTGAATAATGCATTTTCCAAGAAGTACTGAGCACTATTCACAGCGATCGCGACTCTAATCTACCATTGTCACATTCTATTCCGTATTTAACCCTTCGTTCTCTTTGTAAATAACGATACCCCAAGTTGCCCGCATCTCCATGAACCATTTTGGTGATGACGTCTTCGATTGACACCACTAAGACGGCAACCGCTTAACACAACATTTGATTTGAAATTACCATGCCCAATTAACTTTTACCTAATAGTCCGTCCATTTTGCCATTGCCCTGGTATACTCACGCTATTGGGAGTAGACTCTTGAATCATTTCCCACCAAGCTATCCTTTCAAATGGAGTTAATAACATGAATTCATTCCTTAAAAACAGACCCGTTGTTTGACTTAATATTGCACGAAAGTCTTCAGGTGAAGACCTTGACCCCTGGTTGATTCATGGATTTGAAGTGCTGTCAATGCTTCTCACTATCAATAAATGCTATTAGGGCCCTTTAACTTCCTTGGAGATGTGATGTTGAGGTCATATCTATATTTTCAAATGAGAGGATATGTTTGTTTAGTAGACCTTTTTGGTATTCATTCATTCTTACATTCTAATTTACATTAAACGATACGGCATGCCTATCCCAGAGCAGCGGCTGACGCCCAACTCTGCTCAGCAAAGAACTTTTTGCTCTCCCTACATCTCTCACTCGTACACCCTGGGCATCGCAAGCCCATCTGCTTACTACAAGCAATTCCACTATCCAGATGCTCTTTAGCAATATCAGCTAGAGCTTGAATGAATACAGGAGATCCGTTGAGACTCTCTGATCTCTTGATTGTATCTTTATGGCCTGATTCACCGATGACTTCTTCATCTAGTTCGTACAAAGTTTCAATGTGATCAGAGGTGAATGCTACAGGGATAAGGATCAGGTCGGTTTGTCCCTTCTTGATATAGTTCTCCACTGTGTCGCTTGTTTGGGCACCTAGCCATGCGCTGGGTCCAACCTGTGATTGCCAAACAAGTCGGTATGGGTTGGAGAATTTTAATCTTTGCATAACAGCATATACTGTGGCAGCTACTTCGGCCGGGTACGGATCACCTATTCAGTCAGCCTGGATCTTACAAATTTGGGCGGATGGTACGTACCTCTGTTTACAACAGACATGGGCAAGCTGTGTGCAGAGAACAGCAACACAACGTCTTTCCGCTTCTCCTCTGGGTATGAAGCCAGCTGAGCTTCCACATTTTGTGCAATAGCATCTGAAAGTCCTGGATGAACCGGCCATCTATCGATCACACTCCAACTAATGGTACCATCATTTGCAGCTCCTTCAGTTGGGCTGCCAGCTTTCCCTTCAAGCCTCTGTCTCCACTTCCATAGTTCATTTAAGCTGCTGCCAGTTGTCGAACAACTGTATTGTGGGTACTGAGTAAATGCGACAGCCCTTCCTCCTTTGCCGTTGCCAAAACCGTCAGCAAGCAATCGATTGTACATTTCCTCGGTCAATGGGTTTGCATATCGGAACGCGACGTATGGCTTATGTGGTGCCGTTTCTGGTGACATCTTGTCAAGGAGTTTACACATCTCTGCTGCCTGATATTCAGACCATTTTCTGATTGGAGATCCGCCTCCTATTGCGGCATACTGTTTAATTATCTTGGGTGTGCGTCGTTTCGCGATCAAAGGTCCTAAGTAGTTTTGGAACCGGCCCAGTGGAATTAAGTCTCCATCCGCCTTGAATTATAGTCAGCATTCGAAAGTCTTCGAGGAAGAGTATGCGGACAAATAAATTACTCAAGAAGTCGCCAACTTCGCCCGTCGTAGACGGCCCACCCATATTCATAAATACTATAGCCGTAGGACCCTTAGAGCTTGTAGCATCTTGGGTTACCGGAGGTACAACAGAGGCGAAGGAGCGACATTGATCTAGGGTGCCTCGTTGCCATATCGAAGTTCTAGGTGTACTCGTAAATCTTGAGAGTGCTAGTGGTGCACCCTTGGTCGCTCGAATTAATGGCGTCCGGAATGCCATTTTGAGATATGCAAGTCCTTGTTATGAACACAAAATCATGATTCGAGGTAAGAAATGCTTACAGCCTTACGAGGAAGCGGCTCCAAAATGTACCAGGGAGGTGTTTGATGACGGGGTCCGTTTTTGACCAATGAGTGTTCTTCAATTAAGGATAGCTATTTGTCACGTGTATTTGGTTATTTGTCGTCGGAAAACATAGTAAATCTAGGAGATGAAAATCACGAGCAGGGCTATGTGTATTTACCAACCTTTGATTCTCTTTTAACGCTCTTCCAGCCTTGAATACAGTACTGTAGCATTAAGTCTATAGGATGGGTTCTCAGGGGAAACAAGTAAAGAGGGGGTTTAGATCGAGATCCACATAGATGTATGAATAAATAGAATAGAAAAGCCATTTGGTTTTAAAATAAAGCTATATCTAAAAAGCTTCAATCTCATATGTCGTCCGGCTTATTCGGCTCGTCGTTCTATTGTCCTAATAAATAGAGATCTAAAAACGTACAGTCTATAGACACGAAATCATATAATCGCTCGAAATATATCGTGTTTTACATAACTCCTTGATCATACAACTCTTCATGACCAAATCATCAAGACCCAGAAAAATGCGAGAAACATGAGGATGCCACTAAGGTTAGTCCTAGATCCTGACCCATCATTCTTGTCTTCTGATATGCTCACATTCAGCCAGCCTCGTTCCGCCACCTGCATGATTCCATTCATCCACCCCTCCGCCATTTTCTGATATCCAACATCTGTGGGATGTAGACCATCAAATAGATCGTTGGCTGTAACATAGGAGGTCATGTTAAGTGCCAAAACATGCTTATTAAGTAGGCTGGAGCCATTCCGTTTGGCCACAATGCCTGGAAGTGCCGCGTTGAAAGCGTCAACGCGTTCTTGTTGATCGACTCCCCAGATTGAGGTAATCTCTGAGACTATGACTGTAGCATCTGGACATGCTGCGGTAACAAGATCGATGAGTGACCCAAGTCGTTCTGGTGCAGTACTGGCATTATGATCCAGGTTAATGTCGTTCGTACCCGCTAGTATGAGGATGAGGTTCGGATCCTCGCCCAAAGTCCCGTTTCCTTTGACATAGGTTTCAATATCACTAATTTCCAAGCCTGAATATCCTTCGTTGTTGTTGTTGCTCATACTTCCCGAATGCCAATGCCCGAGGTATGTAACGGAATTGTCAGAGAGGAGCTTGCGTAGACGAAGACGATAACCATTGCCATCACTGGAACCATAACCCCATGTTATGGAGTCTCCAATGGGAATGATGCGGAGCGACGGTTTTTTGGAATCCGCTCCAAAAGCAATTGAGACAAGCACGGACGTAATGATGGCTACACAAGATACATCTCGTGATAAGAACCACATGATTTAGAGGTCTCTGATCCACTACTAGTGTCCCAGACCAATGCTTGGTCTTCTTCTTCTTCTTCTTCTTCTGGTATATTATCGGCCTTTCAGTAGCTGGTCATGATGGTGTGATTATCGAAAGAGAAACCATAGAAGTGCGTTCATCAAATCGTCTCCAATATCTAGTTACCTGGTGGTTAGACATGTTCGCTACAAAGGGAGGAGCACATAAAGGGTGCGAACATATTATCACGAAAGTACTTTTGTTCACACGCAAGGAGATGTCTGATCAATAATCCAAAAAGGGATGCGATTCAGGACTATTACATCGAGAGAGCGCCTGACAATGAACTGGTAACAACTAAGATTCTACTGACCATGTATGGAATTAGGCTGGCCAGGTCGGAAGGAAACGCAACGTTCCAGTTGGCGCCAATCAGCTACGTGTCTCAAATTCGTCAAGAAAACAAAAAAATAAACATATGAGGAGAGAAGAGCGACTGATCAGGATATTGAATTTGGCGGTTTCTTTAGGGTAACAAGGCGGGCTGGAGTTGTGGGACTAACAAGCAACACTAGTCCGATCGCCAGGGGTTGTGTGGCCGGCTCACTTCATATCTATCAACTTTTGCCTCTTTGGGTCAAGAACTTCTACCGATCCGTGTTGGTTCATATAGGATTTAATGGACTTGTTTCCCCGGCGTACGGAGTAGTGCCAAATACTCGGTATCACGTTGTATCACCTTTACAATTTGGTGCCAGATATGTTTACTGCAATGGTTTGTACGTAGTGCAAGCTGAAGCTGTGGAGATCTTTCCAACAGGGAGACGGATACACGGACAGGCTCGATAATGTGCTAAAGCATAGTATATAAATACAGTAAGGTCGAGACCACACTATGCTCCTAGATCAGAAGTGCAATCAAACCACATAGCCTACAGCCAAGGGAACTCCAAGCATTCAAGATGTTGCACCAAGATAAATACTATGGACCATTGCATAGCGACTGCTCGTGCGGCATACTTGATAACAATCAACCCGCTAATGAATGACATATAAGTAACGAGCTAGTCTAGCCTGATCAACAAGGGGACGGGTCCAGGCTCGCCAAGCCATACAATGTAGTGTGTCTTAAGTCCGTGTCGCAAGGCTGACGAAACTCATATCGCCATGAACTTTCACCATAATTACAAACATCAGTCGCCGTTCGCACAGTATGGTGCCTAATGTGGCTTCGCAGACGCCCATAATTCCAATCGAGACTTTGCGCCCATTGACCCGATCTACAACATTCCCAACCGTGACTAGAGCTACTGCGCCTGATCGAAATTTACTAGCTCCTGAGGATGCCATCCACCAGGGCTCCCCACCGCGGAGGCAGTCAGCTGCGGTCAGTAAACTGCAAAAGGATTTGCGTATGACCAGTGGTTCTGCTAGTGAAGCCAGACTGCCAAGTAGGAGGAGGCCGAAAGATGGAAATCGCAGTCGCAGCAGGAATAGAGTCTGGAAGAAACTTTTATGGGTGAAACAGTCTTGTAAGCATTTCAAGCTTCCTCAAGCTAGATACCTTTGCTAATCGTATATTAGATCCAGATAATTATACAGACCAGGATACCTTTCTTGAACATCTACAGCGAAATCCCCGGCTGCAGCCTTATGACTTTTGGCCCCTGGTAGCCGAATCCACAGTCATTGTACAACATGTCTGCTCGGTAATAATATTTATTGTTTGCTTCGTGGGTATAATTCAGGATCGCATATCACCTGTATCTGTTGTAGGCTGGGGCAGCATAGCAACAT
>Ga0247807_10000872_pt1 | contig 18429 bp, 8 predicted proteins | sample UWRJL074202C1_FD_179931 | JGI IMG/M metagenome (GOLD analysis project Ga0247807, IMG submission 179931) | Plant litter microbial communities from Arlington Agricultural Research Station in Wisconsin, United States - UWRJ-L074-202C-1 | ecosystem: Environmental > Terrestrial > Plant litter >...
AGCATCCTCAGACCATAAAACTTTGCCACGTTACGATACACCTTCAACTTCCGCTCAGCATCCTCTCTCTTCAACGTGCCAACCCATTCTCCAGAACAGCTGCAATGCTCCATAAAATCATTCACCCTTACGCCTTTACATTTTATACACTTCAGGTCTTGTGTAGCCCATTCTGTTACCAAGCTCTGGACACTAGCAATCATCCTCTCCTCGATCTCAATCCTCTCATATTCCGAATTACAGAATCCACACTTCCAAGCTCTACCTCCATCAATGACTTTCCCATCGGCACCTACGTCGGGAATAAGATCCTCATCCCGGCAGAAGTCAAGATCGCGTGCCATTGTGCAATTATCGCATATGATTTGTTGTATCTTAAGACTCTCGCTAGGGTTCACAAATTTTGCTTCAGTGCTGAACTCTCGGATTTCGAACATCGCAAGAAGTTCCTTGCGAAGCAAACGTGCTTCTAGCGTAATATTCTTATCTAAAGATAAAACCTGCATGAGCGACTTGACAAGTTGTAAGGCTGGATTGCTGAACTTTAGATGGGAACCTGGGAGGATGGGGAAGGCGTAGTCTGACGCCAGTTCGCGATGTAGCATTTCCTCCTTCTGGCGGCGAATTAATCCAGCGATTTGACGCTTGAGAGGTTTCTCAAAATCCTTTCCGAGTATTATTTTGTCTTCTTTGTCGGCGCCCAGGGCTTGAACTGGTATTTGAGTTGGGCGTGGAGTCGATTCAGTCCCCTCAGCTAATAGTGGCCGCTTGAGCTTATGCATGATCTCGATGAACTCAACAACCCAATCGTTGAACAGTGGCTGAAGAGGGGCAGGTAAGAACTTGCTGAGTTGCCAGTGCATAACACAGTCCAAGGTCTGCTTTTCTGCTTCTACAACCTCTTGACATGCTTTGCCGCCATAATTGAATTCATCATACCACACGAGGTAGTCCCAGTACTCTTTGATCTCGAGGTCGAGGAAATGAAAGAGTGGCTTTGCTTTGATTGATTTCAAGATGTACTGACTGTAGGCATAGGCATTTCCGACCTCTGATTTCGTAGTTTGGAGAAGCAGACGACTTGAGCTGGCGAAGACCACATGTGATCCAACACGACGGAAATCTGTCATGAGCTGCTGGAATGCCTTTCGAGACATCATTTGAACATAGTAGTGAAGTGATCTATCGTATAAGAAGGAGCCTGGATTTTCGACCCACCGCACAAGATGTTGCACCATAATATCTGCCATGGTGCTTCCTTTGCAAGCTTCAGTCCACCAAGCTTTCACCATTTCACGTAACACTGTAACACCGGCTGTCGCAAACGCGTTGTCTGCGTAAAGGATGTTTGATCCGTCACTTGGGCCATCGTCAGATGGGGCGGCAGGATTGAATGACACGGAGTCGCTTCCTTCTAACTCATTAATCAGTGACGATGTTAAGATTGTATTGATAGCCAAGTTGCGGACATCAAGCTCAATGCAAACCGAAGGATATGTTCCAGGATTATTGACAGATGGCATCTGGACAGTATCTAGCGGCCCAAGGACATCATCTTCTTGATACCCTGCATGATCTGGTCGTGGTCCTCCAGACCACCACAGCACTACGTTATTATTCTGTAGGCGCCTAGCATATGCGATATCAATAAGGTATCGAGGATCATCTCGTTCAAGGTTGCAAAGTGGCACATCACCATATCGTGCCAGCTCCGTCAAGTGCAAGATCCATGAGCCAAGACCCAAGTAGTGGTTGACAAGGCGCTTTGCTACAAAGGTCTGCCAACCAAGAGGGGGAAGATTTTGGTCCTCGACCTGATGTTTCAGCGACAAAACTGGGAACTCTCCAAGAATGGGCACGTCATGAATCAGCAGCTTTCGCTGTGGCGACTGAACGACAAGCATCAAAGGACTTGTTTCATCGTTTCTCATCTTCTTGACTAATTCACGTAGTTCGAGTAAAGCCTTTCGCCGGGTAGTAACTTGACGAGTGTCAAATTGCAGCGTCGCCTGGTACTCAAAACATTTTGGAGTATCCTGCCCATCAAGCTCTTGGTTTCTTCTTTTCAATAAGTCCGTGTATATCTTTCCAATATTAGGCAAGTCCTGGTTAGAGTCTTTTGACTTTTGAAGGATAATAACATAGGCCTGGTCGCTACCTGTGGAAAAGAGAGCAAATACTTGGCGATCTCCTGCAACTACATGATACAGATATAGGTAAGATATGGGAGAGTCGGAGAGATAAGGTTGTTTCAAGGTAGCTCTACGAAGGCCAGTAAGATCAAATCCGGTTTCGAGGCCTTTACCGAGGACACCAGGTTGGGTCTCGTCGAATGTGCATAAGCTTCCAAGACGCAATACTGCCCGAACACTCAAAGGTACTTGTTTTTCGTATACGCCTTCCACGCTAGGATGGTTGAAAAGTAGAGAAAGTTTTTGTGCGTCATTAACGTACACTTCCTCAGGCATTGTCAGTTTAAAAAGATGTATCGAGGGATGCCCATTAGGTAGGGTATGGTTGACTTTCTCGGCTATGCACCCATCCACTTCAATATCTGGTAATTCTTTGCCCTTTAGATTCAGAAATACCTGTCGCGGTACGTTCACCTTTAACGTATGGATTTTGAGGTCGATAAGTACGTAAGCTACTACCACACCCGGGCTATCTGTCCCTCGTAGCTGAAGAACTTGCCAGGTACTTTTGTACGTCTGCTCTGCTTGATTTCGTAGCTGAGCGCCAATATTACTTCCTACAGTGGTACGCGTTTCACCAAATAAGTGACGACGACGGATGCGAGCTTGTTTTTGGATTTTCCACTTCTGCTTTTGGTAGTCGAGAAATCCGAGATAGTCTCTCGTGGGATCCGGCATCTTCTCAGGTAGGGCAGCGTATGGATTGACAGAGACGGGAACGGCAGGCTCGGGTGACTTTCTCTTCGTCGGCTTCTGTGAGGTTGAGACTTGAGACAGTGCAGCTCCGATTGCTTTTGGCTTCAGAAGTTTGGCACCAAAATCTTCCATGTCTGCCATTCTGGGATCCTGAAGGTTGGTAATCTCCTCGAGTGGTGCTTTGATGAATAAATCTGTCATTTTCTTTTGCTTAAGCCTATCGTCTTTGATGTTTATGCGCCGCTGTAGCCATTCTGGGTGGGCTACTCTAGGCACTGGATTTCGAACCTTCTGCAGGGCAGCTGGGATAGTAATGAGTTTCTGAATGACCGATCCCAGGCGCTCAAGGTAGTAATCCCAGTCAAGTAGTGCTCTGGGATCCATATTGGTAGGATCCTCCTTTAGCCATTTTCGCAAGAAGTGACGCTTAACGGTGGTCTCTGCGGAGAAGATTGCGACTGGAATAGCTCTTTCGGTGACAGGTGCATTCTTTGGTCTTGAACAAATGATATATTTGCAATTCAGTCCTTTATCCTTGACCATTTGCTCACCAAGAAAATCTGCGAGCCTCTTTGCTGTTGTAATTGACGTCGACTTCTGTGTTCCATACTCTTCTAAGGATTTGGACATACTTCGATTCTCGCAAATAAGTTCGATCAACTCCTCATCAGCTAGCGTATCACCCTTAGAATGGAGAACATCTAGCCACTGATTCGCAACCTTTGCTACCGCTTCATATGTTTCTTGTAATGTCGTGCCTTCCAGGAAGAATTTGAAAATTTGCGTTTGGAAGATCTTGATGAGCTTCAGCTCTCCTCTACGTTTGACCTCAAACCCCTTCAGCTCTGCCAATGTACCATCATCGTTGAAAACGGCGTAACGTTTCTTCAAGTTTCTGTCCTCGTCCTTTGAAGTTGGTAAAATCATCGCTCGGTAAGGGCCATCGACCTCGAAGAAAATAGAATTGTCACTATGAGTTTCATATTTGAAAGTTTCGGGGTCCGTTAAGGTTTGGTATTGGTGGTTTGTGAACTTGTCGTGTACAAGGTGATTCAGCATCACGCAAGGATACGATATAGGAACTTTCTTTCCGTTCTTCAGGGTGAAAGCGTAGTTCTCTGGAAATGTTGCAGGTAGCATACACCAGATACCATCAGTGTCCAGTTCCAGAGGTCGGCCGATTCGTTCTACCAGTTGCCGGGCCATTTGAATGATGTGAGCTCCAGTCAAGCAGGTTACTCCAGCCATTTCCATGGAGTACCAACGGGAACCCTTTCTCATGACATAACCATAGAAGGAATTGAGAATAACCTTGTGAGCTAATTGCAAGGAGTCAAAAAGCACAATCATCTTCTTGCCACCCTCGATTTCTGCAGCTGAGGCACCCGCAGCCTTCATTGCATCAGTCTTGCCTTTCCATACCTTTTGCTTACCCTTATAATCGTATCTTCTATCACGGAAATCCTTGACAGTATCAATATAGAAAGGGTTCTCCCTCTGACAAATAATTGCTTCTCTTTCGATCGTTTTCGTTTCGTGAATCTTGTGGTAGATCTTCTGACTGTAAACTTGCAGGCGTTTTCGAACAAGTGTGGACTGCTCATCGTAAGATAGCTCTTGAAACGATCGTGCAGGACTGTTCGGCCATTTCCCGGGAAACTTCTCGTTTTCTAGGGAGTGTTTGATCATGTTGTACTCATCACGCTTGGCTGGCAAATATTCACCTCTCCAAGCCCATGGCATCCTTCGATCGCAGGTCTTACCTGGTCTGTTGAAATCACAGGCGGCACAGTCTGCTTCTTCTATCATAGAATCGGGTTGTAATCGATTCGTTGTCATGATGTTGGGATACATAGACGCAACATCTAGATGGTAAATCAGAGGACGCTCACTTCGATTCGCTGTTGATTTTAGACTAATCAGCCGGTCTGTAATTTGTTGTTTGATCTCTTCGTAATTAGTGATATCGTCCAGCGATTTCTTTTCTTCGATTGTTATGCTAAATTTCAATGCAGCATCCAGATCCTCCAAGAGCTCATCGATAGCAGTAGTGTCCACAGCAAAGTTGACTGGTATATCAGCTCTGAAAATTCCTGCCTCTATACTTTCCACATGGCCACCAACGTATGTTTCCGATTCTAGTAAATGGCCATCCCAGAAAGCTTCTTTTGGAGACACATGCTTATTCGGTAAAACGATCTTCTTCTGGTATGCTTGCACCATAAGCAACATTTCACAGAGAGTTCCGGTTCCCTTTCGTAACACGGCATCTGGTCCGAGTGGAATAATAGTACACAACGAGAAAATGAAAGGGTGCACGTATTTCATGTAGAGATAATATGTGGCAACTGCATCGGAGACCGAGTATTCGGCAAGTGTTTGGGGCCGCTCGCTGGCATACCGCAACATCAATTCCGGATCTAATTCGTCTGGATCGTAGCCAAGCTTCGCTGTAGTGACGGCTTTTAGGCCACGACTTCCTTGCGGTAGATAACTGTCTCGATTCACCCAGTGGAAGCAATCCATATGGGCGCTATAGTCACAGCAATACTGATCGTCAGATCCCTTCCGCCAACCAATTTCTTGATACATATCAATTCCATTGATACTAGAGCGGGCATCCACAAATGGCCAATCGAAAAAATCTCCGTTGTAAGTTGCTATCACTGTTGGTCTTGCCTCCTTAATGTGGAGAAAGAACCGTTCAATAACAGCTTTTTCATCAGGCTCGTTGAAGATCATGAACGGTCCGTCGTATTCCGGCTTGGGGGTATATTCAAAATCGTCGATATCTTCCGATACTATTTCCCGGTTTGTGATTAAGAACCCTTGTCCGTCGATCATATACGATATCATCATTATCTGGTCGATTGCCGCGTCTGGAAATTTCAGAGGTAATTTTGTTGTTTCGATATCGTAAGCCATCACCACTGGATCCGCTCTTTCCAGTCGTTCTTCTATGCATTTGATGGTGGTAATGCCATGTTTCGCTTCCACCGTATACCACTTCCCAGTCCGTATGTCTTCAGAAATTAGCCAAACCTTCTATTATTCCTTAGCCAGTCCTTACCTTGGTCTATCATTACTCGTACATGATATGGTACATCCCATTCCCGAATGTCCACAATGAAATCGCTAGCGTCAGCAACAGAGGCATTAAGTCGTTTATTATCATCTCGTTCGTCATCATCAAAAAGGTCAAATCCAGCATTGGCGCTACATGGCGAACGATTAGCAATCCCATATCAGTTAGCACAAGTTGAGAATTCGACATACCTGGCAACCTCAGCATATGTATCCATTGCGTTCATGTTCTTCTTGTTTTTCTCAGCAATTGGCATGATATCCCTTCTCGCCGCTAACAAGTCTCCAACATTCGCGAAACTCAGTTCGAAAAATGTCCGCCGGTACCCAAGAAGATGATTGGGCATCTGCAAGTCCTCTTTCTCAACCTTCCGCAGACTCTTCACCACCCCACCTCCTGGAGCACGCTTGAGCCATTCCTCTGCTTCAGGTTCATGGCCGCGCTTCACTGCCACAAGAAAATATGGATCATATTCTAGAGTTGCTTTGAACGTGTTCCCATCCTCCCCAATAAAATAGCAATCCAATCCCGCCCTCCCTTCCGGTATCTTATCGTCTTCTATACTCGTGGCACTTATATTTACTAGCCAGCCTACTCGTTTCTTGCCGCTGTCGTAGCGCACAAATCCTTGTGCTTCATCGATCGAATTTGCAAGTGCTACTGCCTCGCGCTTCTCATCTGCGGAGGTTGCTTCGTTCCCGTTTTTAGGAGTGAAAGTTTTTGCCTTTCGAGGACCATGATATGCAGTTTTACCTCCTCGGCGGTACCCATTCTGTGGTTTTCGGGATCCTGATGGCATTGTGTCGTGGAGGGGAGTGAGGGTACCCGAATTAAATGGGAGGATGTGCAAGTCTAATTAAAGAGTTGTCACTTCAGAGAAAGTAATGGCATCCAGACAGCATATAGACATTAAAACTCGGTTTCAGTGAGGAGGGTAGTAGTATACAAGATTGGCATCCATGCTCGACGCGGCTTAACGCGTCTCAACGCGACAAACCGCGTTTTCCCCTTTGATGTTCTTGGCATTTAAGTCTCACCACTACAATCACGTACTGTATACTATATAACATAGACCTATGTTCCCATCACTTTGAGCTTTCTCAGTTCACTCTGCAGACAAGTAACAATGAATACTTTCATAGTTTTCTTACATCACAAAGTTCCTTGTTATTTTTGGTCGTATTTTGAGACACTACAATAATCATTTATTGCAAAGGGCCATGCTCCAACTATGAAAGGTCACTCACTGTGCATCATTTTGCATTCACTTATCAAACAATGTGCCTGTGTTAAAAAGTCTCAGACTCAAGGGCGTGCTTCCTAGCTGTGGCCAGCTCTCTGGTTTTCTCTCTAGTATTGTCTCTAAGCATCGTGCTTGATTACAGATACAAGAATGCATGTTTTGTTAAGGTTGGCTCTCTCTCTAAATTGACGTTAAGGAAAACATGGTCATCATTGTTGGATATAATCACGATTTCTTAGATAATATTGCATACTCAAGTTGCCAAAGTACTCCGCTTACAGCCTCTCTTCTCATCAAGAGCAAAGATCTGTAACAAGCTTGTGCCTCCCCACTGCAATAAGACCGCAGAAGGGCAAACCCTGGTCTATGCTTTGAAGGTCTGAAGTGCTCAGAGATTCACAATTATAGGTTGCCAAGTTGAACAGGAATGAAGAGTGTTGTAAAAGGTTGAAGTAGAACAGGAAATTAAAGTGCCAAATTTGGTACAGTTACCAGCAGTGGGTACATTCCGAGCATAAGGCGCAAAGGCAGATGTTCAAGATTTAACGTTCACGACCTCGATGCACTCATGTGATAAATTCATGTGATAAATGAAGGAAGAAGGTCAAATGTAGAGAAGCATGCTGACAGAAAGAACAAAGGCGCGTCGTCTGCAAAGCGTGTGTATATGGTGCGAAATCAGAATCGGTTGACAAAACATTGCAAGAGAAAAGGAACATTTGATTTGAACTACTTTGTAATAACTAGAAAGCGTGCGGTCGCCGTCGTACATGAAGACATCAAGGACGTCACTCAGCTGATGATATCACGTGATACCACTGTTTACACTTTACGCTACTCGACCTTCCTATTTGAGAGGCTATTCCCACTCTTCAACTGTGCCGTGTGCCGTATGGCAGGCTGGCCAATGATACCAACAACCTCTGTATCTAAAGCAATGAAGAGGTGTTGATTGTACGGAGTAATGGTCAACCACTTGCGGGGTTACGGTGGTGCTTGACTAATCCTAGTCCGCAGCCACTCGGCCACTGATATCAACCAACACCACCACTTCATCCGTTCTTCTTTCCAATGCTCTGGAAAGCGGCCAACCCCACTACATCATACTGTAGCTTTACCATGATTCAGACCACTTAGGCATCCAACAATGCCAAGTATCGCTTCCTGCTGACGGCTTGTTCTTCTTCCCATAACGACATCGTCGTTACGTGTAACTTGCGACGCTTTTTGCGAAACTGCTGGCGGGATACTCGACTCAATATCGACGCTGCAGGCAGCAGTATTCTGCACTGGAAACCTGAGAGATGCCTCGGTCGGATGATCTCTACTCTGCCGACTCAGATGCGGAATCATTCACCAATGAATTGTCCCCCACAGATGGCTACTTCACGAGAGGCATGCCAGCGGACGTGCTGGTACCAGATCCAACACCAGATCTTGATCGGAAGACGACAGAGGATAAGGTGTTGATACCAGGCCCGGGGGGGTTAGTCGGAGCGGCACCTTCAAATACTTCAGTATCATCTAGAAATACACAATCTGCAAGCTCCCTTGCTCAACTTTATCCCTCTCACGCAACACACGCGTCCTCTCGACCCACCGATGATACACCGCTTCCTACTCCATTAGCAATGTTTGGTACCACTGCGCCAATATCTCCTCTAAGGAATACTACTCCCTTCTCCCCCAGGTCAATTACACCCAACTCCCCAAGATCCCCTCGTCAAACCATCAATACACACTCATCAGAGCATACTCCTTTAGTTGGAGCACCTCCTCCAGCATATTCGGCCTCTCCGAATCACAATCCAAGACAACCTCTTCAACATAATAGATCCTATCACACTTTTGATCAGAATCGTCCTGATCAACACACCCAGGCACAGAGACCAGTGAGCATGGGTCGTCCTGAACACGCTCACGAAGAGAGTATCCCACTACATAAAGCTTATATACGAGAGCCCTCATTCTGTGGGCTGTGTGGAATTGTCTCGCGCGAGATCATACGGAAGCTACTTTTCGCTGCCTTAGTCGTTGTCGTCTTTGTGACTATATTATTATCGACACTGAACATAAAATTATCGGTATGTTTGATATGCTATAAACAAAGCACCTTTGCACCTCTTCGATAATCATAGTCTCCACGCAAATTTCAATTCTATGTGCAACTATGTTGATCGTAGCTAACATCTTCAGTCTGGTGATCGGCATCAAATGCCATCCATACCAGCCCCGGGTAGTCCTGCGGCATATTGCATCTGGGCCAAATATGTGACGCCGATGAATCCAATTCCGTACTCAATTGGCTCAAATAAAGACTTGACCATCATACAAACGAATTACGATGATGACACTGATAAGTCCAGTTCCGACGCTCACCTCTCGCCAGATGGCCAGATTATTGTTCGACGATTACCCAAAGACTCTGACAAAGGTCCGCATTTTTCCTTTGACGTTAGGACCAGTGATCCTTCCCTGGTTGTTTTACAAACTTGGGATGAACAAACGCGCACACTGAAAATCAGTACTCCACGGTCATCCCACATCATGCTGCCCGGCCCGCACTGCATATCTCTAGAGATAACGGCTTGGTTGCCCGAGGATGCAGAACTGAATAGTCTTTTAGTGCAGAGTGTTTCTCTAACTCTGGCAGTACTCGACGATGTCAAGATTAGTGTTTTTGGCGGAGCCAGCTTTATCAGCGTTAGTGGGGATGTTCACTTCCCGAATTTTCCTAAATCCAACCCTTCTTTTGAAGCGCCAGGCTACTCTTTTGACACCCGTCGGATCACTGTTGATACAACGTCTGGTTCAATTAGTGGTCTATTTCCTCTTTACGACCTACTGTCACTGCACTCAATATCTGGAAGTGTCAGAGTTGGGGTCACTGCACAAAGTATTGATCCTACTCGCCCTGCACCTGCAGAGCTCAAAATCAAAACAAACTCGGGGACAATAAATTGTCGCTTGCCACAACTATCTATTGGTGAATTGAGTTATACACCGCCTCTTCGAGACTACATAACACATATAGAGTCTGTATCTGGTACGATATCTGGAGCCTACTATCAGGGCAGCCACGGGTACTTCTATAGCATGTCAGGTGGCATTCAAGGATCTATTTTGCCAATTATTGGAAACGACCTAGGTAGTGTAAGCACCTTGGATACAATCACCACAAGCGGAACTACATCGATTGAGTTGCTATCCCCGATATTTTATAATCCCGATTCCTTTGGCTCAAGACAACCCCGTAGACCACCCTACATCCCAATACATGACGACGATCCCTACCTTCTCCCTCCACCTCAAGCAGAAGGCAGCCTTCCTAACCAAGGCAGTACTGCCCTCATTCATGATTCAATCTGGCAAAACCTAAAATCTAATCATCAATCTACATCCGGGAAAATCGCTGTACGCTATCCCAGTCAGTGGGAGGGAACTGTTGACGCCTCATCTATAAGCGGCTCGATAGCGCTCGATGGGAAGGACCTGTACATCGTCCGCGTGGAAAAAGGATGGGGCGTGAAGCAGGTTGTTGCTATGAAGGGTTATCAGGGAGAGGGCAAGGCCAGCATGGCCGTGTTGACTAGTGTGTCCGGAAGATTATCATTTTCTGTTTGATATTACTTTTAAAATGTACTTAGCGGGAGTTTTGTGTTTGCTAATATACATATACGCCCTAATTTGGGATGATATCCTCTTGTGGGCGTTTGGGTTGGAAGGTCGGGAACATCTGATACTTGAGGGAGGCATCTTGAGTTATTATTCAGTCATTATCTGATAGCCACTCTTCTCTATTTGATGTCACCTGTCAAGATAATTGTAGAAGAATCAAATCTAGTATTGTCAAATTTATAATGTATGTCATCTGAGAACTCAAAAACACTTAGCGACAAACCCTTCCCTTCATTTCATATAATTTTGAGTCAGCACACCACACTACTCGCCCATGTTCTGATTGTCATAGTGCCTTTTGATTCCATTCAATTTAAACAGCAATATGTAACTAGCACAATACAATGTCGTCTCTAGCTTTCTTATATGATAAGCATTCTGAGTGACACTGTTCTATGCTTATCAAATATCATGGAATTCAGGTATCCTTCCAAGAACATACTACCTCGCTGTTGCGAGTTGTGATGCATTTAATCACGAGAGATCTCAACACTACTGAAGGACGCAAATCGAGCCTATAAGCCAGGTGCGTGTGACAGAATATTCAGTATGTTGCATTAGCCATTTACCTTACCACCCCTTGACTTACTATTTGCGTTACCCTACGTCTGTTCTTTTAAATACCGAGAGAGTAGTTTGAAAGATATTGCAATTTGTAGTTCTCATTATTGAAGTTATATCAAAAATAACTGTAGCATTCACCAAGGCAGTGGTTGTGTTGGATTTAAACATGCCTTTTGAGTTGAAATGGGTTGTCTTTCCCTTCCTATATTGTCCCACTATTATATTAGGTACACGGAACTTTCGTATTGAAACTTGAACATAGTAAAGCACCCACTAGAAGCGTTTGGATAAAGCTTTCACAAGGCTTCACTCTTTTGTTACAATTACTTCGGCCTTGAAAAGCGCTCCACCTTTATCTCAACCCCTTTATTCAGCCGACGTTAGGGGTGAGATCTAGTGAGATGCACAGACAATTACCTAGATTCGCCGTTCTCAAAGCGGTGGTAATATCGAACGATGGATAGCCGTTGTAGATAGCATTATTAGCTGCTAGTCTGAGCGGATTAGAAACAAAAACCAGAAAAGTTACTCCGCCATCTGTTGAATTGTCAGTAAGCCAGTCTTTTTTTATTTGCATTGAGAAATAGTGCGATTTCCATTTTCCCATTAGTTCAATCTAATCATTCATCGATCTAGTAACTCTTGAGCTTGTGTAGTTTGAGCTTTATTGTGCACGTCTTCTAAAAATGAATTGGAATATGCATTGGAGTAGGTGGCTTCGGACTGATAGTACCAGCGCAAGGAAACGACTCCAGTGTCCTGAGCGATGAACGAACGATCCGCCAGCCATTAGAAATGCAAACACAAATGCAAACATCGTGGAAGAATATAATCTGTTAGGTGGGATGTGAGGAGGTTGGCATTAACACCGGCACATCAGGCAGCTTCGTAATAAGATCAGAGATCGCCGAGTTCGTATATATTTAACATTAAGAATGAAACTGAAAGGCAAAATACAATGCTACCAAGTGGTAAGATGGTCACCAAGTCATCCGGAGAAGGCAACAAAAAGTGTGAGGTCAAAGTTGTTTTATGGCATGACGCCTTCCCTTGAAAGCGCATACTTGCTGAAAAACGCACGTATGATGCACCACAAAGATGATTTGTCTTCCGTAAGGAATTTAGAAAATCAAGTCCCAGAAAGTGCCGAGGTACCACCCGGCGTAAATCATCAATGTGGCTTGCCTTAATCATTGTCCTTAGTCTATTCCCCCCTTACATTAACCGAAATCGCTTGACGCAAATACCGAAACTAGTACGTCACGAGTAGTTGCCCCCTACTGCTCACGGATTTCTGTATGGCTGAGCAGTATTGCTCTGATTTGGCAAGGATTGATTGTTAGAGCTTGTTTTCAAATTGGCCAAGCTATTGTTCAGACATTGGCAAGTTCTTCTTTCAATGCTAGTGCAGATGTGTCACACAATTCGTACTTACCATGCCATTGGGACCGTAGTTCTCCTTGGCATTTTTGCATGGGTTCAGAACATTTTGTTGACAATGGTCCAAGAATGTTCGTTTCTTCCCAATACGCGGAAAGCCAATATACAACGTACATAAGGGACCTACGGAAAGGGGTTTTAGAGAATAAAGGGTTTGGCCCAAAGTGACGGTAGCATTGTTCAGCTCCCCAGTGTATGCATTGCACGGATCCATTTGCTATAGCCGTTTCCCTTGGTACAGTAACGTTGTTACTTGGCTTTAATAAGATGAGGCCTCGCTAACTTCCGAATCTGGCAAATATGGTGGGTGTAGAAGTTACAAGGTAATCATACGTCCACGCCGCTGCCCAGAAAGGGCAAAATGTTAGGACCCATGATAATTGCTCGGGGGGCGTTATAACAAATCCACCTACTAGTGTATATCTTGCAATCATAGCGCTCATGTTCGACTTTGATTGTGGACTGAGTAGGTAGTGATATTTTCCAGTCTGATATCTGCCACGCGCGACCTTGTGTAAAATCGTTCAACCATGATACGTAAAGTATGCAATGAATACGGAGCGTAAAATCTTCCGTCCATTGTTCCGTGTTAACTTAGTAAACACAACTATCCGGCCCGATTCTTTAACTTTGTCAGATCGTATTTTGAGTCTTTGCACCTAGCTTCTCAAGCCTTCACGAATCATTACGCGTATACCGAGTAATTCGTTTATCTGAGGTGAGGATTTCGCAAAACCATGTCATACCGGGTCAGTTAAACCATACATCTTCGTTGCTAGACAGTGCCAAATCTTGGCTCGTGTCCAGAAGGAGGTTTTGGCCGAATTTCCGAGCTATTGGTTATATACCCCGCCAGCCGGCTAAAGTCGAAGGATAATCTCCAATCTGTAAGACTGGGGACCCCGCATGGCGATCATCGTGGCAGACTAATTTATATAACTACTCGGGCACTTCCATGTGTATGATGGTATCAGGTTGGCAGCCACTCACTAACTTTAATTTGTTGCAAAGATGGTCCTTTCAGGTGCAGCACGTACTGAGGGTGGAGATCCAGTGACACAACTCGTTAAGGACGATAAAATTCCCTGGTACAAGAAAAAGAACCTGCGAAGTCTGTACTTCTTGCTCTTCCCAACATGCATGGGAATCGAGGTTACGTCAGGATTCGACTCCCAACTTATCAACAGTCTGCAGGGCGTTGCGCCGTGGAAGAAATGTAGGCAGATCGAGCCTTGTTATTCATGATCTAACAGTAACTAACTCTCCTTAGACTTTGGAAAATGTATCATGGAATTGGAAGATGGAATATCAGTAGAGAAATGCGACCTGACGTCTTCACTCACTGGAATTGTTTCAGCTTCATACTCCTTGGGCGCGATCTGCGCACTTCCTTTTATTCCTGCTTTCAATGACAGATTCGGTCGTCGTTGGTCCATTTGCTTCGGATCGTTAGTCTCGGTTCTTGGAGCTATCGTTCAGGGCGCCTCTGTGCATGGTGAATATTTCCAGTGGTATGCTCAGTAAAGACCATTCTAATTTTGTATAGTTGGGATGTATATTGTTGCTCGAATGATGCTAGGCTTTGGAATTCCGTTCTGCATTATCTCTGGATCTGCAATGCTAGGTGAATTGGGTTATCCCAAGGAAAGAGCAATTCTCACCTCTCTATTCAACGCATCTTATTTTATTGGCTCCATATCTGCTGCTGCAATCACCATGGGTACAAACTACATCAACTCGGACTGGGCATGGCGTGTCCCTTCTTACTTGCAGATGGCGCCTTCCCTGATCCAAATTGGTTTAATATTGTAAGTTGTCGTTCACTCAACATCTCATCTTATCTAATGGTTCAGTTTCCTCCCCGAAAGTCCACGTTACCTCATCAGCAAAGACCGTCGAGAGGAAGCCTTCGATATCTTGGCCAAATATCACGCTGAAGGTGATCGCAACAATCTTATCGTTTTAGCAGAAATGGCACAGATCGAAACTACGATTAAGCTTGAATTGGATGCCGCCAAAATGACTTGGGTGGATCTTTTCAAGACTGCTGGAATGAGACAACGTGCGTTCCTCGCAATGATGATTGGTCTTTTCACCCAGTGGAGCGGTAACACTTTGATATCCTACTACTTCTTCACCATCCTTGCTACTGTTGGAATTACCGATCCTAAGTTGAAACAAGGTATCAACCTGGGCAAAGAAGGTTGGGCGCTTGTAAATGCCGTAGGAATCGCCCTTTTCATCACCAGGTTCAAGCGTCGCCATATGTATCTCCTCTGCACCTCATGCATGTTAATCGTTTATATCAGCTGGACAACCTGCCAAGGTATATATGTCGAAGCTGAGAAGAAGCACAAGATCGATCCATCATTCCCTCTTAATAAGACGGCAGGATATATGGCTATCTTCTTCATATTCCTCTACTCGCCTGCTTATAACATCGGCTTCAACTCCCTAACTTATACCTACTTGGTCGAGCTTTTCCCTTATGCCGAACGGACTCGTGGTCTCGCATTTTTCCAGTTCTTCGGAAGAGGTGCCGCCTTCTTTGCTACATTTGTCAATCCTATCGGACTTGAGAATATCAGCTGGAGATGGCTACTTGTCTACTGTTCTTGGGTGCTTTTTGAGATTGTGGTTATCTTCTTCTTCTTCCCGGAAACGTACAATCGTACTCTGGAAGAGTTGACCTTTCGTAAGCTCTCTTTCCCTACCTATCTTAGGGTGATGCTAACAATTGAACAGTGTTTGAGGGCCAAGCTATGGTTGACAAGCAGGTCATTGCAGTGGAGAAACAGCTTCATGCCGATCCAAATGATCCAAAGAGAGCAGAAGAAGAAACAGTGCACATCGAAAGTAAAGGGTCCAAGAATGAGTAGGAATAATTACGTGGAAACATTCAGGATCTACTATATACTCTTAAAGAATACAATCTGTTGTCACATCAGAGCTGACTAGTATAATCAATTCTTGAATATAAATATTCCTGCGTAAGGAATGATTACCAGATTTCTTTATCAATTACAATGACCCCCATTCATCTGCATGCACAGGAAACTGAATTTAACTTTCACTGAAGTTGAGTTGAGAGCCGCTACTGGCATATGGGCTAGGCCCTATATTAAGCGATAATTCTGTGGAGAATTCAGATGGTGTGATAGGCAAGAAGCAGTAAATACCATTGGTACCACGTTAAAACAACCTGATGTAGACATGGAGAAAAAGGAAAGCCATCTGCACACATAGAAACTCCACACCCAATAGAGATATGTAGCTGTAAAACTGAAACACTCCATGTAATACGAATCATTACCCCTCTCAAGTATCAATAATTGCTTTTTGGAGCCTGATAAACCTATGAACTAAACTCAAAGCAAGATTTCATGATACTGGGAATCCTTTAATATCAAACTTTGAGAATGAAAATAAATGTCTATTTCTCGGCATCAATTTTGGGGGTTAATATCTTTGTTGAAGCAGTGAAACATTGTTAGTTACAATATAACGTCAACAATTACGGACTCGACCATCTATCTCTGCGCTATATACAAGATGTGGCGTGTAGTGAATCAGGAGCTAATCGACAGGGTTGAGCGAAGTCAGTACACGAGATCAAGGTGTAAAGACGCTTAGTTTATCTAGAAGAAAGTGAAGATATCTAAATACAGTAGAGAGGCCTGCCAAGGGCTCTAGTTCCAGGTCATGTGCCAAACCACGTGACCCTCGGCAAGAAAAAGGAGACTCTGTCTGTGCCTAAGGCATCCAGAGTCCAATTCTATGTCACACAAGAGCTTGATCAACACAGACTTTTGAGCAGACCAACTAGGTCCGACTAAATGCCTTCCTCATTTAAGGAGTAAGCTGCACAATTCAAACATTTATAACTTTGCTCCGAAATTGATCGAGTGGGATTAACTGATTACCATCCGATAGAATTCTTAATTCTCGAATCGTCAGATTCATCATTGGTGAACACATTGATGGCGTCCCTACTGAGTTCTTCGTTCATGAAGAAGCCATTGCCCAGCTCTCTAAGCCGTTGAATGCACTGTTGAGAGGCAGCATGCAAGAAGCGCGTGAGGCATGCGTGAAGTGGGAGAAAGTGGACAAGGCAACCTTTGAGCGATTTGTACAGTTTGCATATACCGGGGACTACACAGCGCCGCAAGCTCATCTTCAGTCTGACAAAAATGATTCAGTTCAGGCATGTCCTCCACCTGAAATTGAAGTTCCAACCAAATTATCGGCGATAATCGCAGCTAAAAAAAGACTAAGAGAAAATGAGGCATCTTGGAATCCACCTGAGATTCAACCGGTACCTACTTTCTCAAGTCTTGAGTTCCCACTTCCTGATTCACGAACAGCCTTAGGGAAGAGCTGCGAGCCCGCCGCCTTCAATTCAGAGATTGGCTATCTAGATGTATTCCTTGGCCACAGTGCACTTTACATTCTGGGAGATTTCAAGCTCATTGACTCCCTTAAAGCAATCGCGTTACACAGGCTCCACAAGACTCTCTGCTTGTTCAGCTTGAATGATAAAAACGCAGCGGATGTAATTGATCTCGCACGATATGTGTACACCGAAGAAGGAAGCGGTGGAACTTCTGGAGAACAGATGAGCCCACTCAGAATGCTAGTATGCGAATACATGGCTTCAAATGCGTCAGTATTTATCCAGAACCTGGGGTTTATGACTAAACTGGCCGAGGGTGGTGAATTCGCTCAGGATTTTGTGAAGATTATGGTGCAGCGCAAAAAAAAGCGCTGAAAATACACTGCAGCTGGGCGCGGTGAAAGTTACAGACGGCCTCATTGAATTTTCAGAGCTATCAGGATTGTACCGTCAAGTCTTGCTCCTTCGTTAAAATAAAAGAGTTGCTTATAGTGCTCAGCTACTACTTTCTATCTCTGCTGTCAGCTTTGTGCTCGAGTTCCCACCAAGATTTGATAAGCTCCATCTTAGAAGTGCTGCTGGAGCTTAGCCATCTGTATTGATAACATATCATCATCTTGACTACTTTCCTACTATAGTCCAACATGATCAACAACGCATTTCAACCACATAGTAAATTGGTACTCTATGCAGCCACGAAATGAACGCCAGACCAACCCAAGATGCGGTTACTAGCCTTTAGCCCCAATTAATTCCTAACAACATGTCGTGTGGATTTTAATTTCTCCTACTTCTTGTAACAACGGGTGTCGGTCTATTTGCCAATGATTGTGCTCCCTCGTGTGGAAATAATAATCATGAAAATATGTGATCAACAATATCCATTTCGAGACCACAAGGCTAGTTAATAGAGATAGCTTCAACCGTATGGTAGAACAAGTATAAAACGTAGACTGAGCAAAAGTTCAGATTGAAGGATCATAAAGAGAATCTGGGTCAACCCTCATCTCATTCTAGTGTGTCGCAAAGCAATACCTAAGAAAATTTGAATATGAACTCAAAAGATCTCTTTGTGGCTTCGGAAGCCCTGCGTACGTCACGAAGCCACGATTCTCAGAACAGAACACTAAACCTAAAA
>Ga0247807_10000873_pt1 | contig 18413 bp, 19 predicted proteins | sample UWRJL074202C1_FD_179931 | JGI IMG/M metagenome (GOLD analysis project Ga0247807, IMG submission 179931) | Plant litter microbial communities from Arlington Agricultural Research Station in Wisconsin, United States - UWRJ-L074-202C-1 | ecosystem: Environmental > Terrestrial > Plant litter >...
CGAACCGCGTCGGCTTGTGGAGGAGAGGACTCCGCCGCTACGAGGTGTGCGGGCCCATCAGCGCATCGACGATGACCCGGGCATCGACATCGAGGTTGTCTGCGGCAACCATGCGCCGGCGCCGCTCGCCTCCGTCTTGTCGGGTGAACACCACGCGCGCCGCCTGCAGACCAGACGCGGGCATGATCTCGGCGCTCGTTCCCTCCCGGGCCCACTCTTCGGCACGGATCCGAGGGGCAAGCGCCGACGGCCGCTCGATAGCCGGAAAAAGCACGGCGGTGGGAGTGATCGTGACCGCGACCTCGGGCATGTGCAGCTGTCGCCGAAGTTGCCGCACTCCCAGCGCACCAATTGCGAGGGGAACAAGGAGCATGGCAATCGTCGCCCAACCGAGCGCCGTCGCGTCGAAGCCTCGGGGGTCGGTCGCAACAGCAACGAACGGCACCAGCACCATGAGCCCGACCAACACCGCGAGGATCAGCAGCATAACGCCTTGCATGCGCACGATCTTCCGGAGGGTCTGCTCGACCGCTGCTCGCTTGGCCCCGTCGTAGCGCGCAACCACCGTCGCGTCGGAGGTCATCGATCGCCCGCAGCGGGGTTCTCAGGAACGACAGACGTGCCGATGTCCATGATGACGAGTGTTTCCTCGTGCCGCATAACTCGCAACTTAGTTGTTGAAGCGGAACTCCACGACGTCGCCATCCTGCATGACGTACTCCTTGCCCTCGATGCGGGCCTTGCCCTTAGCGCGGGCCTCGGCGATCGAGCCGGTCTCGACGAGGTCGTCGAAACCGATGACCTCGGCCTTGATGAAGCCCTTTTCGAAGTCGGTGTGGATGACGCCAGCGGCCTGGGGAGCCTTCCAGCCCTTGCCGATCGTCCAGGCGCGCGACTCCTTCGGGCCTGCCGTGAGGTAGGTCTGCAGACCGAGCGTGTCGAAACCGATGCGCGCGAGCTGGTCGAGTCCGCTTTCTTCTTGGCCGGTGGAGGCGAGAAGCTCTGCCGCGTCCTCCGGGTCGAGGTCGATGAGCTCGGACTCGAGCTTGGCGTCGAGGAAGATCGCCTTGGCCGGAGCGACGAGGGCCGCCATCGCGGCGAGAGCCTCGGCATCCCCCAGGATCGCCTCGTCGATGTTGAAGACATAGATGAACGGCTTCGAGGTGAGCAGCCCCAGCTCGCGGATGGGCTCGACATCGAGAGTGGATGACGACAGGGGCTTGCCCTCGTTGAGCACCTTCTGCGCGGCGAGCGCGGTCTCGAGCACGATGGGCTCAACGCGCTTGGTCTTGAGTTCCTTCTCGTAGCGAGCGATCGCCTTCTCGAGGGTCTGGAGGTCGGCGAGGATGAGCTCGGTGTTGATGGTCTCCATGTCAGAAGCCGCATCGACCTTGCCATCGACGTGCACGACGTCGGCGTCGGTGAATCCACGGATGACCTGGGCGATCGCATCCGCTTCACGGATGTTCGCGAGGAACTTGTTGCCGAGGCCCTCACCGACAGATGCGCCCTTGACGATGCCCGCGATGTCAACGAACGACACAGGAGCCGGCAGGATGCGCTCGCTGCCGAAGATCTCGGCGAGCTTGCCGAGGCGCGGATCAGGAAGGTTGACGATGCCCACGTTGGGCTCGATCGTGGCGAACGGATAGTTCGCCGCGAGCACCTGGTTTTTGGTTAGAGCGTTGAAGAGGGTGGACTTGCCGACGTTCGGGAGTCCAACGATTGCGATAGTGAGAGCCACGGGGGTCAATCGTACCGGGCGCGCGGCTCGAGGGCAGTCGCGCGCGATCCGCGCTGAGGTTTGTGGTCACCGCGGCGGATTAATCTTCAGCGCTGACCACAAGCCTCCGCGCAGATCGCGGCGCCCTAGGGAAGCGGGGGCACGGGCGGTGCCGGTGGCACGGATGGCCCGGGCTGGCCGGCAGGCGGCACGGTTCCCGGCGCAGGAAGCACAGGAGGCGCAGGCATCGCGCCCGGAGCAGGCGGAGCCCCGGCATCTTGAACCGGCGGCATCCACTGCTGCACGGGCGGCGCCTTCACGATGCGCGCAGGCGGCGGCGCGATTACGGTGACCTTGTTGCGGCGAGCCCACCAGGTGCTCAGTCCTGCAGCGGCGAGGCACAGGGCCATGGGGATGAGCATGAAGGGTCCGCCGGTTCCCTCACTGCGATCGATTCCCTCGGCAAGCTGGCCGAAGAGCACCGCGGGGATGAAAAGCAGAACGTTATTGGTGGCGTGGATTAGCACGGGCGCCTCGAGACCACCAGTGCCTCTCGCGGCCAGAGCAGCGGATGCCCCGAACACGAAGTAGTAGGCGATGAGCCACCAGTCCGCCGCAAAGTGCGCGAGCGAGAAGAGCGAACTCGAGATGACGACACCCACGGCGAAAGCGAGCCACGGGCTGCGGAACCATGACGCGGCCGAGCGCAGAATGAGGCCGCGAGCGCCGTACTCCTCCCCCGCCGACTGGAGGGGTGTCGTAATCACCACTATCGCGAGCATCAGGAGAACGCCGCCGTCGAACGTGACCTCTCCACCGGGCTCGAGCAGCAGGCTGCACCCGACGTACACGATCCACACGGGAACGATAATGAGCGCGAGTCGCCCCATCCATCGCCACCGGAAGCGGCCAACCACGGAGGACAGGCTGCGCATCGGGACACCGAAGAAAGCCCGCTGAAGCAGCATGGCGAGCGGGATGCACGCCGCGAGCGAGAGGTTGTTGAGCAGCATGACGAGCGGAGTGAACGGCACGACACCGCTCGCAATCTCGTCGAAGGTGATAGCGCCCGTGCTCATCTCGACGCCGATGGCAATCGCGCCCAGCACCGTGCTGACAATGAAGAATCCGACGACGAAAGTGATGATCGCCAGGAGCCCGCGCCACCATCCGGGAACGTGGCTCAGTGAATGGTCGTAAGTCAGCGGAGCGACCTCGGGAACACTCGGCGGCGCGAACGCGGCAGCGGCATGAGTGGGGGCGGGCGGCGGCGAGTACTGGCTATCCGTCATGCCTTCCACTCTAGGCGCGGCACTCGATTAGGCCGCGAGTCGAGCGTTGTCGGCGCGGCAGCGATGCGGGAGTCAGAGGTGCGTGTGAGCATCACAGAGTGCCTTTAGATTTCACCGCCATCGACTTCGAGACCGCTAACGGCTCAGCGGCGAGCGCCTGCTCGGTGGGCATGGTCAAGGTGCGGGGCGGCGAAGTCGTCGACAGCGCGTACTGGCTGATCAGGCCGCCCGCGGGCCACGACGAATTTCTCGAATGGAACGTGCGCATCCACGGGATCATGGCGGTGGATGTCGCGGACTCCCTGTTGTGGAGCGAGCAGCTCCCCGACCTCATCTCGTTCGCGGAGAACGACTACCTCGTCGCGCACAACGCGGGATTCGACATGGGCGTCATCGCCGCGGCGTGTGTTGCCTCCTATGTCGAGACGCCGAGCTTCGAGTACCTGTGCAGCCTGCAGGTGGCGCGCAAGACGTACCACCTCGACTCCTACCGGCTGCCGTCGGCTGCCCTAGCTGCGGGCTTCGAAGACTTCTCCCACCACAATGCTCTGGATGATGCGCGAGCGTGCGCCGCGATCGTCACGCACGCGGCATCCCGTCACGACGCGAGAGACATCAGGGAACTCGCTGAACTCTCCGGAACCAACGTCAAGAGCCTCGGCACGCTCGCCGAGCGTGCCCGCCTTCGCGCAAGCATCCAGGCCTAGCGAAATCTAGACGGAAAAACGGGGCCAGCGAGCGTTGCTCACTGACCCCGTTTCGGATCTATCGACTAGCCGTTCTGCGGGAAGCCGAGGTTGATGCCTCCGTGGCTCGGGTCGAGCCAACGGCTCGTCACGGCCTTCTGGCGGGTGAAGAAGTGGATGGCGTCCGGGCCGTACGCCTTCGTGTCGCCGAAAGCCGAGTCCTTCCATCCGCCGAACGAGAAGTAGCCGACGGGAACCGGGATGGGCACGTTGATGCCGACCATTCCCACCTGCACCTCGTTCTGGAAGCGGCGAGCCGCTCCCCCATCGTTGGTGAAGATCGCCGTTCCATTGCCGTACTGGCTCGAGTTGATGAGCGCGAGTCCCTCGTCGTAGCTCTGCACGCGGACGACCGAGAGCACGGGACCGAAGATCTCGTGCTTGTACACGTCGGAGTCGACAGACACGTTGTCGATGAGGGTGGGGCCAAGCCAGAAGCCATCGGCAGCACCGTCGACCTCGATGTCACGACCGTCAACGACAACCTTCGCGCCGTCCGCCTCGGCGATGTCGAGGTAGCTCGCAACCTTGTCGCGGTGCTCCTTGGTGATGAGCGGTCCCATGTCGCAGTTGCGGCGACCGTCACCGACCTTGAGGGTCGCGACGCGCGAAGCGATCTTCTCGATGAGTTCGTCGGCGACGGGCTCGACCGCAACGACAACCGAGATCGCCATGCAGCGCTCGCCCGCCGAGCCGAAGCCCGCGTTTACAGCAGAGTCGGCAACCAAGTCGAGGTCGGCATCCGGCAGAACCAGCATGTGGTTCTTGGCGCCACCCAGAGCCTGAACGCGCTTGCCGTGCTTCGCGGCAGTTTCGTAGATGTACTTCGCGATCGGAGTGGAGCCGACGAAGGAAATGGATGCGACGTCCGGGTGCTCGAGGAGCGCATCCACCGAAGGCTTGGCGCCGTGCACGACGTTGAACACGCCCGCGGGCAGGCCCGCCTCGGCGAAGAGCTTCGCGAGCCACACCGCTGCGGACGGGTCCTTCTCGCTGGGCTTCAGCACAACGGTGTTGCCAGCGGCGATCGCGAGTGGGAAGAACCACATCGGGACCATCGCGGGGAAGTTGAATGGGCTAATGATTCCGACAACGCCGAGGGCCTGACGAGTCGAGTAGACGTCGACGCCGGTCGAGACGTTCTCGCTGTACTCACCCTTGGTGAGGTCGGCGATGCCACAGGCAAACTCGACAACCTCGAGGCCGCGGGCAATCTCACCGGCAGCGTCGGAGAGCACCTTGCCGTGCTCGGCCGTGAGAATCTCCGCAAGCTCGCCCTTACGTGCGTTGAGCAACTCCCGGAATGCGAAGAGCACGCCCGTGCGCTTGGCAATGGATGCTCCGCTCCAGCCGGGGAAGGCGGCCTTAGCTGCAGCCACCGCGGTGTTGACCTCATCGGCAGACCCGAGAACGACCGTGCGAGCCACGGTACCGACGGCGGGATCGAACACGTTGCCACGTTCGGTGGAGGTGCCGAGGGTTTCCTCGCCGTTGATCCAGTGCGGAATTGTTTCGTACATGGCAGTTCCTGTCTTCATCGAGAGATCGTGTCTACAGTCTGCGCATCCATGCATCTGCAATCAACAGCTATTACCGCACACCGCGTCTGCATTTCTGCACGCTTCGCTCTAGCTCCCGTCGCGCAAGTCTGACGGTGGGGTCGGCACCAGCGCGATGTCCTCGAATGAGGCGAGGCAGGAATCCCCCATCGGCGCCTGAGAGAGAAACCCGACAGAGATCGGTAGTTCGGTGTGGAGGCGGAAGAGCCTCACGAACGACCACTGCTCGGCATCGGCAGATGAGTGGAACGCCCATCCCGCTCCGACCCGGCTGACGCGGAGGTAGACATGGTCTTCGGCGACGAGCGTGGAGTTGCAGTCGTCGGAGAATCCGTTGGTCACGACGCTCACCACCATCGCTTCGCCCTGCGGCGAGTATTCGAAGCACAGTTTTGCCCAGTGGTCGACGTCGGCCCACAAGACCAGCGCTCCCGCGTCGAACGTCGTGCGAGCTCCTTCGACGTGCACGCGAGCCGCAAGCGAGAAGCTCTCGGGAGCCTGAAAAACGAGCGCCGTGGCATCGTGCTGTCGGGTTCCCCCGACCGAATCGTTGCTCCAGTCGACCCCGCGCTCGGCGGTGAGGCTCAGGCCTCCCAACGAGGTTGCCACCGCCTCTCCCTCGTGAGAAGTCCAGCTCAGTTCGGGCAGCCCAGCAACAGCGATAGTCATACGGAAAAGCCTAGCGAGCACTCCCCGGCACAAGCTCATCAGCTCGGCCACGCACCTCGGCGCGTAAGGCGTCCCGAACCACTCGCACCGCATCCACCGCAACGGCATCTCGCCGCACGGAGAGCGAGAACTGCAGACGGAAATCGACGACTTCCGCGAGCACGGGGATGAGAAGCGGGTCGCTCTCGGCCATAAACGAGTGGAGCAGTCCGATTCCGGCGCCCTGGCGAGTGGCCTCGAGCTGAGCAGAGACGTTGGTGGAACCGAAACCCACACGCATGCCGCTCAGCACGGGCGCAAGATCAAGCTCGCGCACGGTGAGCAGCCCGTCAACATAAAACACGAGCGAGTGCTGCTCGAGATCCGCGATGGACGTGACTTCGGGATGCGTATCGAGATACCCGCGCGAGGCGTAGAGCCGCACGGAGTACGGCGCGAGCGGCTCCGACACGAGGCGCGACGTGGCCGCGGATCCCACCGTCACAGCTAGGTCGTACCCCGAGCCGCGCAGGCTCAGCGGACGCGTTGATGTCACCAGCTCGACCGTGATTCCGGGGTGCGCGGCCTGAACCTTGGCGAGGGCCGGGGTGGCGAAGGTGATGCCGAACCCGTCTGGGGTCACGAGCCGCACGGTGCCGCGCAGACTGTCCGCGCTTCCTGATGCCGCCCCGATGACCTGCTCGATGACGTGTTCTAGTGGTGCTGCCTTCGCCGCCACCTCGTGTCCAATGGCGGTGAGTTCCCAGCCATCTGCACCGCGGTCGAGCAGTCGCGCGCCCAGCGCGGCTTCGAGTCTGCTGATTCTTCGCTTCACCGTGGTGTGGTCAACGCCGAGCAACGTGGCAGCTGAGACCATGCGCCCCGCTCGCGCGACGGCGAGCAAAAACCGCAGGTCGTCCGTGGAGACATCGAGGGGATGCTGCGCGGAAGCCATGCCTTCACCATACGACCTCAGCACGCCGGCTTTGCGGCCATCCGCCGCGGGAGGCGGTTCGGAACCCGGCATTGTCGGTGCCCGCTGTCACACTGGCTTTATGGATGCTGTAGGACTTCTCATCGGACTCGTCGTCGGCCTGCTTCTGGGTGCCGTGATCGGATTGCTCGTGGGTCGCTCGCGCCGCACCCCAGCCGCAGTGACAGAGGACCCCGCGATCATCCAAGCTCGTCACGACGCTGCTCTGGCCGAGCTACGGGCACAGGAAGCAGCACAGCGTTCCGAACTGCTCGCTCGCGAAGCGGCACAGCGGGCCGAACTGCTCGCGGAACTCGCCGCCATTGGCGCTACCGCCGATAGCCTGCGCGAGCAGGTAGCTAGCCAGAACGAGCAATACCGCGAGTTCGTCGAGCGGTCGCGAGCAGAGCAGGCAGCGCAGACCGAACGCGAACAGCGCGAGAGCAAGGTTTTGCAGGCGCTCAGCCCCGTGCAGGAATCCCTGCGCACCATGCAGCAGAAGGTCACCGAACTTGAGACCCAACGCAGCCTCCAGCACGGTGAGTTGAGCCAGCAGCTCAAGGCCGCCACCGAATCCGAAGAGCGACTGCGCAGCACGGCCGAGTCTCTCGCGTCGGCTCTCCGAAGCAACTCGACCCGCGGAGTCTGGGGCGAGACCCAACTGCGCAACGTCGTTCAGGCTGCCGGCCTCATCGAGCGCGTCGACTTCGACGTGCAGTCGAGCATCAGCTCAGACGCCGGCGCTGGCCGACCCGACATGGTCATCCATCTGCCCGGAGGCAAGAACATCGCCGTCGACGCGAAGGTTCCTTTCGCGGCATACCTCGAGGCCAACCAGATTCCCGTCACCGCCGTCGGCGAAGAGGCAGCGCGCCGCGAGACCCTCATCAAGCAGCACGTCAAGGTCATCAAGGGCCACATCGATGCCCTCGCGAGCAAGGCTTACTGGGCCGGGCTGGATGCCTCCCCCGAGCTCGTCATCGCCTTCATCCCGAGTGAGTCACTCGTCTCCGCAGCGATGGAAGCCGACCCAGGAATCATGGACTACGCGTTCTCGAAGCGCGTCGCCCTCGCCTCTCCTGTCACCCTGTGGTCCGTACTCAAGACCGTGGCCTTCTCCTGGCAGCAGGATGTTCTCACCGACCAGGCGAAGACTCTGTTCGACCTGAGCAAGGAGCTCTACAGCCGCCTCGGCACGCTCGCCGACCACGCCGACAAGCTCCGTCGCTCGATCGACTCCACCGTGAGCAGCTACAACAACTTCGCTAACTCCCTCGAGGGACGAGTGCTCGTGACCGCGCGCAAGCTCAACGCTCTCGACGAATCGAAGGTCATCGGCACCGCCACGACCATCGAACAAGCGCCGAAGAAGCTCACGGCGATCGAGATGGAACTCTCTGAGCCGGACGAGGAATCCGCCGGGTCCGAAACAGTACCGCAGCGCGAACACACGGTCGTTGACGACCTCGCCGCCCTCGACGAACTGGGTGTCGGGCGCGCCGAGCTGGACATCCCGGAGCTCACGTCGCGTTCCACCGGGAACTCGAAGAGCGCCTAAGCGACCCGATAGATGGGTTTCTCGGTCGCGGGCCTGCTCGTCGGGCTTGCCATCCTGCTGCCGAGCCTGCTGCTGCTGCCGTTTCCCGCCCGCGGCACCCCGCAACTCCCAGCAGAGTCGCTCAGGCTCACACTGCTCGAGCGCGGGGGCCAAGTCGGATGCCTCGTGCTCGCCACGATCACTTCTGATGCACCCGGATCATGGTGGTGGGGCGCGGCGGTCGTCGTGTGTGTGCTCGTCTACTACGGCCTGTGGATTCGCTTCTTCTCGACCGGTCGACCGTTTCTCGCGCTTTATGCTCCGGTCGGACCGATCCCCGTGCCCATGGCTATTTTCCCGGTGCTGGCGTTTCTGTGTTGCGCGGCTTGGCTCGGTAACTGGTGGCTAGCCGCGGCCGCAGTCGTGCTCGCGGTTGGACACGTGACGACATCGCTGCGAATAGCGCATAGCCTTCGCGATTCCGATAACGACTAGACGAGCCACTTCTCGGCGAGATGGTCAGCCGTCACGCGGCGAATCGTTCCCGAGTGCGATCGCAGCACGATGCTCTCGGTGCGAATGATCGGGCCCAGGCGCTTCACGCCGGCCACGAGCCCACCGTCGGTGACACCCGTCGCGACAAAGAAGGTGTTGTCGCTGCGCACGAGCTCATCCGCTCCGTAGACGTGGTCGAACTTGAGTCCGGCATCCAGCCCACGCTGACGTTCTTCGTCGGTCTTGGGGTACAGGCGCGTCTGGATGAGCCCGCCGAGTGCTTTGATCGCACACGCGGTGGCGACACCCTCGGGGCTGCCTCCAATGCCAATACACATGTCGATGCGGGTGCCATAGAGAGCGGCATTGATTCCGCCGGCGACATCGCCGTCGAGCATGAGTCTCGTGCCCGCACCTGCCGCACGAATCTCCTCGATGAGTTCGGCGTGACGCGGTCGGTCGAGCACCGCCACAACGATCTCCTCGACGGGCTTGCCCTTCGCTTTCGCGAGAGCGCGGATGTTCTCTCCCACCGACTGGCGGATGTCGACGACACCGATTCCTTCGGCACCCGTAACGATCTTCTCCATGTAAAACACGGTCGAGGCGTCCAGCATCGTGCCCCGGTCGGACACGGCGATCATCGAGATGGCGTTCTGACGACCAGCGGCAGTCAGCGAGGTGCCATCGATCGGGTCAACGGCAATGTCGCACGCGGGTCCGTGTCCGGTGCCGACGTGCTCGCCGTTGAAGAGCATGGGCGCGTTGTCCTTCTCGCCCTCGCCGATAACAACCAGGCCGTCGAAGTCCACGGTTCCGAGGAACTTGCGCATCGCATCCACCGCAGCGCCGTCAGCGCCGAGCTTGTCGCCGCGCCCGATGAAGGGAACCGCGCGAATAGCCGCAGCTTCGGTGGCCCTCACGAGTTCGAGGGCGAGGTTGCGGTCGGGGTGAAGGAACAGCGTTCCCGTTTCAGTGGTCGGCATTGAGCATCCTGAGATTGAGGCCAAAACGCTGTGGTGGGGATTCGCCTGTTGAATCAACGCGAGTACAGCCTAGCGAACGCGCTCGATAGACTTTCAGCGCCACCACACGTTCCTTATAAGGAGACAACAGTCATGCCCGTTGCAACCCCAGACCAGTACGCGGAGATGCTCGACAAGGCGAAGACCCGCGGTTTCGCCTACCCCGCCATCAACGTCTCGTCGTCGTCGACGATCAACTCCGTGCTGCAGGGACTCAGCGACGCGGGATCTGACGGCATCATCCAGGTGACCACGGGAGGCGCAGACTTCTTCGCCGGCCAGTCGGTCAAGGCTCGCGCGTCCGGAGCTCTCGCCTTCGCCGCATTCGCGACCGAGGTCGCCAAGAACTACCCCGTCACCGTCGCGCTTCACACCGACCACTGCCCCAAGGATGCGCTCGACGGCTTTGTGCTTCCGCTCATCGCCGCTTCCGAGGCCGAGGTTCGCGCTGGTCGCAACCCGATCTTCCAGTCGCACATGTGGGACGGCTCGGCCGTGCCGCTCACCGAGAACCTCGAGATCGCTCGCGAGCTGCTCCCCCGCATGAAGGCCATCAACGCCATCCTCGAGGTCGAGATCGGTGTTGTCGGCGGCGAAGAGGATGGCGTGAGCCACGACATCAACGACAACCTGTACACGACGCTGGATGACGCGATTGCGACGGTCGAGGCGCTCGGCCTCGGCGACGAGGGCCGCTACATGGCCGCGCTCACGTTCGGCAACGTGCACGGTGTGTACAAGCCCGGAAACGTAAAACTGCGCCCGGAACTCCTCAAGGAGATCCAGGACGGCATCCAGGCCAAGTACGGCACGGGCGTCAAGCCGCTCGACCTCGTCTTCCATGGCGGATCGGGCTCGACCGACGCGGAGATCGCTACCGCCGTCGCGAACGGTGTCGTCAAGATGAACATCGACACCGACACCCAGTACGCCTTCAGCCGTTCGGTCGCTGACACGGTTCTGCGCAATTACGACGGCTTCCTCAAGGTCGACGGCGAAGTCGGAAACAAGAAGGTCTACGACCCGCGCTCGTGGGGCAAGATCGCCGAGTCGGCCATGGCCGCTCGCGTTGTCGAAGCCACCCAGCAGCTCGGCTCGGCCGGACACTCCGGCAAGTAGCACTCACGCAGAAGGCCCGGTCGCGCTCCTTGAATCCAAGCAGCTGCGACCGGGCCTTCTGTCGTTACCTCGTGGATGCATCCGCGCTGAAGATTGTGGTCACCGCGCAGGATTAATCTCGCGCTGTGACCACAAACCTGCGCGCTGTTCAGGCCCACCTCATCACGGCGAGAGTTCAGGCGTCGCAGTGAATCTCAGCGGGAACCTGAGCGCTCCAGTGTTGCCCGAGACCGGCAGCCACTCCCCCGGACCGTCCGGGACAGCATCCGGCATCCGCCGCGCGAGCAGCGGCAAAGCGATGGCCATGTCGGTGCGCGCCACGAAGTGTCCCAGGCAGTGGTGCATGCCCGCACCGAATCCGTGATGGGGAGGTCGTTGCTGAGTGATGTCGAAGCTCGGGTCGGGCATTGCCGAGGGATCGGTACCCGCCGAGTGCGACAGCATCTGCACTATTCCGCCGCGCGGGATCGTGAGGCCCTGGAACTCGACATCCTCTATCGCCTCCCGCGTCACCCACGTGACGGTCGGGTTGACTCGCATCACCTCCTCGACGGCGGAAGCTCCGAGGTCGGCACGCTGGCCGAGCAGCGCCCATTGTTCGGGATGAGCGAGCAGCGTTTGCAGGGCGAGGCCGAGCTGATTGCGGGTGGTCTCCATCCCGGCGAAGGCGAGGAAAACGAGAGCGACGCTGAGCTCGTGGCGCGTGAGGTGCTCTCCATCGGCGGATGCCTGCACGAGTGTCGTGACGAGATCGTCGCGCGGATGCTCAAGACGATCGTCGATGACGGTCTCGAGGTAGCCGGCGAGACCGGCCAGAGCCGCCTCGATTCGCGGCACCTGGTTGCCGACATCGATAGAGAACGACGCACCAAGGTCGTCTGCCCAGTGCGCCACCTGCCGCCAGTTGTCTTCGGGAAGGCCGAGCAGGATGCAGATGATCCGCGCCGCATAGGGCTCCGCGAACTCGCTGATGAACTCGACCTCGCCGCGGTCAGCGAATCCGTCGATGAGCTCGTTCGCGAGCTCCTGAAAACGGGGGCCGAGTGCGGCGATCGCCTTGTTTCGGAAGGCCGGCATCATCAGACGCCGGATTCGCGCGTGGTCGTCGCCCTCGAGACTCAGCAGCGTCTCTTTCCACCAGTCGGAGAAAAGCCCGGAATGAATGCCGTTCTGCGCCGGCCAGCGTGCGTTGCCCTGTTGAAAACGGCGGTCTTTGAGGAGTGCCGCGGATTCCGCGTAGCGCAGCACGGCCCAGCCGTAATTGGTCTCGACGTACCAGTTGTCAGCGCGCGCGGCGTGCACCACGGGCGAGGTGACATCGAACGTCGGATCGGAGAGATCGAATGCCATGACCGCACGATACAGCACGGCAATTCCGCGAAGGTTACGAGCCGAGCCCCTGCGAGAAGGCGATAAACGCGGGGTCGCTCGTCATCACGATTACCGAGCACACGCCAACGAAGATACCTGCGACGACTGCCCCGACGAGCGGGATCCAGAAGGACAGTTTGCCCTTCGAGATACGCCAGAGCGACAGCACGATGGTTAGCAGGAGGATGACAACCCGGCCACCGTTGATCAGCGCGCCCATGGAGAGCGCGAGATCCGTGGAAGTGAACTCGCCAACACCGAGTTGGTCGTAGGCCTGCTGGAGGAGAGTAGAAAGATCCGAGTACTGCGCGAAGCCTGTAACGACATCCCACACCCCTATCACGAGAAGTGCGCTCGTGATGATGAGGTCTCGGGAGAACTTTTTCACCGGCGGCTGCTCAGCCGGGGTCTGTTCCGTCGGAGGCACGGGATCAGGCGTCACAGCTTTGACCTCGGGCGCCGGCGCTGCCGGAGGGATGGGAGCGTACTCGCCGTACTGAGGCCGAGGCCGAGGGTCGGTCACTGTCGCTGCCAATCGAGTTTGCGGGTGCGGCCACCGAGACCGCGTTCGTCCGGGTTGCCGTCGGCATCTGTGCGCAGCTCCTTGGGGAGCGAGAACATGAGGTCTTCCTCTGCCGTGACGATCGTCTCGACGTCGAGGAATCCGGCATCCGCGAGATCATCGAGAACTTCTTGCACAAGAACCTCGGGCACGGATGCCCCGCTCGTGACGCCGACCGTCGCGACACCGTCGAGCCACTCCTGACGGATCTCGCTCGCGTAGTCCACGCGGTAAGCGGCTTTCGCCCCATTCTCGAGCGCGACGTCCACGAGCCTGACGGTGTTGGAGCTGTTCGCGCTTCCTACAACGATCACGAGATCGGCTTGGGGTGCGACCTTCTTGATCGCGACCTGGCGGTTCTGGGTGGCGTAACAAATGTCGTCACTGGGCGGATCTTGAAGCGTGGGGAAACGCTCGCGCAACAAGCGAACGGTCTCCATCGTCTCGTCGACGCTGAGCGTGGTCTGAGACAGCCAGACGAGCTCTTGGGAATCGTCAACGACGATGTTCGGCACGTCCGCTGGCGAGTTCACGAGAGTCGTGCGCTCGGGCGCGTGGCCCATCGTGCCCTCGACCTCTTCGTGCCCCTCATGGCCGATAAGCAGAATCTGGTAATCCTTGTTCGCAAAGCGCGTCGCCTCGCGATGCACCTTGGTCACGAGCGGGCAGGTCGCGTCGATCGCCTGCAGGTTGCGGTCGGCAGCTCCCTTAACGACAGCGGGGGAAACGCCGTGGGCGCTGAAGACAATGTGCGATCCCTCGGGCACCTCATCGACATCGTCGACGAAAATCGCGCCCTGTCGTTCCAGAGTGGAGACGACATGAATGTTGTGCACGATCTGCTTGCGCACGTAGACGGGCGCTCCGTAGTGGGCCAGGGCCTTTTCGACCGCGATAACCGCTCTATCCACACCCGCGCAGTATCCACGGGGTGCAGCCAGCAGCACCTTCTTGGGGGTGGGCGCGGGGGTATTCTTGAGCCTGTTGCGTTGCGCTGGCACCCGAGGCATCGCCAACGAGATGACGTCGCCGTTCGAGATAGTAGTCACGGCATCAATTCTACTTACCCCAGACTGTGCGACCGCGGAGAGGGCACGATGACGATAGACGTAGGGCCCTCGACGGCGGATGCACCGTGGCCCGTCGCGCTGCTCTCGTCCAAGATCAGGGGATGGATCGAGCGGCTCGGCACCGCATGGGTCGAGGGCGAGATAACCCAGTGGGGTGCGTCCGCGGGCAACGTCTACGGCAAGCTCAAAGATGTTGATGAAGACGCCACTATCTCGTTCACGATCTGGTCGTCGGTCAAGGCCAAGCTTCCCGCCGACCTGAAGCAGGGAGACAGGGTCATCGCGCTCGTCAAACCCAACTACTGGGTCAAGGGCGGCACGCTCACGATGCAAGTGTTCGAGATGCGACACGTGGGGCTCGGTGATCTACTCGAGCGCCTCGAGCGTCTGCGCCAGAAACTCAAGGCGGAAGGCCTTTTCGACTCGAAGAAGCCCCTCCCTTTCCTCCCGGGATGCGTTGGTCTCGTGACCGGCAAAGACAGCGATGCGGAGAAAGACGTACTCCGCAACGCTCAGTTGCGCTGGCCCGCCGTGGAATTCCGCGTCGTGCACGCGGCCGTGCAGGGTGATCGCGCCGTGGGCGAGGTCATTTCGGCGATTCGCACACTGGATGCCGATCCCGAGGTCGAGGTCATCATCGTGGCCCGCGGTGGAGGCGACTTCCAGAACCTGCTTGTCTTCAGCGACGAGGCTCTCGTTCGAGCCGCGGCCGCGTGCGAGACCCCACTCGTGAGCGCGATCGGTCACGAGGCCGACCGCCCCCTCCTGGACGAAGTCGCGGACCTGCGCGCATCCACCCCCACCGATGCCGCCAAGCGGGTCGTCCCCGACGTCGCGGAAGAGCTCGCGCGCGTGCGTCAGGCCGGCGCGACGATGCGCCTTCGAGTCACGCAAAGAGTTACGCACGAAATCGAGCGCATCGAAACTCTGCGCTCTCGCCCCGTGCTCGCCAATCGCACCTGGATCATCGACTCCCGCTCAGAAGATCTGGGCCGCTACGTCACGCGCAGCCGCGATCTCGTCGAGCGCATCCTCGAGCGATCACACACCAGCGTGAGCGAACTCACCGCACAGTTGCGCGCTCTCTCCCCGCAGCGCACCCTCGACCGCGGATACGCGATCGCTCAACTACCCAATGGTGCCGCTCTCCGGACGGTTGCGGATGCGCCAGCGGGCACAGCACTCACCCTCACCGTGGCGGATGGAACCCTCCCCGCCGTCGTCGGCAAGGCCGGATAGGATTTCACCGTGGCAACAGATGTAAGCGAACTGACCTACGAGCAGGCGCGAGATGAGCTCGTCAAGGTCGTCACCGACCTCGAACAGGGCGCGCCGAGCCTCGAAGAATCGCTGGCTCTCTGGGAACGCGGGGAAGCCCTCGCCGCACGCTGCGAAGAGTGGCTCATCGGCGCGAAGGCTCGCCTGGATGCCGCGCGAGCGGCGTCGGAGTAGCTCACCGTGGCAGATAACTCCCCCGCGCCAGTGCGCCAGAAACCGGCACCGATAGTCGCCGAGTTGGGCCGCCCCGAGACTCCCGAAGAGACCGCGGCTCGCAAGGCCGAAAACTCTCGCAAGCACCGCGAAAACAACACGATGTTCAACCTCGTGATCGCGATCATCGCGTCCCTGGCTGTCGTGCTCTTCATCGTCGCCGTCGTGGTGCGACCGGAGCCGGAGCCCACCGCCGCGGTAAACGTCGAGCAGATCGCGAGCGAAGCCCAGAGCGCATCAAGTGGCCCCCTCCTCGCCCCTCCTGTTCCCGCGAACTGGTACGCAAACAAGGCCACGATCGGCACTCGCGCCGAAGTGCTCACCTGGTATGTCGGCTACGTCACCTCAAGCACTGGATTCATCGCGCTCAATCAGGGCATTGACGCGAACCCGACGTGGCAAGCCCTCGTGCTTGACGCTGCTCTCGAGACCGGCAGCACAACGGTCGCGGGCGTCAGTTGGAGTGTCTACGACCAGCGCGACGCCGACAAGCCGGGCAACAACGCGTACGCGATGGCCACCGAGCTGGACGGCAGCACGATCGTGCTTCACGGAACCGCATCGACGGAAGAGTTTGAGATTCTCGCGAGTTCGATTGCAGCGGAGATGGGCAAATGACAACACGCACACCGGCGAAGGTCTGGCAGGAGATGCTCCGCGGCAACGAGCGTTTCGTTGCCGGCGAGCCCCGTCATCCGCGACAGGACGTTGACCGTCGCCACGAGTTGGCCCACGCGCAAGAACCTCACGCCGCCCTCTTCGGCTGCAGTGACTCGCGCCTGGCCGCCGAGATTATCTTTGACAAGGGACTCGGCGACCTCTTCGTCGTGCGCAACGCGGGTCAAGTCATCTCCGATTCTGTGGTTGGCTCGCTCGAGTACGCCGTTGGAGTGTTGAACGTTCCGCTCATCGTTGTGCTTGGTCACGATGAATGTGGTGCGGTGCGAGCAGCGATCGATTCCCAGGGAGCGGATGCCCCATCCCTCCCCCAGCACATCGCGAATCTGATCTCGAAAATCATCCCGGCCGTGCGTCGGGTGGCCGGATCCGCCGCCCCCACGATCGACACAACGACGATCGACTCGCAAGAGGTCGGGCGCGAGCACCTGCGCGACACAATCGCCGAGCTGCTGGAGAGCTCCGAACTGATCAGCGATGCGATCGCCGCGGGTACGCTGGCTGTAGTGGGCGCGAACTATCGCCTACTCGAAGGACGCGCGGTGCCCGACGTCATCGTCGGCATCACCTAAACCACCCACAAGGCAAGCAAAAGGACAACACAGCGCCGTGAGCAGCTCCCCGCAGGAATTCCGCATCGAACACGACACGATGGGCGAGGTGCGAGTGCCAATCAACGCGCTCTACGCCGCTCAGACCCAGCGTGCCGTTGAGAACTTCCCGATCTCGGGCTCGGGCCTGGAGCCCGCTCAGATCGTTGCTCTTGCGCGCATCAAGCGCGCGGCAGCCGTGGTCAACGGTGAGCTCGGCATCATCGACTCGGCGATTGCCGCATCGATCGTCGGCGCAGCAGATGTTCTCATCGCGGGCGAACACCACGACCAGTTCCCCGTCGACACTTACCAGACCGGCAGCGGAACCTCGTCGAACATGAACATGAACGAGGTGCTCGCTCACCTCGCGAGTGCGTCGCTCGGATCTCCCGTTCACCCCAATGACCACGTCAACGCCTCGCAGTCGTCTAACGACGTGTTCCCCACCTCCGTGCACATTGCCGTCACGGGCGCTCTGCTCCACGACCTCATCCCGGCGCTCGAGCACCTCGCCGCCGCCCTCGAGGTCAAGGCCGAACTTTGGAAGACCGCCGTCAAGGCGGGTCGCACCCACCTCATGGACGCGACTCCTGTCACTCTCGGCCAGGAATTCGCCGGCTACGCCCGCCAGGTGCGTCTGGGCATCGAGCGCGTCACGTCCACTATCGGTCGCGTCGCCGAGGTGCCCCTGGGCGGCACCGCCGTCGGCACGGGCATCAACACCCCTCCCGGTTTTCCGCAGCGCGTTATTGCCGAACTCGCGAACAACTCCGGTCTGCCGATCACCGAGGCTCTCGACCACTTCGAGGCGCAGGGCGCCCGCGATGGCCTGGTCGAAGCATCCGGTGCACTCCGCGTGATCGCTGTCTCGCTCACCAAGATCTGCAACGACCTGCGCTGGATGGGTTCTGGCCCCAACACGGGGCTCGGCGAGCTGCACATCCCCGACCTCCAGCCCGGATCGTCGATCATGCCCGGTAAGGTCAACCCCGTTATCCCGGAAGCCGTGCTCATGGTGTGTGCCAAGGTCATCGGCAACGACGCCACGATCGCTTGGGCCGGCGCATCGGGCAGCTTCGAACTCAACGTCGCGATTCCGGTCATGGGAACCTCGCTGCTCGAGTCGATCAGGCTTCTCGCGAACTCGTCCGTCGCCCTCGCAGACAAGACCGTGGACGGGCTCCAGGCGAACCTCACGCGCGCTCTCGCTCTCGCCGAGTCCTCGCCGTCGATTGTGACCCCGCTCAACAAGATCATCGGATACGAGGCAGCCGCGAAGATCGCTAAGCACTCGGTCGCTCAGGGCCTCACGGTTCGCGAGGCCGTGATTGATCTCGGTTTTGTGGAGCGCGGCGAGGTGACTCTCGAGCAGCTCGACGTGGCCCTCGATGTCATGTCGATGACCCACCCGGGCTAGAAGAACAACGCGGCGCTCCAGAAGCCCGCAAGCAAGCACGGGCCGAAGGGGATGCTTCGGCCCGTGCGGCGCGTCAGGGCCACGATCGCCGCAGCGGTCCCGACCGCGAAGGCG